>ERZ650308.1681-NODE-1681-length-11305-cov-39.393511_pt1 | contig 11305 bp, 11 predicted proteins | sample MGYA00376244_ERZ650308 | MGnify/ENA primary metagenome ERZ650308 (study PRJEB26733, sample SAMN07839295) | wastewater metagenome | biome: small river; feature: stream; material: water | place: USA: North Carolina | collected 2016-04-26 ...
TACCAGTAACCGTAACGAATTGTCCGGAAAACCGTAAAATCATTCCCGACAAACTACCTAATTTTCCAAAAACAAAATAAGACGTTTGTTATTATTCTAATGTAGTATCTCCTTGGATAGCGCAATGATATAATAACATGATTACTATATGCAAGAAAAAAAGCTAAATAAGAAATGAAAAATGGATAAAGAAGAAATTATAAAAAAAATAAAATATCTTGAGGAAGAACGAATAAAACTCTGGGAGAGAATTGTTCAACAAGATAACGAATTATCCCGTAAAATTTCAGATGATGAAAAAGAAGCTAAACAAGCATCTAAAAAAGCATCTGAATATAAAAATAGAAGTGAAGAATCTAAACTAAAAATAGATGAATACCACCAAATATCATTTGAACTGAAGAATGAGATTATTTCATTTCATAAATCTATTAAAGCATTAAATGATAAGACAACACAAATCCACGACTCATCACTAGAAAAAAATGGAAAAAGTGAAGAATATTTAAAAAAAATTGAAACGGATTTAGAAAATTTTCAAGAAAACATTGAAGAATTGAATTCAATTTTTGAAGGGTTTGATGATCTAACAAATAAAATCAAATCATTAGATGATATAAATACAAATGCTGAGGATTTAGTTTCAAAAATAGATTCTCTTTACAAAAATTCTATTTCTAGAAAAAGGGAGATTGATTTACTTCACCGCGATATTATTGGATATGATGAAAAAGATGAAACCACTGGAGAAATAACCCATATTGATGGAATTAAAGACGAATTAGAAAATACTTATCAAAATATTGAATCAAATTTTGATATTCTAAATGCAAAAATTTTAGAATCAAAAGAACAACTAATAACTGACTATAAAACAATTGCAGAAGAAAAAGAACTACAATTTAATACAACAATTAACAATTGGGAACTAAAATATAGTAACCTAGAAAAAAGAATAACTGATTTATTACCAAAAGCACTTTCAACTGGCTTAAGTTATGCTTATGCAGAAAAAAAAGAAATTGAAGTTGCAGAAAGTGAAAAAATATCAAAAAAATTCGATTCTGCTATAATGGGTTTAGTTTTAATTTCTCTAATTCCTTTTGCAATATCTGTAAAATCGATATGTGAAGATGAGAACTTAATTGATGTCATTTACAGAATGCCTAGATTAGTATTGTCTATTTTACCCCTTTATATTCCAATACTTTGGATAGCATACTCTTCTAGCAAAAAACTAAATCTTTCAAAAAGACTTATTGAAGAATATACCCATAAAGAAGTTTTAAGTAAGACTTTTGAAGGGCTTTCAAAACAAATAAATAATTTGGAAGACACTGAAATCACTAAAGATTTAAAAAACAAATTACTATATAATATTCTTGAGATTAGTTCCGAAAATCCAGGAAAATTAATTTCAGATTACAATAAATCAGATCATCCTTTAATGGATGCTCTTGACAAAAGCGTGCAGTTAGCAAATTCTGTCGATAAACTTTCAAATATACCAGGAATTAAAAAATTGACATCTATTCTTGATAAACGAGCAACGGAAATTATTAAAGTAAATGATACAAAAGCAAATAACGGTCTAGATACTATTGATGAAAAAGAAAAAAATGAAGAAGAAGAAGAAGAAGAAGAAGAAGAAGAATAATGGCAATGAAATACTAATCCCCCGATACCGCGCGATTCCCATCGCGTGGTATCCAAACAAATAAAAATAATTAAATAAAAAACCTATGACTATTCAAGTAATCAAACGAGGACCAAAAAGAACAGCAACCTCAACAGGAAAACCGGATCGACGTCAACGAGATAATAAAGGAACACCAGGCAATACACCATCCTTAAAACCTTCGAAATCAACAACGAAAAAATAGAATAATTATACTAATCAAACAAAAGCCAATGAATTACATATATAAATTATTACTTACATTCAATGCAACATCATTGATATTGGTGATCTTTTTTATTAAAGAAGAATACACATTAAATAGTTTACACGAAAAACTATATAATTTACCTAATTATGTTTCTTATATAATATACTTTTTTGTTCCAATTGTCCTTACTTATGTTAGTTTATACATTTCAAAGTTTCTAGGTAATTCAAATATTACTAAAGGGTCAATTACTGAAGTAGAAAATGCTAATAATGCATTTTTGCCAAGTTATCTAGGTTATTTTTTTGTTGCTTTAAGTATTAATAATTCTGATACATTAATTTTTGTATTCATAATTCTTTTTGTGTTTACATTTTTATCACAAACATTATATTTCAATCCCTTATTCTTAATTTTCGGTTACCACTTTTACAATATATCAACAAATAATAAAGCAAAATTATTTGTAATTACTAAAAATGAAATTAACAAAGTTGATGACATTGAATTTACACAATTAAAACGAATAAATAATTTCACTTTCATTGACAAAATCAAATAATTATGAATTATCTAATAGCTAAAAAGAAAAAGACTAAAAACACCTATTTTTTAGTTTTATCACAAAAAGATAAAGTTTACGAACTCCCAAATAGCCTATTAAACATTAAAGAATATGACACAAATTATAAGTTAGAAGATGACGAATGGTTTGGAATAGAGAATTTCAGCAATTCCGTTTATTGTATACAACTATTAAAACAAAACTTCAATAGTGCTGAATGTCATCAAATTGGTAATAAACAATATAATGCTGTTAAGTTTTTTTGTTCATATCAAGATGATGATGATTATTGTTTTCAGAAATTTATTTATAATAATATAATTTCAAAAAAATGGATTTCATTAAGCGGAGAACCAGAAATTAAAATAAATGAACCCATTTTGATTTTGAAAACAATTCCTGATGCTATTTACAAAAAATCAACTGATACATTATATTTTAAAAATTTGAGCGATATAAAATCTATCTTTCCAGAAGTAATAGAACTATACAAAGAAGCTACTGATGAAGAAACAGAAACCTTTTTAAATAGTGAATTTATTAATTTAAATAATGATTTTGACAAAACTAAAGTAAATACCGCAAATAGGAAGAGAATTTCTATGGCTATTGAAACATTAGCTAATCTTGAGGAAGAGCATAAGGTACAAATACATAATTATATTAAGGATTACTGCCCGGAATTAGAATTTTCTGAAGAACAAAAGACATTTAGTATTGGGACTGAAGAACAATTAAAAAATTTAATTTTTGGTATTGAACAACGTTTTTATACAACAATTGTTGGAAATGAAAAAAGGTTAGCAAATTCTATATCAAAACTCTAAAATTAAAAACCAGACGGCGCTAATTTGCACACGAACGAAGTAAACTGACGAAGTATTCCGAGTTCAATTAATTGTATAGAACCAATCAGATGAATATCAAAAGCGCTACTGGTAAAGCCCAAACTAATTCGTTACCCAAAGATTTAGCTTAATAAACAAACTCCCAATTATAAAAAAATAAAAATTAACATATAATTGTTCACAAAATTGTGAACAATTATATATATTTGCAACGAATTCCAAATCGAGCATGGAAATTAAATTTCAAAAAGAGTACCTATCAGACATTTATCAAGGTACTATTAAAAAATACAAAGAGTACAAATCAAATAAACCACTGGTCGTTCAATACATCAAAGTGATTAATAAACTAAAATCAATCACTAAAAAAGAACAACTATACCAAATCAAGTCATTACGCTATGAAAAACTTACAGCTGATCTAAAAGGATATAGTGCTGTAGCGGTAAACATGCAGTACAGAATAATCTTTACAGAAGTAGCTTCCGCTTCTGATGAACTTACAATCGATATTTTTGAAATCGAAGAGTTAAGTAAACATTACGAAAACTAAAAATTAGAAAAGATGACAACGATTAAAAATACAATCCCAGCAGTTGCTACCCATCCGGGTACTATCCTAAAAGATGAGATAGAAGCAAACGATTTTTCTCAAATTGATTTTGCCAAAATGATAGGATACAGCAGAAGTCAGTTAAATGAAATCATTAAAGGGAAAAGAAACATAAGTGCTGATTTAGCATTGCTCCTCGAAAAAACATTAGGTATTGATGCAGACTATTGGATGGAAGCACAAAAAAACTATGATTTAGATAAAGCACGCATCCAGCAGAAAAACAAAGAGCTACTAGAATCTATTGAAATATGGAATGCCACTAAATCCTTTATACCGGTTGCTTTCTTTAAAAAAGAAAAAATCATTACTGGTAACCCAATTCAAGACAACCAAATCATAAGAACACTTTATGGCATTTTAAATCTTGATAATTTAGCGGTGTTGAGTGCGCAAAGTACGTTTGCACGTTTCAAAAAATCGACTCAACTAAAATCAGATGTGGTGAACATTATTGGTTGGGTCAAACTAGTCCAATACAAAGCAAAAGAAACAATAGTTCCTCCTTTCAATCAAGAAAATCAAGAACAGTTGATTAATGAATTAAAACTGATTCTATCAAAAAATAAAAATGTGCTTGATAAAGTAAAAAGCAAACTACATGAATTTGGTATTAAATTGATTTACCAAGCCAAAGGAGAAAAAACACCTGTTGATGGCATCTCCTTTTGGAGCGAAGGCAATCCTGCAATTGGAATGACCATTAGACACAATCGATTGGATAATTTTGCTTTTACTTTGTTTCACGAGTTAGGTCACATTTACGAGCACTTAATCAACAACGATACTGCTGAATTCATTGATTTAGAAACAAAAAGCGAAATAGAAGAATACAAAAATTCCATAGAGGAAAAGCAAGCCAACGAATTTGCAGAAAACAAACTAATTCCCAAGGAAGATTGGGCAATATTTAGTGCAAGTTTAAGTGCAAAAAATAACGACCGAGATATTATAGCATTTGCTAAAAAAATAAATGTACATCCTGCTATTGTAAAAGGTAGAATTTGTCACTCTCTAAAATCATACCGATCAATTACTTCTATTGAAAACACTATTGGTTAGTTATCTTCTAATTTTATATCACGGACAATCAATTTGTAAAGTATCCTGACTTTAAATCTTTGTAAAACGAAATTTTAAAAATATTAACTAAATCATAATAATGTAGACCCTAATAATTTTTTAGGGTCATTTTTTTTGCAAAAGTTTTAAATCTGATTTAAAAAAGTTCGAGATTACTCCCCTATGCTCCACAAAAAAAGCCTTGTATTTTATACAAGGCTTTTTTTTATTTTAAATCAGATTACAATCCCAATTCCTATTAGTATCGTACCACAACTGTCCTCGGTCAACTTCTAATGGACAATCAAAATTATTAGTATACAAAGCACCTGTTCCTAACCCTTGTGGCATCAAACTGTGCTGTAAAAAAGTCCATTGTGCAATCGCGTTTAAACCTATATTACTCTCTAAGGCTGAAGTAATCCACCACCCGATTTGGTGTTTTTCGGCCAACGAAATCCACTCTTGTGTGCCTCGAAAACCACCCACAAAACTAGGCTTCAAAATGATATATTGAGGTTTTATTTTTAGCAATAAAGCTTCTTTATCAAATACCGAAAACACACCAATTAGCTCTTCGTCCAAAGCAATAGGAAATGGACTAGTTTTACAGAGTTCTGACATCCTGTCAGTGCTATTTTTAACAATAGGTTGTTCGATACTATGTAATTCAAATTCAGATAATTGAACTAATTTATTTAAAGCGTCATTTTCATTAAAAGCGCCATTAGCATCAACTCGGATTTCGACTTGTTCAGCGGTAAAATTAGCTCGAATAAAACGCAATAATTGGAGTTCTTTGTCAAAATCTATTGCGCCAATTTTTAATTTTACACATCGAAAACCAGCAGCTAGTTTTTCTTCTATTTGTTCTTTCATAAATGACTCCTCACCCATCCAAATCAAGCCATTTATTGGTATCGATTTTTGACCTTGAGTAAAGTCAGATGGAAAAAGTAAATAAGGTGTTTCACTTACTAAAGATTGGAACGCCATTTCTACTCCAAACTGTATCGAAGGAAACTCTAACAAAGCTTCCCAAAGTAAATCTTTTCCCAAATGAATATTCGCGCAAGTCCAAGCTAATTTCTCTTCATAATCGGGACGATCGTCACAACTGAGTCCGCGAAGAATACCACACTCACCTATTCCTTTTTTACCGTCATGTTCAATAACAATAAACCAGGTTTCTTTATCTGTCATTACTCCTCTTGAAGTTCCAGATGGTCGTTTAAAATGTAGTAGGTATTTGTGATAGGTTGCTTTCAATTGATTTTATTCTAAAATTTTCAAAACAGCATTAAAGTTTTCATTTTGAATTCCTGCCTTTTGAAAAGCATCAAAATCCAATTTTGTTTTTTGTATCCAACTCAAGCTATCCGTGACATTTTGATTTACATAGGTTTTATGAATTGATTTAGCCGATTTGTAATTACCGTTTAGTAAATACGCATGAGCTAAATTCAATTGAATCAACAACTCGGTTGCGTCTTGTTTTTCAGCTTCTTGCAAAACCTTAAGAGCTTTACCGTATTGTTTGGTGATTAGATAATAATAACCAAGTGTGTTGTAATCCAAAGCAGCACCTTTTGTATTAGTGATAATCGTATTCATTTTAGCAATTGCCGCGCCGTACTTACCTTTTTTAGCCAATACTGCAGCTTGTGATCTTAAATCCGAATTGAATGCGCTAGAAGCTCCTGTTTCATTAAAACAAAGCGCACCATAATCTTTAAAAGCTTTATTGCGTTCTTCGATTAATAATTTATGAAACTCTTTGAACGAATATTTTGTTTGAATTTTATCCGAAACACAAACACAAAAATCATCTGAATTAGACATTTTTTGAGCTAAGCTAGATGTTTTACATTGGTCAATTATTGTCTTACGATTTTCTTTGGTCCAACCTCGACTCAATTTATAATCTACCCAAGGTACTACTTCTAGTATAATTTTTTGGTTCAAAATCCAGTTGTTACTTTCAAAACCAAACCACAACAGATTGGAATTTGCGCTCCACTTCAAACAATCGGATTTATCTGTTGACAATCGCTTTGCATCTTTACTTACAGGTTCGTCTTGTACTAAGCAAGCATCAGAAGTATCTCCTGAAGCTATATAATTGTTCGCCGCATCCAACTTAGAAAAGATAGCATATTTACATTTATCGTCTCCTGATATTTTAGATAGTAAAAATACCGCTCCAGCTGATCCTTGGCTAATCCCTGTTGGATCTGGAATCGCTTTTAAAACCGAAACCAAACTATTGGACATTTGCTGGTTTTTATCCAACAGCGTGATGCGGTAAATTATTTCGGTAGTTCCTGTTGGCAGGTCATCAATCTTAATTAAAATTCGATCTCTTGCAGACACCACTATCTCTTTGGTAGTAGAGCGTTCTTTATCCCAGCACCCCTCTTTTTGAGCATGTAGCACCGGAATTGTCATCAAAAAGAAAAAGAGGAAACTGATTTTATTTAACATACTAGATATTCGTGTAATTGAGATGGCAATTAATAGTAATCACTTACGAGTTATTTACAATTAAATCTGAAAAGAAAAAGATCATGCATAAGGCTAACAAAATAGAAAGCGCAAAAGTACTCAATGCTACTTTTTTCAATTCAGGATCTAATAATTTAGTGTTCTCGTTTTTACGAACTGTATTTAGGTGTTTTATTAATGGTATATAGGCTAATAAAAATAAATACTGATCGAAGTTAAAATCACTTAAAACAGCAAACAACAACACCAATATCATGGCGCCTACAATCAGAAAGTAATGGTATTTTTTTGCGTTTTCGATTCCCATTTTAACCACCAAGGTATTTTTTCCTGATTTTCTATCAGAAGCTTCGTCACGCATATTATTCAAATTCAAGACTGCTACACTTAAAAACCCAATAGCGGTTGCAGGCAAAATCAAAACCACGTCTAATTGTTTGGAATACAGAAAATTAACACCAAGCGTACTCACTAATCCGAAAAACACAAACACAAACACATCACCAAAACCTCTGTAACCATAAGCTGAATTGCCTACAGTATAACGAATAGCTGAAGCGATGGCTGCAATTCCTAAAATTAAATAGAATAAGGAATACCCTAAATTATGTGCTCCAAAGGCTAGGTAAATTAAATAAATAGCAGATAACAAAGTTAAACCCGATGTCAAGATAATAGCGCGTTTCATGGCTAGGGGTGTAATAACTCCACTTTGAATAGTTCGCTTTGGCCCCACTCTATCTTCGTTATCTGTTCCTTTCATTCCGTCTCCATAATCGTTGGCAAAGTTGGAAAGGATTTGTAATCCTAACGTTGTTAAGATAGCAAACGTAAATAATTTCCAGTTGAAAACTTCTGTTGGAGTAAGCACATCATCCGTTGGGTTTGCCAAAGCATACATGCTTCCCACTATAATTCCAGAAACCGATAAGGGCAATGTTCTCAATCGAGCTGCTTCTATCCAATGTTTCATTTTTTTGGTTTAAAAGGTTATTAGTTTAAAAGTGTACGTTTCCCCCTTTTAAGGCAACCATTTTTTCTCAAAATTCGGTTTTCTTTTTTCTAAAAAGGCATTTCTACCTTCTGTAGCTTCTTCAGTCATATAGGCCAAACGAGTGGCTTCGCCGGCAAAAACTTGCTGACCTACCATACCGTCATCAGTTAGATTCATAGCGAATTTTAACATTTTGATAGACGTTGGCGATTTGGCTAAAATTTCTTGCGCCCATTCGTAAGCCGTATCTTCTAACTCATCGTGAGGGATAACCGCATTCACCATTCCCATTTCATAGGCTTCTTGAGCGGAATAATTGCGCCCTAAGAAAAAGATTTCACGGGCTTTTTTCTGACCAACCATTTTAGCTAAATAAGCAGAACCATATCCGCCATCAAAACTTGTCACATCGGCATCGGTTTGTTTAAAAATTGCATGCTCTTTACTCGCTAAAGTCAAATCGCAAACAACATGTAAACTATGGCCACCGCCCACAGCCCAACCTGGAACTACACAGATAACTGCTTTTGGCATAAATCGAATCAATCGTTGTACATCTAAAATATTCAATCTATGATACCCATCTTCACCAACATACCCTTGGTGTCCACGTGCTTTTTGATCTCCTCCACTACAAAAAGACCAAACTCCGTCTTTGGACGAAGGCCCTTCGGCAGACAATAAAACTACACCAATTGAAGTGTCTTCTTGTGCATCATGGAAGGCTTGTAGTAATTCGGAAGTAGTTTTAGGACGAAACGCATTGCGCACATCAGGGCGATTGAAAGCAATTCGCGCTACCCCATTATATTTTTTATATGTTATATCTTCAAATTCTCGGACTGTTTGCCAATCTATTTTGCTCATAATTCTTTGATTTGAGTGTAAAAATAAGTCATTTTTTAGATTCTTTACAAAAAAAGGCAACTCAATAAAATGAATTGCCTTTTGATACTGATATAAATGAATATTTACTCTTTAACCAAGTAAATTCCGTCGTCTTTAATTTCGATTAATTTCTCTTTATACAAAGCACCGATCGCTTTCTTAAAAGTCTTTTTACTCATTTTTAAGACCGTTTTAATATCTTCTGGATGCGAATTGTCATTCAAACGTAAAAATCCACGGTTCGCTCTTAATTCATCTAAAATTTTCTCAGCGTTCGGCTCAATACTTTGGTAACCTTGAACTTGCAGTGCCACATCAATCTTATTATCAGGACGAATGTTTTTAATGTAACCTCTCATTCTGTCACCGGTACGAATAGCATCGTCGTATACCTCATCTTTGTACAACAACCCTTTGTGTTGTTCATTGATAATTACATTGATTCCGATTTCCGTGATATGCGAAACAATCAAATCTACTTCATCGCCTTTTTCAACCGTCAAATGATCGTTACTCAAAAACTGATTGGTTTTGCTTGAAGCCACCAAACGATTGGTTTTTTCGTCCATATACAAATACACCAAATAGCGTTTTCCTTTTTCCATTGGACGCGCTTGCTCTTTGAACGGAACCAGAATATCTTTTTCCATTCCCCAATCCATAAAAGCCCCTATTTGATTGATGTAATTGACACGTAAAAGTGCAAATTCATTCAACAAAATATAAGGTGCCAAAGTCGTAGCCACTGGACGTTCTTCGTGATCTAAATACACAAAAACAATCAACTCTTCCCCTATTTCAAATTCGTTTGGAACGTATTTATTAGGCAAGAGAACATCGTGAATACCTTCAGGATCTTTTTCGGGATTTCCCAAAAACAAACCTACTTTGGTATCTCGTAATATGGTAAGCGTATTGTATTTTCCTATTTCTAACATTTCTTCAATTCTAAAGCACAAAGGTACGAAGAGGTTTTGATTATCCGAACTATTCCTTTGAAACAAAAAAATAACCCTAATTTTTCTGAATTCCTTTTCGTGTACTCTTTATAAAAATAACTATTTTTGCGGTCTAATTTTTTAGCTATGCCAAATAAAAAATACAAAATTGCAGTCATTCAATTGAATCTGAATGATGTTGCCGAAAACAACTTAAAAAAATGTTTGAGTTGGGTTCGTGATGCAGCTAGTCAAGGTGCCGAAGTAATTTCGCTACCTGAATTGTACAGCAGTCATTATTTTTGTCAAAGTGAAGATGTAGATAATTTTGCTTTAGCAGAACCTTTGTATAGCACTTCTTTCATTGCTTTTAGTGCACTAGCCAAAGAATTAGGTGTAGTAATTATTGTGCCTTTCTTCGAAAAAAGAATGGCTGGAATTTACCACAACAGTGCTTATATAATTGACACTGATGGATCTGAAGCGGGTTTGTACCGCAAAATGCACATTCCAGACGACCCACATTTCTACGAGAAATTCTATTTCACTCCAGGTGATTTAGGTTTCAAAGCGTTTCCAACCAATAAAGGAAAAATTGGTACCTTAATTTGTTGGGATCAATGGTATCCTGAGGGAGCTCGTTTAACCGCTTTGCAAGGTGCTGAAGTTTTATTTTATCCGACTGCTATTGGATGGCATCCTTTAGAAAAAGAAGAATACGGAGTAAATCAACACGGAGCTTGGATGAATGTCATGAAAGGTCACGCAGTCGCTAATGGCGTTTATGTTGCTGCTGCTAACCGTATTGGTCTAGAAAAATACCTACCGAACACTTCAGGAATTGAATTTTGGGGTTCGTCATTTATTGCGGGACCTCAAGGCGAAATTTTGGCACAAGCCTCCCACGATAAAGAAGAAATCTTGATTGCCGAAGTCGATTTGGATTTACAAGAAAACGTTCGTCAAAACTGGCCTTTCTTTAGAGACCGCCGTATTGATGCAT
>ERZ650308.1682-NODE-1682-length-11299-cov-5.501779_pt1 | contig 11299 bp, 30 predicted proteins | sample MGYA00376244_ERZ650308 | MGnify/ENA primary metagenome ERZ650308 (study PRJEB26733, sample SAMN07839295) | wastewater metagenome | biome: small river; feature: stream; material: water | place: USA: North Carolina | collected 2016-04-26 ...
GGGGGATTTTGATGCTGCAATCATTAGCCAAGTCATCGTTTCGAGAACTTCTCGATCGCGCCGCCAAGACGCAACCGACGAGCAACATCCGTCCGTTGCATTCTCTCGATCACCTCTCGAAAGCGGCGCTCGATGCGACGCCATCCATCGTCGATCTCGAATGCACCAGGGACACCCTGGTGCAAGCTTACGATGACGCCAAGGCTGAAGCCGAGGCCTATCTCGAAACGCTCAAGACCGAGTTCGAGAAGAAAATCACCGAGACTGAGATTGCCTTAGCGGCGGCCATAACAGAACGGCGCCGGGCTCAGTTTCGCATCATCCGCCAACAGATAGAGCTTGGCGTTTTCGAGGGCGTGAAAAGCCTCGACGAGTTGGCACGTTCGAAAGAGTTCAAAGAGGCCGCCAATGTCTAGGACCGCCTACGCACAAACGATGGTCTCCAACTTCAAGCGCCGGCAAGCAATCGAGCAACTGTTCGAAGACATGCTCCGGCAATCGAAACAAGACGCAGCCGTAACCCTGATCAAGCTTCAGGGAAAGCTAAGGCAACCGAACGCAAGGAACGTTGGCTAATGGACAGCGCGACCATCGATCTCCCAACGGCACCAGTCGTTCAGATGACGGCGACGATCCATTCTTCGATTGTCAAGGCGGTAGCCCGCATCATGACAGCCGTCCAGTCGGTTCCGAAATCGCAGCGGAACCAGCACGGCGGGTACATGTTCGCATCGACGGACGATATCTATGCCGCCATCACCCACAAAATGGGTGAGTGCGGTCTGGTACTGATTACCCGCGAGGATAGCTGTGAGATTGTCCGCGTCGAGAAAGACGGCAAAACCTCGCAATGGGCCCGGATAACCTTTTCATTCATTCTCGCAACGGCTGAGGGGACGTGGGCCGATCCAGGTGCGCGGCGCACGCTCTACATTCAGGTCACCGGGGCGCAGACGTTCCAAGCGGCGCAATCGTATGCCGAGAAATCATTCATGCGCTCGCTGTTCAAGCTCCCGACGGGAGATATGGACCTTGACGGGATGCCGCAAGGCGAAACCGAAGAAGATCAGATCGGCCTCAACCAGCCCGCTAAACGCAAATCGTCATCGGGCGCCAAGAAGGATGGGTCCGACAAGACGTTCAACGAAATCCGCCGCGCCATCGCGGATGCGCCGAGCGGCGATTACCTGCAGCAGGTCCGAACGATCTATGCGGACGAGTGGGCGAAGATGCCCGCTCGCTGGGTCGAACTTCTCGACAATGAATACGAAGACCGATTGTCCGGCTTTGGTGTTCGGGAGGCCGCCGAATGACCTCCGACATTATCGGTCCTTTCCTGATCGCTCTGATGTTCGTCTTTGCAGCGATCCTGATTTCAACCTCGGTTGAGGTTGTCGATCCTCCAGGAATTCAATCCCGTGTTGTTCGGACCATCAGTGTCGATATCGATGCGGAGTATGAAAAGGGCCTGCCGCAATGACGGACACCATCGACAAGCTGTCTGCTCTCCGGGACCGTATCGACGCTCTCATGGCGGACGAACATCTGCGCGCTGAAAAGCTCGTCAGCGAGGTGGCAGCACTCGAACGCGACATCCTGCTTGCCAATGCTCTTGCTGCACTGAAAGCCGCCGCAAGCGATTGCCGGCACGAACGGGTGCGCACCCAAGTTCAAGGTGCTCGGGATCAGATAACGAAGGCGTTGGGAGTTGCGGCATGAGCCTGCATCCTCATCAGTTTGGGAACTTCAAACCCAAGAAAGCCGAACGGCTGAAGGCGAAACTGCACGACAAGCATGACGACCGGGAAGGCAACGATAGCAACCACCTAGCTGCCATGAGACAATGCCCGTGCATCGTCACGCTCAAGATGCCCGCTGGCGAAGTCCATCACCTGAAGTCACTTGGTGCTGGCAAGGAACGTGGCGTTGGCCGGCGCGCTTCAGATCGTTGGGGAGTGCCGCTCTCACGAATTCCTCATGAAGGTGTCGAGAGGGTTGGATCGCGCAATGAGGTGTCGTGGTTCGCAGCCAACGGCGTTTCAGAGCCTCATGAATTAGCCGCCGCACTCTGGGCCGTTCGTCCGTCCGATGGTTCCGCTAAGGCGATGAAGATGGCTGTTGAGGCCATGACCCGAATTATCGTTGCACATCACAAAGGCCAGAAATGACCACTCCATCAGACAGCTTAGCAAAGGCAACGCCGCGTCCTTGGTGGCTTGACGGCTCCATGACGGGACCGCACGGCAAATTCATAGAAATGATTTGCGGCGGAGAAGAAGCCGAACATCCTACGATGTTTCTCGAAAGCATATGCTCGACGCCTGAGGAAGCACGCCAATTGAGCGCCAACGCTGAATTGATCGTCACCTCCGTAAACGGAATAGATGCTCTCAAAGACGAAAATCTAAGGCTGAGAGAGGCGCTTCGCGGACTATCCGAAATGTATGTCCACGCATGGGATATCGTGGACGGCGGATTGATGATGATGGGTGAAAGCGTGCCCATGTTCGAAGAGGCGCACGAGAAAGCCCGCGCTGCTCTTGGTGGAGAGCAGAAATGAGCCTCTATCGCTGCACAAAATGCGATGTCGTCGAGAACACGACACTCGGCGAATACTGGCTGCAACATCTCGAAGCGGCTGAGAATGGCAAGAAGTTCAGGCCGCTTTGCTCACTATGCAATCCAGATATTGGCGAGTGGCACGGCCAGTTTCCACGAGAGGGCGTCACCAGCGAATGGCTTGTCGACAACCGGGGTTTTATTTGGCGGCCAAACCAGATCAAGGGGCTCAGTCATCTTGGTCCGTTCAAACCCGTCGCCGCTCAGTCTGATAGCGAGGGACGATGACGAAATCACCAGCATGGTTTCGCCTTCAAAACCTCATTGCCGAACGCGCTCTAAGGCGCGGACGAAAGTGGACAGCTTCTGAACGGCTGGAAAACCTCAAGGCTGGTCTCCGTGAGATTGATCTCGATGAGCCAGATACCGACCGCGCATCACAGCACAACAAGGAAGTTTGAGGATGGCCGAAGCTAAAGGCTTTCATCTTGGCGATGTGCTTTCGATCACGACGGGACGACTCGTCTCCCCGCGCCATATGGAAGGTGTCTACGACATCCTGAACTGGATGACGGGCGAGAGCCTTTACACGCACCAACTACCGCGCGTCGCGCGTGAAGCGAAACCCGTCTTGCTCGCGGCGCTGCCTCAGCTAGCGGCGGTCGAAGTTCCTGACTTCCCCGGACCTGAACGTGTCGCGGCATGGCTCGCTGGGCAGGTTGCGCTCTACGGCGAAACGCTTCCGGTTCCGAAGCTCACAGCCGACCAGCACGAGAGCATCGATCCCATGTCGGAACTGGCAGAGAAAGTTAACCCCGACAAAATCATAGCCATCAAGCTCTGAGGCTCCCACACCATGACAGACACACCGCGCATTGTGATCAACTTCCGAGAAAACGTTAGCTTCGAAGTCGCGACCGACGAGCCGTGCGAGGTCTACTCCGTTTGTGAGTATGCCCCGCATGATCGCGTCTATCGTTTGACCGAGGCGCACATGGTCAGCAGAGCGGCTGTTGATGCTGCCTTGCGTGATGATCCTGTCGGACACTCCGGCGACGAGCGCCATGACGCCGTTAAAAACCGCATTCTGAGCGATTTAGACGGCAAACCACATCTGAGGCCAGTCGAATGACCCTCCCAGCAGCGCCAGAACGGACGGCGGATACGAAGGATACGCTTGAGTGCCTTGTTGCTGAGTATGAGCGCGGCGGCTGCGAACACTGTGACCGCTCGTTGGGCGCGCAGAAAATGCCCGATGGATACGCGCTCATGCTGGACCACGATCGCATATTCTATTTCTGGCTCTACCAGGACGGATCGGAGGGACCATCGTGCTGGGATAAGTGGTGGGTCCGTCGTGGCGCGATCGCACACAGCAAAGCTTCAGATGCGAGGACAAAATGAGCGAAGCTGACGATGAAATGTTGGCGCGATTGGACGCGCTCGACACCCTAGAACCCGGCGAGCTTTTACCGTGCCCATTCTGCGGCGGGGCGGCAGAGCGCATTGATTTTCAAGATGAGGAAGTCGAGCCCGATAACTTCGGCGGCTCCTGCATATCCTGCACGCAATGTCACGTTTCAACGGCTGTCGTCTTTGGTTTCAAGGAAACGCTTCATTCGAGTTGGAATAAGCGAGTGAGGACAAAATGAGCGAAGATGAAGCAATGGATAGGACGGCGGACCCCAATACGATTTTGGAGCGCGAGGAAGAGCGGCTTTGCGAGTGTGGCGCGGCTGGTAGCGGAGAAGGGCACTGCGATTGGTGCAAGGCTAAGAAGTTCGACCACATTCCCGGACACATGGACGCCGCACAAGCTGTTAAGTGGCTCCGTCTCGACCGCGCCGCATCTACGACAAAGGAGGGATAGGGGATGCGAACTGTATCAGAAATCCTGGAGGCGGCGAAATCCGGCGGCGAATGGCCAACGCACGAAGAGTGTTTTTGGGCCATGCAAGCGCTTGAACAGGCGTGGGTCAGCACATCGCGTAAGTACCGTGAACAGGTTTGCAAGCCTAAGCCGGAAGAGTTCGCACACGCGCTTTGCGAGAACGATTTTCAAATGGGGAAGTCGCTGATGGCGACCGACCCGAAAACATGGCTTGGGCCTGATCGCGATTATTCGCGTCCTGAAAACCGCAAACGTCGTGAGATCTCGATGAAGCTATTCAACAAAGCATTGAATGGCGAACTGCCTACGCAGCGAAAAGCGAAGGACGCCTAGCCATGTCATCAGACCGCATCGAGACAAAATTCGATCTTGAAATGAAAGATCGCGGCCCGCAATCAACCGCCGCTTTCACAGGCGGCTCGCTCCGTGATTGGTTTGCAGGGCAAGCTCTACTCGGTATCCACGCGGCTGGCGCGACCTCAAATAACGAAGAAGGTTGGGAGTGGGCGGCGCATGCAGCCTATGCGCAAGCAGACGCGATGCTCAAAGCCCGTGAGGCAAAGCAATGACGAGAACCGTCGACGGATACTGGTTTGAGCACGAGCCAACGACGCTCGTGCTGAACATTTATCACAACAACTCAGTAGTAGATCGCGACTTCAATGTTCCCGCACACAGCGCCACCGATTTCTTTGACGAAACGGTGCGTCGCCTAAGGGACGAAAGCCGCTACGGACTGCGGGAAGAGGACATCGAGATATGACTGACCGTATTTATGCCCTCCGCGCATTACAGGCCCGCATTCGCAACAGCACGGGCGCTGATAGAGAGCTTGATTGTTTGATTGCGTGCGCCTTCCTCGGCGGCGAAGCCTACCATATGCCAGATGGTTACAACGGATACCGATGGGTGCGCCGTTGCCCCGTTGATAACGCTGTCTTCGCACCCGCGACCTACACCGCCTCCCTTGATGCGTGCGTGGCTCTGATGGCTGCGGTGCTGCCGGGATATGAGTGGATACGCACAGATAGTCGCGAGTTTGGCGTTTGGAAAACAGCAGAACGCGAACGGGGGCTTATATTTTATCCACTCGCCACCGACTGCCTTACCTTTCTTGATGCAATATTTTCGGCGGCGATTGCCGAGGAAGAAGCGAAGGAGAGGATCACATGAAGCGTGATGATCGCTATCCGTATGTTTATCACGACCGCAAAACGTGGGGGAAAGTCGGGGTCTCATTTGCGTGTGAGACAGATTACATCGCGATCACGATGCTACTTGAGGACAAGTCCGGTGGCCTCTGGGCCGTAGTCGAAATGACCCCAGACGAGGCTGAGCAAATGGCGCGTCGCATATTAGAGCGCGCAAAGGTTGCGCGTGCTGCGATTGCTGAACTGAAAACACAGAAGTCGGAGTGTCATGGGGTCTAGACCAGCGCGAAAAATGTCGGCGTCAGCAATCCGCGCTGAGATCAAGCGCACCCGAAAGTGGCTTGCAGAAGAGCCAATAGACGACACGAAAGGTCGGCACCGAAGACGGTTACTTGAACTCGAAACCGAGCTAGCGAAACAGGTTGAAGCAAGACTTGGAAAATGAATGTCAACGCAGAAGCCAAGCAACCGGAGAAAACGACGTGAGCGATGAACAGGAGGCGGCGCAAGCGGCGGTCGCCGCATATAGGCAGCAGGTATGCGAGGAGCCAGCGTTGTTGTCGCTCCTTTACGACATTGATCTGTTGCCTGAGCAGATCACGAAAATGGTCAATGCGCGCCGGATGATCGCGTTCTGTGAATGCTTCAAAGCCATGAGAAATGCGCGCCGGATGATCGCGTTCTGTGAATGCTTCAAAGCCATGAGATCGGAGCAGATCGCAGCATTGTTCACGCCTGCTGATTCTCCCGCCAACCTTCACCACTAGAGGGGGAGTAGAACATGAGCACCGAAGCAATCTGGCATCCGATAGAAACGGCGCCGAAGGATGGAACGTACGTCCTGATCACCGGTGGCGCGCCAGGCTACGGCTGGGACGGCCGACGTCATGATTTTCCGACTCCTCCATGCGTAGTTGCTGCGTTCCTCGAACCTCAGTGGCAATTCGCCTACTACGATAGCGGCTTCTATGGAATTTGGATTAATCCAACGCACTGGATGCCAGTGCCGCCACCACCATCTGCAGAGGGGGAGTAGCTGAGACTATGTGGCCCGACTACTTGAAGAAAGAGACGCTAGCTCGGCGCCTTGATCTAGAGATCGGGGCCATCGATCAATACGTGAAGCGCGGTCTCATTCCGTCACCCCATAAAGTTGGGGAAGCTTTGCTTTTTTGCTGGCAGGAAGTGGATTCTTACCTGAGGGGCGGCAACACTGCCGAATCTGAGCATGTTGATCCTTACGACGCCGGAGCACGCCGTGCCGCCGAAGCTGCCGCCTCACGTCGTCCAGGTCCGAAACAAGGTCGGGCGGCCATATCTGTATCTGATGAAGTACAGGGGCACGCCGCGGGCCGAGAAGGCCATCGTCCGCTCCACGCTGGATCGCATCGCAACTCTGCCAAGAGAGACGCTAAATGCAGCCCAAGCCGATATCTGACTTCAGCAATGGAGATCTCGTATTTCTCCGAGAGAACATGGACGCCGGAGAGGTGCGCGAGACCTTCTATTGTCTTCAATTAGGTGCCGATACGAAATACGAAGGAAACTTGCCGGTAATGGCGCTCGGATGTGCACAGGGAGATTATGAGCACGCTGACTCTCCGCCACGATACCGTGCATTTCGCGCGTCGCCAATTCCGAGCGAGGTTTCGAAAAAGCTTCCAGTGCTTCCGTTGAGTGAAAGCAAATGGTGGAAGTATTGTCACTCACATGACTGAGGAAGAAGCCAATCTCTCCGCCGTTAGGTTCGCAAATGATATGTGCAAGGCAACGCGTGCCGCCACCATCGAGGAATGCGCAAAGGTGGCCGAGGAAATCGCGATCAAGCGTCGTGAGAATGAAGCATCGAAAGGCTTTTCGCCTGCATCGGCTACGCCAGTCGCGAACGCTTACTGGTGCGAAGAAATTGCAGAAGCCATCCGTTCACTACACCACTCACATCCAGGACTTGAGAGGGAGAAGAAGTAAATGGACGAATTCGAAATCAGCGTGAGGAAGGAACGCTTGGCTGGGTCCGGGATGCACCTGCTGCGCAGAAGGAAAGAGAAACAAAAGTGACTCACCTTTTGGTGGGGTGTCCTCAAGTGCGACTTAAAAGATGTATTTACCGAATTAAATCAACGCCATTACTTAATGGTGGTGTTCCCCTACGGGGCGCCAATTTTCAATAAAAACATAGCTTTATCGCTCGGTGCGACCGGCTTCTTGCCCAGTGTTTTGTGCTGTTTCTCATGGACGAGTGTCGCACTAAACCACCACAATGAACGTCGCTATGGCGAGGCAGACGCAAAACACCCTCGTCCCAGGACAGAGCGCAGCCATTACCTGCTGCCATAGAGCTTGACCAGGGAAGCTGCGAGGGTCGTCCATCCGATCTTGTCCGCGATCGCGGCCAGCACCATCGCAATACCAGCTCCCGCCGCCATGTAATCGCGAGGCTGCCAGGTTGGGCGTCCTTCGGCCCTCTCCGTAGTCTTGGCTCCAAGGTGTCGAATTTGCCCCTGGATGTTCCCTAAGCGGTTTTCCACGCCCAGAATCCAATTCATAAGCCAGGGCGGAAGCGACCCGGGAGAGTCCTGCATTTGACATGTTCTTTCGTTCCGGTTGTTGGAACGCGGGCACTAGTAGTTCAGGAGAGCGTTACGGGGTTCGTCTTGAGAGGGCGCAAGAGCGTTGCCCCAGATCGAGGGTAGGCCGGTGTCGCTGTAGAGGGTTTCACCCGTCAAAGGTGATGAGACAGTCCCTCGTTTCAAAGCAACGACGGTATCGGCCGGCGCGACTGAGCCAGGCGCCCCGAGGTGGTCGGTGACGTTCTTGATGACGAGCCCGTCGTGTCCGGCGTCACGCGCAAAATAGGACAGAGCGTTGGAGTCAATCCAGTTGCCGTTAAAAGGAATGTCGTTCCATGCGCGGCCCTGTGCATCGACGACCATCGGGTTCTTGAAGTTCGGCTGCATTGGCGCGACCGAGCCGGAATGACTGATGTCGCCCGCGTACGTTCCAGCCACCTCGGGCGATGACGACATGAAGAATGGCTTGTCGGTCTGAAACAGACGCTCAGCAGTAGGTGCGCCACGATAGGCGGCATGGGGCGCCGCGGTTTCTACGGTCTGCGTCGCAGCTCCTTTCATCAGCCTTCCAGGGTTCAATGCATTCCCGCCATAGAGCGAGAGCAAGCCTGTCAGGACATCGTTTTGGTTCTCTATGTTCTGAGGGTTGGGGATGCCGGGCCGGCCATCCGGGAGGACGCTGTTTTGCCCCAAGCGGTATAGCGCATCGATCGGCTCTGTGATCATCGACGGGAGCGCCCATTCCAAACGCTCCGAGCCATCCGGGTTGCGATAGGTCGCGCCCGGAAGCATCGACATGCGATAGGTGAGGTCTGGGCTGTCAAACAGGGACGGACGGTCGGGCATGTCAGCTTACCGGGGTTTGCTTTTCACGGGGCAAGTCAACGTCGCACGGTGCCTTGTAGACCTGCGTCGTCTTTTTCAGCGCAACATCAAGGGCCGTGTTCTGCGCCGCGATCTGGCGTTGCTGCCAGCACGGTGATTCCCGGCTGTTATTCACCCTAGGAATCGCCTCGAGCATTTCAGTCGTCTTTAGTGGAAGGGTCGATGACGCCGCGCACGCTTGGATCAGTGGAACGAGCGCCAGAAGCGCGCAATGTGCGAGTCGCATTGGTTGTCGCCTTGTCTATTTTGGCTTCATGGGACGCAATCACTTTGTTGTCGTGGGCCTTCAAAACACCCCAGAGGATGCCGGACGTAACGAGGAAGATTAGGCTGCCGGCGCAGATGCGACCGAGCGTTGTTCCGAGCCACGTCACGAGTGCTGGCGGAAGCATCAGGCCGTCTCCTGCTTGTTCGGGAGGTAATGGCAGAGCACCCAGTAGAGACCGATCGCTGCTGCGCCGGCGCCGATCACATATGGCCAGTTCGGCAAGGCGAGCGCCCACGTCCCGAGCTCGTGCGAGCCTTTCGCGACGCCTCGAACACGGTTTCCGGTCGAGAGCAGACCTTCAGCAGTTCCGAGAGGATCTGCCGGCAGAAGCTGCGTTCCGGTGCCGGCGACAGTCGCGACCAACGCGGCAACTGTCTTCCGCGACGGAGGCTCTTTGCTTGCCGTCACAGACTGCGGCATTGAAGGAGCTTCGGGTGCCTCAATCGGTTTCTGAAACAGAGAGGCTTCCGATGCGCGCCGCTGAACGAGCCCGTTGACGACAGCTCCGCCAGCCCTGTTCCACATGTGGAAGGCCTTCGCCGCGCCAACGCGATCGCCCTTGTTCAGCCTCTTGAGAACGCTCGAGGTCGAGAACCCGGGCTTCTTGCTGCTGCCGATCCCGATGTTATAGGCCAGCGACACCAGAGCATCGAACTCGTTGGCATTGATCGGTACGGTCACGAGCCGCGTAACGGCGTCTTCGAACTTGGCCACCTCGCGGTCGAATGCTTCCTCGGCCTGCTGACGGGTCCACACCATCCCCATCCGGACGCCTTCGGTGCAACCCCAGCCGATCGTCGGCACGTCGAGTTTTCCGTTGTACATCCGCTGATAGGCTTTGCACGACCCATCCGGCAGAGCATCATGATAGCCTTCATAGCCCTGGATGCGCTTTCGTCCGTTCTCGGAAAGCTTCATTCTCCACCCCCTGCAAGGTTCTTCTGCCCCTCCATGAAGGTTGCGACCGATTTTGCGATGGCGTCGATCTGCGCTTGGAGAGGCTTGAGGTCGACGCTGACCGTCTCTCGCGTCGCCTCTGACGTGATCCGCGGCGCCCGTGCTCTCAACGCCGCCGAAATCTCCCGCGCCTGCGCCTCGGTGATCTCCAGCGCATTTTCCGGCATCCGCTTCTTGACGCCGTGCACGGCCCTGGGCTCGCCGTCCGTACCAAGTTCCGCATACCAGCCCATCTCGTCAGGTTCTCTCATTGTAGGCCTTCCACATGATGGCTTCGTCGATCCTCAAGGCGTGCTCTTCATCGATCCAAACGGGGCCGCCGTTCGACGATCGGCGCCACGCCTCCCGATAGGTTCGGTCGGCCGGTAGCTCATCGACGTCGACGATCTCGACGGCCGATCCCAAGTGTGCGCAGTCCCGCTCAGCGATGATCTCGATGGCGTCCCGCCTCGAACACCCGCCCGTCACCATCATCCGCGCATAGCGATAGGCGGCGCCGGGCTTCACACCGCGCGCAATCATCCGGTTGAACTGCACAATCCAGAACCACCATCCCCGTCCATGCCAAGGGTGAAATGGATCAGACGCCCCGCGCATCAAATAGCTGATGCCGCTTTCCGCCGGGCAGGTGACGGCAACCGTCCCTCCCGATCTGGTGTCGAGAATTCTCTCCCGCGTCATTGATCGCCGAGCCCTGAAAGATACCAAGCCGACGGATCTGTGTTCGAGGGCGATGAACTACCTAGGGTGTAGCAGAGACCGGTAATTGCTCCTGCGGACTGAGACGAGTCGTACACCCATCCAGCACGCCCTTGGGTGGAGTCCGGCCCCCGGCAGGTTATGTGACAGACCCAGTTCGCACTGGAAAAGTCAGTCGCGATCGTTGCTGTCAAAACGCCCAGGTTCGTATCGGTTATTGACGTGTTGTTGTACGAGTCTGCAACGCTCGGAGTGCCGCCCGAGACCGTGGCTTCCAGCCACCATTTCGGGGAGCTTGGGTGGGACTGCTGCGTTGCCG
>ERZ650308.1686-NODE-1686-length-11290-cov-4.244237_pt1 | contig 11290 bp, 15 predicted proteins | sample MGYA00376244_ERZ650308 | MGnify/ENA primary metagenome ERZ650308 (study PRJEB26733, sample SAMN07839295) | wastewater metagenome | biome: small river; feature: stream; material: water | place: USA: North Carolina | collected 2016-04-26 ...
TGTGCAGGTGACGGCTCGACTGGAGCGTGGAGTCATTCGCTAATGCCTGTAACGGGTACGCCAACCACGCCCGTTGTTGTCACTACGGATCAAATCCGTATGTTTCTACGCGACAAGGCGGAGAACAACATCCTGCTGGATCAGGTGCAGTTTTCGCAGAAGGAAGTTGATTTCGCGGTGGAGATGGCGGTATCGAACTACAACGCCATTACGCCGCAGACTAACGTCTACCCAACGACATTTCCGCACAAGTATCTGTTGCTGCTCGGCACCGCGAAGTTCCTGATGACTTCTGAATCATTCTTGCAGATTCGCAACCAAGCGACGTATCAAGACGGAGACATTGCGCCGATCGGCGTCTCCGACAAAGCGTCTGCGTTCTCTCAGTTGTCGAATCTGCTGAAGGCAGAGTGGGACGAGTTGTCGCGTGGCGTAAAGACACAGAACAACATGGAATCGTGCTACAAGCAACTAGGCTCAGGATACCGAAGTGTTGCGCGGTACGGTCACTAACGCGTATCAGTCAGGGCTCCTTGATGCGTTTCGGCGCTTCAAGTTAAGTCAGACGATGGGTGCCGACTCGCGAATGGGCTCCCACGGAAGTGGCAAATTGCCGTATATTAAGTCGGTACGGAAAGACCCCGTACCGGAGATGCAGCGTGCAAGCGCAGTGGATACTGCGTTTAATCGAGCAACGTACGATAACGTGTCAGGATTTGGAACTGAGAATTATGGAGGAGCGTGATGAGGGTGAGTCCAACTGCACTTATCAGTAGTGGCGTGCTAGGTGCCGGTTCGGGTGCAATCGGCGGAGCATACGGCGCAGGAGAAGGAAACCGTCTTTTGGGCGGCGTCGCGGGTGGGCTTGCAGGCATTCCGTCGGGCGTAGCGGGCCTATTTCTGGGCGGCAATGCAGCCAATGCTATCAATGATAAGCTGCCACGCAGCAGCATGATCAACGCGGGCCTGTTGGGTAGTGCCATGGGTGGCGGTGCGGGTGGCTACGCTGCGGGCAAAGGCGTCAAAGCGCTAAAGGAAGGTTCCATGAGCCCCATTAACTACGCGTTCGACATCGGCAAGCAGCGTGCTCTCAAGGAAGCGGGTTACGATTCCGTCGAGGAGGTGATCAAGGAGGCGCAGGCCCTGGGCCTGTATGAGGAGCCCTCGAAGACCGCCGCGGCAGTAGACACCAACGCTCTCGCCGAGCTGCGGACTCGCCTAGGACCTGCGCTACTTGCACTACTAGCAAGTGGCGCGTTGGGAGGTTTGTCGGGTGCTGCGGGCGGTGCTTTGGGGGCAGGCGAAGGCAATCGACTATCTGGTGCGGGTGCTGGCGCTTTGGCTGGCATTCCTACTGGAATCGGCGGCGGAATGTCCGGGCTGCTACTTCAAAAAGCGATGGATAATGGTAGAGGCCCAGGACCCGGTCCTAGCGGCGGTATTGCTGGCAGTCTCCTCGGCGGCGGTGCTGGTGGTTACACAGCAGGCAAAGGCGTTAAAGCAATTAAGGAGAGTTCGATGAGTCCAATCAATCATGCATTCGATATTGGCAAGCAGAAGGCTCTCAAGGAGGCTGGTTACAACTCCGCGGAGGAGGTGATCAAAGAGGCCCAGGCTCTCGGTCTGTACGAGCAGCCCACTGAGCCCTCGAAGACCGCCGCGGCGGTAGACACCAACGCTCTCGCTGAGCTGCGGGCTCGCCTCAAGTAATATGCTCTCGCGCTTTGCAGAGAAGGGATTCCGTGATGTTCTGCAGAAGTACGCAGGCAAACAGCCTCCGCTGTCTTCTGCAAATGTCGTTCTCCCGCTCAAAGCGCAAGGAGTAAAGAGCCCCGCTGTACGACCGATCGGTACGCCTCCAGCCATGCCTGAACTAGGCAAAGAAGCCGCGCAGGTTGGCATGGGAGCGTCCACCGAAATGTCGTGCAGCGGGGCTGGTCGCGGTGAACCCGCAGATACTGGACGTCGCCAACGCAGCGTCATTGATCGTGCGTTTCAGGCGAACGACGACAACTTCATGACGTCCTCCATGCCCGAACCAGGCTTCAAGGTGTCGCCGTGAGTGCGTTGCGCCAAAGCTTCGAAGCAGGAATGCTTAACGCGTATAAACTCGCGGGTGCGGCGCCCGTGGTACGCGGATCGAAGTTGCTGGGCGGCAATAGCCCACCGCCTTCAATTCCACAGCCGCCTGCGGACCCAATTTCGCTGTCGAAACAGATTGGGGCGCAGCAGGTAAATACTACGGCTATTGCGCCCGAGCGTAAGCTTGCGGGGGCTGTTTGCACGACTTGCCGCCACGAGAAGCACTACGGACCGTGCCGTCAAACACAGAAGGCGAACGGGAGTGGTGTTGCACTGAAGCATGGGTCGTTCAATCCGGGCATGTACGGAGACCGTCGCGACAGCAACGGTTGGACGACGAATGCACACAGTCTTTCGTATAACAGCGCTACGTCGGATCCTTCGCCCTCGCGCGGACGACAAGATCGCCCCGAAGCCACCGCGAGCACGGCATTCAGCAACTTCAATCGAAATACGCAGCCTGCGGATGAGTGGGGCAATGCGACCGGTGCACTCGTCAAGACGTGCGCGAATCGGTTTCTCTCTCGGATCGATGAAAATAAAACGGCGGAACATACCGCTACGTTGCCTACCGGGGACAAGATCGATATCGAGAAACTGTACGGTGTAGTAAACTCGCGTGAGCCGACAAAAATCGATATCACGAAATTTAAGTATCCGATGTCGTCGCAACGTGGTTTTTCTCAAAAAAGACTGTCAGACGCGGATACGACATTTCCTGTGATGTTCGATGAGAGCGGGCATTTGGTTGACGGACGACACCGTGTAACTAAGTTGAAGCAAGAAGGAAAGACCGAAGGTCTAGGCCATCTACTGTCGAAAGCGGATATAGCTACGGCGCTAATAAAGAAAGCCTATCCTACTACCCAACTAGGGCGGATCGAGAACCGCGGTCCTACGGTAAATCCGTACGAGCAAGTGCAGCCGCAATTTACTTCGCCGCCTGTGGGTATGGGACCGATCGGGTCTGACGCAATCAGTAAGGCGTTCGATCAATTCAAGTCCGAATTTGATACGACGAGTATCGAATAACAAAGGAGTTATTGATGTCGACCAAGTGCGCGTCTCCAAACCCTCTTGCTACCCTATTAACCAGCAGTGCATTAGGGGGCTTATCTGGTGCGGTTGGTGGTGCCTTGGGAGGTGGTCCGGGACACCGACTCTCTGGTGCAGCCGCTGGCGCGTTAGCAGGTGTGCCTTCCGGACTTGGGGGTGGATTTGCGGGGCTTACAGGCGCAAACGCCATGGGTGGTCCTATGGGACCGAGCCAAGGAACCGCCTTGCGGAGTGGCGCATTTGGTAGCGTGGCCGGAGGTGGTGTTGGTGGATTTGCCGCAGGCAGGGCCGTTCGATCCATGAAAGAGGGTTGCAGTCCAATTAAATTAGCGTTTGAATTAGGTCAACAAAAAGCGCTTGAAGATGCGGGGTACTCGTCGATTGAAATGGTCATTAAAGAAGCCCAAGAACTTGGGTTGCATCAAACCAAAACTGCTGAACCTGACATGAATGCGCTCGCGGAACTGCGTATTCGCCTACGGTAATTCGTGAAACTCCGCATCACTCGAATCACTGCGCTGTATCCGAGCAGCGTTTTTGTGCAATGGGATATCACGCCCGAGCCCAACGACGTAACGGATTACTGGATCTCCGTAGAACGTTCGGGCGGTCCTGAAGGGCCGTGGGAACTGCTCGCGTCGAATCTAAAAAATGCGTATCACTTTCTAGACGCGCACTTCAACGCGCCGATTCCCGAACGACCCGATGCGACGAAAGAGGGATTGAACCTCCTCAGTTTGAGTAAGCAAGTCTACTACCGAATCACGGGGATTGATGGGCATAAGGCCGTTGTCGTTGGCGACCCGACGCCCATTGAACCGGATCTCGACGTACGTACTCGACTGCTGAAGCGCAAAATGCAGTTCGATGAAGCTCTGGGCTTCAAAGTACTAAACGGCATTTCCTTGTCCGTGCTGAAGCGTAGACATTGGGGAATTCGATGCACGCTTTGCTATGACCCCGTGACTAAAGACGGACTGCAAGAGCACTGCAAAAGCTGCTTCGGTACCACGTTCGAGGGCGGCTACTGGTCTCCAGTACTGATTCGAGGACGTAAAGACGTCGCGCCTGTACAGACTCAGATGTCTGCGCACGGCAAGACGGATCGCGCAGTGACGACCTTCACGCTCCTGGATTATCCAAAACTGGAGCATGGAGACGTAGTCGTAGATTTGCGCAAGGATGATCGGTACTTCATCGAAATGGTCACGACGACGGAGTTGAAAGGAATTCCTGTGCACCAGAAGGTGACGGGATCGCTTCTGGCGCACGACGCTGTCGAGTACGAGATTCCGGCGAATACACTTACAACGCCGCGGTTGTACTGATGCTGCTTAAACACTACAACTACGGAGTTGACTACGCGTTTCTGAAACTAGGCTTTTTAGACCAGGCTAGTTTCGAGGCAAAATGGGGATCGAATGGCCTTAAATCGTTCAACACGACTTTAGCACGATGCGATTCCAGGACGTCCGCGAAGACCGCTTCGGTTGACGCCAACACGCTTGCGATGCTACGCGAGCCATTGACACTTCGCACCAGTATAGAAGATTTCCGAGACGGCTACTGGCTGCAAGTGGAACTACAGAAATTCTGTCGCGAAAATAACATCTCTACTGTTGGCGGTAAGCGCGAGGTTGCGGATCGCATCGAACACTTTCTGCGCACAGGCGAGCGACTAACTCCGAAACCAGTAGACACGCAGGCTCTGGCAGGCTTTCGCTGCACGCAGGAAATGCGGGCCTTATTCACCTCCCAGTTAGGGCCAAACTTCCGATTCACAGTGCCGCTGCAACGCTATATACAAGGGCATCCAGGCGCTACACTCGGAGAAATTGCAGAAGAATGGAAGCGCCAAGACGTGGCTCGACGGACTGGAAACTTAAAACAAGAGATCGAGCCACAGTTCCAGTATAACCAGTTCACGCGCGACTTCTTCAGTGATCCATTGAATCGGGGAAAGTCACGCCAGGAATGTCAGAATGCCTGGCGGCGGACGCGCGACCGGCGCGGAGACAAGAAATACACTCCCAGCGATGGACGTGACTAGCTTAAGATATGTACGAATAATTCTCGAATGTTCAAGCGCAATGAAGTATAGGACCTGTGCAAAACTGTCGCTGCCTGCGCACGCGACTAAATAGGGGCGTACAGTGGCAGAACCATACTTTGTACCAAATCCCGGGCTTCCCACTCCCAAAGAAACCCAAAATCCCAGAATTCGTCCTTCTTCGCCGCTCGCCGTTATAGGGCTTTTCGTCGAAGTCATTCGTGCCCGATTTCAAGAGAGTGTAGTGGGCACTTCACTTCCTTGGGTGTGGGATCGCGAAATCAAGAACAGCACGATCGCCATCGAAAGTGCATATAACGAAGACCAAGAGCATAAGAACAAGCGTCCTGCCGTCTTCGTAGATATCGACGGTGCGGTACTGGGACGTACCGTCGTTGGCGATCGCGTTGGTCAAGTCAATTCGACGAGTCAAGAGGGCTTCTGGTCTCTTGATACGCAGCCCATCCTCATCGAATGCATCGCTGCGAAGAAGGGCGAGAGTTACCTTCTTGGTGATCTCATTCGTATCTATTTGCATGCGTCGAGCGACCTGATTCAGGCGACGTTTGGATTGCACGAAATGACGCCGGTCACTCTGAATCGCACGCAGCCTATGCAAAAAGACAAAGATAGCTGGATCACTCCGATCACGTTCAGCGTTCAAGTCAACGTCCGATGGACAACGAAGCCGACGCGACCGCTTCTGCAGGAGTTGGCACTGAAGTTGGAGCAGTCTGGTGATGCCGACGCGACAACGTTCTTTGAGCGAGTTGCACTGCCAAAACTCACCTGATTACTCGCCCTATACTTAACTGTAAGTAGCGGCGACCACCGTCACCACCTAGGACCCACAAAATGCCTCTGATTCGCCCCGTAGTTCTTGTCTATCAGGAGTTTGCTGCCGAGACTGTTACGGCGGTTACTCCCGATCTTCAGACGCTGATCATCGGTCCTGGGTATCACATTCAGGATTATCCGGCGGACAAGGCGTCGATTCCGTTGACTAGCGCCTACGGCACGCTGGAAGCCACGCCTGCGGACGCTGCGACTCCGACGGGTCCGGATGCGATCGTCACCACGAATCTGCCCAACAACGTCGTTGGTGCGCTGGTCGATCCCGATAGCGTCAAGGTCTATTTTGATCAGGCTCGCGTCGTTATCGGCAGTCGCCTAAACAGCGTAACTACGACGCTGAATTCCAACAGCGTAACTTTTGCCCCCGTTACCGGCGTCAAAGCGTTCAAGAATCTCGCTACGCTCGGCGATGGCAAGCTGGATACGGTTGTCCAGGCCAAGACTGTCGGCACGGGCGGCAACGCGATTCAGGTCGCGTTGGTGCAAGACGGCACGACTCCTACCACCATGACGGAGGCGGGAAACGTTGTCACGTTCCGCTTCAAGAATGCAGATGCCGCCTGCACCGTGGCCAGCGTAGAGGCATTGATCGCCGGTAGCACGCTCATTGAGATCAAGACTCCGGGCACTGGTGCTACCGTCCTGATTACTGCGACGGCGTTCGCTGCGACGAACCTGGCGGGCGGTGTCGTTCCGGTTGCTGCGACGACCTTCCTCTCCGGCGCCGAGAAGGTGCTCGCGGGCGATCGAATTCTGATCACTGACGGTGCTGCGAAGACGATCGTCCGTACCGTGCAGTCCATTCCGAGCGATACGGAGCTGCTGCTTACTGCTGACGTCACTGCGGACGGCGGCTATGCCGCGGGCGCTTCGCAGAAGTGGCGCATCGAGCGAAAGCTTGTCGATAAGCTGGTGGATAGTTCTTTCGTATCCCTTGTCGGTAACGCCCTGCATATCGCTGGCGGCGTAACCCTGTCTGCGAACAGTGCTGACAAGGTCATCTCCTACGCGCAGGTCTACGTCGCGTATCGGTCGCTGCGACAGGATCTCCAGGACGTTATCGAGATTCAGTCCACCGCAGAGATTCTGGCAAAGCTTGGCCGAATCGATGCGCGAAATCCGCTTGCTGCGAACGTCTTTGTAGCGAAGCAGAACACCACGACTCGCGTGCTCTGCTACGGCGTGGACAGCAACGATCTCGTCGGTCACACCAAGGTCCGCGACAACATCAACTCGCGCGATGACGTTTACGCGTTAATCCCACTGACGACCGACCTTGCCATCATCAACATGTGGAAGACCGATAACGTCGGTCTTGCGCTGCCGGATGAGGTGAAGGGTCGTCCGCAGCGCTTCCGCGTCGTTATCGGCTCGGGCACTCTGCCCACCACGAAGACGATGTTCGAGGCATCGGCGACCGCCACTGCGCTGACCGACGCGGGCACTGCTCCGACGGGCGTGCGTACGTTCCTGCTGACGGGCCTCAATCTCATCACTTCGAACGTGGTTCCGGGTGATAAGGTCATTATCACGGTGGATGCCAACGCGACGACGCGCGTAGGCACCTATACCGTCGCGTCGGTCACGGATGCGACGCACCTTGAAGTCGTGGAGGTGATTCCTGGCACGACGGGCGACTCGGCAAACGCGACGCTTTCGATCAAGAACAGCGACCTGACCGTAACGCGTGTTGCTTCCGGCGCGGTTAACCCCGTGGTTTCATCGGTCCTCGGTGATCTCTTCCTGGTTCTCCGCGACCCTGCGGGTACTTTCGTGACCTCCGGGGTAATTCCGGGCGACACGATTCGAATTCCGCGTGACCCGAACAGTAGTTCGTTCACGACCTACGACACGCTGATCGTCGAGTCGGTGATCTCCGAGAACCGTCTCAAGATCGTCAACAACGGCAACGATACTGCGACGGTCATGAACGAGCTGCCGCACGGCGTGAAGCGTGGCGGCGGGGCTCTCGTAACCCAGGGTTCGGTCAACTACAAGATCGTGCGAAACCTGAGCAAGAGCGGTCAGGTTTCTGCGCTGGTTGCGACTGCGCAGTCGCTGTCCAGCCGCCGCGCGATCATGGTTTGGCCGGATGTTGTGGATGTTGCGGGTGTTGCAGGCGGCACTGCGCAGCCCGGCTACTACCTCGCTTCTGCGGTCGGTGGCATGACTTCCGGTCTGCCGTCGCAGCAGGGTTTCACGTTCCTGGGCATTGCGGGCGTCTCGCAGATCTACCACTCGAGCAACTACTTCAGCGATCCGCAGCTCACGGATCTGATGCAGGGTGGTTGGTACGTCTTTGCTCAGCAGACGCCCAGCTCGATTCCGTACACGATTCATCAGTTGACGACGGATCCCGCTACGCTGCAGTCTGGCGAGTACTCGATCGTCAAAAACTACGACTACGTCGCGATGTCGCTGGTCGCGGTTCTGACCGCCTTCTTGGGCAAGTACAACGTAACGCCCGAGACGCTTTCGTTCATTCGAACGGCGATCAACGATCAGCTTACGACGCTTCGGCTGCGTACGCTCTCGCGCATCGGTGCGCCGTTGACCGACGGCAACATCGTCTCGCTCGCGCAGTCGCCGCTGTCTGCGGATCGAGTCATCAGCAAGATTAACCTGGTACTGCCCGCGCCGCTCAATGTTATCGAGCTGCACTTGGTGGGTTAATGACGCACCTCGGCGCCCACTACGCCCAGGGCTACGCTGACGCGTTAACCAAGCTCGGCTTTGCCAGCATGCTCGCCCCGCTGGCGGGAGCCCTCGCTGGGCCGGGCATTCGGGCTGGCCTCGGGAAGGTCGCTCCGAGAATGGCAGGCAAGTTGAGCGGCCCTATACGTAGCGGGGTCTTCGACGCGGTGGCAGGGCAGGCTGCAGGGTCTCTGATGGCGCCTTCTGCCCCTCCCGCCCCAGGGTAACCATGCTTCTGAAGTACGCGTTCAATATTTTTGACCCTACCATCGCTGGACCTGCGATTGGCGGAGCGTTGGGCGGCTTCGGCGGCGAACTCCTGAGCGATGAACTCCAGCATTACGATCTGCCTCCGCAGCTCGCAAACCGCATCAAAGGCCCAATGAAAGTATTGGGCGGCGTGATGGGTGCGTCAGTAGGCAAATCACTGGGCAACAGCTACGCGCAGCGCCCACAAATGCAGATGCAGACACAACAGCAGCCTGCGATGGATCCCACGACGGATGACATTCCAAAATGGGCACTTCGTGGAGCTAATATTATTAGACCGACAATGCCGATGAGGCGAGGGTATTAATGCAGAAGAAAGCGGAGATCAGTCCCGAAGACCTCGCGCGTATTTCCGCGATGCTCAAGGGAAGTGGCACGATGGGCCTAGCCGGTGCAGGCATGTACGGCCTTGGGCGAGTAGCGAATAGCCCAATGTTGGGTGCGCTTGGCGGTGGGATGATGGGTGGTGTTTTGGGGCATGGGGCTGGGGTGCTGGGTGGCGCAGTCGGGGGTGGTTCCGCCGACGCTGCGGGCTTAGGGGGATTTGGAGGCGGCATTGGCGGACTCGGGATTGGGGCATACAAGGGCTATCAATCCGTGAAAAACCAGCAGCCGGAACAGAAGCAGGCTATGCTCGACGACATTTACAACATGGGTCTTGACGCCGCGATTGATCAGTTCACCAAGAGTGCGGGCATCAAGCGACGCATTGGCAAGACCTATCGCCGAATCATCGGCAAGCCCTCGATGCGTGATCGCGTCGAGAATGGTGTAGACGCCGTGCGTGATCGCGTTTCTGGTCCCATTAACTCGGCTAAGAATCTAGGTAGTTCCGCGGTAAACGCCGCTAAGAAAACGTGGAACGACTATTCGAATAAAGGCGAGGAATAGTACGGTCGCCCATGAAGACTGCAGCCGACATCGATCCGTGGCCCATACTACTCAAGCACTTGAGTGGGCCTCTCGTGCTGGGCGTGACCGGCGCGGGCATTTCGCACATTGCTAATCAGGAAAACAGCCCCATTCTGGGCGGTATCGGTGGCGGGTTGATGGGTGGTGCTTTGGGCGGGGCTTTGGGCCATTTGGGTGGCCAGAAAATGCAAGAACCCGACGCACCAACGAATATTCTTCCCGCGATTGGTGCGCGTCTGGGGCTTGGTTGGGGCACGATGGGTGGCGCCTACAAAGGCTATAAACGAATTAAGAATAAGCAACATGACTCTCACCGCAAACACGGATCGGTTAACGACGCGTACGCGGACGGAGTTCGACACTCTCTAGAACGGTATTTGTCGAAAAACACGGAGTAACTCATGGCTATCGGCGTTGTAAAGAACTTCGACACCTGGAACTTCCAGGAGTCGCACGTTGAGCGTGTGATGGACAACGCCGCATACACCGCGGCGCATCCTGATGACACGCTTGTGTTGGCGGGTCCGGCCCGTCGTAGTGCGTTCAAAGAGGGTGGTGCCCGCAGCCTTCTCGCGATCGGCATGTTGCAAGCGGCGCAGTTTACGCAGAGCAAGCCGACGCAGCCGATGATGGCGATCGGCAGTGGTCGTTCGTTCTACGTCAGCGGTAAGGCGCAGACGCAGTGGAGCTTTGGTCGCCTGTTCGTGAATGGGCGCAACCTGCTTCGCGTGCTCTATCACAATGCGGTGAAGGGTGGCGTTGACGCGTCGAAGTTTGACGATGTTGCTAGCGCTAGCACTGGCAACAAACAGTACTTCATCAATCTAGACTCGGAACTTTTCCTGGTTCCGTTCGGCCTCGGCAGTGTGTTCCGTGATAAGACGCACGGCTACTGCGGCGGATTCTATGCCGAATTGTCGATGATCACGTCTTACTCGATTGGCTGGAACGCGGGTCAGAGCTTGATTCTCGAGAATGTGATGGGTCTGTCTGACCGCCTTCTGCCCTTCGGTGAGGGCAGTGCGGAGCGGCACCCGCACGGCGGGAATACGCCTATTCTTTCGACTGATCTCGATGCGGTTCTCGGCTTTGTAGACAAGCGCGACACTGACATCGTGAACGAAGACATCAGTGGCGTTCAACCGCAGGACACTGCGGGTATTTCGATCGGTACGTAATCATGTTTTACGCAAGAACACTAAAAACTGCAGACAATACCGGTTACGTGATGGCCTTGCCTGCAGGCGGGTGCTCTCGTTTGGCGGTTGGAGCGGACAGTGGTGAGTGCTGGATCGAATTTCTGGTAAACCAGCCGACGCCTCCAGAGACGCCCACGAATGCACTTATTGCGTCGGTTGCGGGTGTGGGTGG
>ERZ650308.1688-NODE-1688-length-11285-cov-16.690828_pt1 | contig 11285 bp, 21 predicted proteins | sample MGYA00376244_ERZ650308 | MGnify/ENA primary metagenome ERZ650308 (study PRJEB26733, sample SAMN07839295) | wastewater metagenome | biome: small river; feature: stream; material: water | place: USA: North Carolina | collected 2016-04-26 ...
TCTTCGGAGGTAAACTCCAGCTTGCTCACTTGCCCTCCGCGATGCGCTCGAAGTCCATGACGATTGCGCACGGAACGCACACGCTTATCAGTCCCAGAGAGGGGTCGATGTCACACAAGCACTCGTCGACAGAGTCGGCGCGAGCAATTGCCGCCTCCACCATGGCCACGAGCCTCTTGGCTGCCCACGGAACGATAGTGTCGTTCTCGCTTGCGGCTTGGCGCACGTTCGCTAGAAACTCTTCGCACTTACTTCCCATCGGCATCTCCCGCGATGCGGTTGGCTTCGGCGAGGGCGTTGCGCGCCAAGGCCGGAGCGTTGACAGCCACCCACGAATTGCTGCGCCCGTACTTCCCGAACGGCATCGCGTCGATTCCGTCCAACGCCTCCCGCATCACCCGAATGATTGCGGCCTGGCGAACGGAATGCCGAAGCCCTGCGTAGATAACGCAATCACTGTCGGTGTCCGGACGCGCCGGAATGCTCATGGTCCACTTGCGGCTGCCGAGACAAATCGAATCGACTTCCGCTTGCGCACGTCCCACCAATTCGCTTCCGTCGTTTAACCACTTTTCCAAATCACTCACGGATCCACCTTTTTAATCCAAAGCTGGCACGCCGCCGCAATGCCGTAATCGAAACCCGTCTCGGTATTTTTGAATGCGTCCACCGCCCTCATTACGCCCGGACACTGCGGCCACGCGTAATCGTCGAGGACGATATAGCCGCCGTAGACGAGGCGCGGCCAAAAGTAGTCGAGGCCAGCTTTCGTCGCCTCGTATTGATCGGCGTCGATGTGGACTACGGTAAAGGCGGCCTCTATTCCCTTTGTCGTTTCCGGAAACTTCCCGACGCGGAAATCCGCTTGGAAGCCCTCAAACATTTTTCGGATCTCTTCGAGAGACACGTCGGAAAAGTCGCCGACGTTGTGCACGTCGAAAGGCCCTTTTTCGGGGATCCCTTCGAACGTATCAAAGAGGTAGATTTTCTTTCCCATGCCCGCCTGAGCCATGCGCAGGGCATTCCCACCTTTATATACGCCAAGCTCCGCGAGCGCTCCCGGAAGCCCGCGCGTTTCCCGGACGAGGCACTCGATCACCCACTGCTTTTCTTCACTGAGAAGAGACGTCACAACAGTTCCCTTTCCAACTCTTCACGCAACGACTTGCCCAGCTGCTTTACGGGGAAGCCAGAAAGCGTGGTGTCACACTCCATGGTGGCCGCCATTTTCGCAGCCGCTCGCACCGTTCGGATGAGCGCCGGCACTTCCTTGATCAACTCCCAAGAGCTTTCGAAATAAGTGGCGTCGTCATCGGTGTCTTCGCAAGCGAAGCGCTGTTTTTCCATTAGCTCGTCGAGCTTATCCAACAGATTCATTGGAGTAGATCCTTAGAATGCTACGCAGCCCAAACCACTGCCGAGACGCCTCAACCAACAACGCCTCCATACGACTGCGGACTTCTCGTGTGCGGGCAATCTCTCTTTCCAAAAGGCAGCCCAGAAAAAAGAAAACCAAAATTTCCGCAAGCATTAGCGGGATCATTCCGACTCTACTTTCCAAAAAGTAACCGGCTCGCCGCGATAAGCGTCCAAGTCCACGCCCTGAAGCTCCGGGATCTTTTTGTAGTTAACGTTACCCGCTCGCGACTGTTTAACGAGGCGCACTCCAGCGCAACGAAGGCGCGGGTGCCCAGACTTTTCGGCGGCTTCCAACAAGTCTTTACGTGCTGCATCGCGCTCTTCCTCCAGCTTTTCGATCTTCTCGTTCAGCTTGTGCCAACGCTTCGCAATCCGCGTGTAACCCGTCAGCGTTTTGTAATCGCGCTCGGATAGTCCGGGCGTCTTCTTATCAACGACGCACGTCCAGAATTGCGTTTCCGCAATCAAAAGCTTTTCCTGATAGGCCGCGTCCGGAAGCACCCGCACACGCACAAGCTTTTCCGGATCGAGCACTTTCGGCATTTGCTTCGAATACAGGTATCCGAGCAAAAAGATTTCCTCGGCGCCGGACACCATAAGAGCGTGCTGTACCTGCGGCACGTACTGCGGCGGCACAACGCCGTGTTGCTTCGCGTTCTCCCAATCGGTTTTGCCGAGCAGCTTGATTTCGATGGCGCGTTTCTTACATGCAGACAAGCCGTCCAGCGATGCGCGAAGCCACGGAATGTCCGACGACTCGACGAGTGTTGCCGGAAACGGCTCGCCCTCTTCCACTTCAAAAAGAGAACGCACGCGCGCCTCGATTTCATTTCCACGGCGTTGGATGAAATCGTCTTCCTCGTCGACAACGTCGTCCGCAATTTTGTCGTGATACAACTGGTGCGCGGTTTTGAATTTGCTAACTCCCATGATGATCGGCGCGTCGGAGGAACCAACTCCGCCTTGTCGCCAGCGTAACCACTCTTTTCTTGTCATCATTGTTTGGCCTTTCGTTTCTGTTGCGTGAAACAAAACTGTTACGCAAAAAAAACTCTTGTCAACCGTTGGTAACCACGCGAAGTGTTGCACATGCGCAACACGGTTTCCAAATTAACCGCGTGGCTGAAACAGCCCGGCAACACGCAAGCGAAACTCGCTTACTTGTTGGGATACGAAACGAGCAACGTTGTTACTCAGTGGATAAAGCGCGAGCGCATTCCGAAGCATGCCGAGTGGCGTGTTTTGGAAATTATCGACAAGGATGGCAAATGATTCAGACTAGGAAGGCCAATCCCGCAAGGCCAGTGCGGGTAATGATCTACGGCGTGGAGGGCGTTGGTAAGTCGACGCTTGGCGCGCGTGCTGAGAAACCAATTTTCATTTCGCCGGAAGGCGGGGTGGATCAGCTGAAAGACGTGAGTGGTAATCCGGTGGACGAGTTGCTCGTCGACGGCAAGCCGATTCGCGACTGGACGAATGTCGTTCGCGGCATCGTGTCCCTCTATAAGGAAGAGCACCCTTATAAGACGCTGGTACTCGATTCGGCGGACTGGCTCGAAACGTTGGCGCACACGCAGATCGTCGGCAACTCAGGGAAGACCATTACAACGGTGAATGGCGGCTACGGTTCCGGCTATCGCCAAAGCCAACTCATGCACAAAAACCTGATCGCAGATCTTTCCCAACTCCGGGAAAAGGGCATGAACATCGTGGTCACGGCTCATACGCATGTGAAGACGGTGAAAGACCCGGAGATGCTGGAGGATTACGACGCCTTTGAAATCAAGTGCCATGAAATGGTGTCTTCTCTGTGGCGTGAGTGGGTGGACGTGCTGGCATTCGCTCGGTTTAAAACGTTCCTTCACCAAGACGAGGGATCGGCAAAAGCGCGTGCCCTCGGCGACGGCGATAAACGTGTCGTTTACACGGTGAAACGCCCGGCGTTCCAGGCCAAGAATCGTTACGGCATGCCCTCGGAAATGCCGTTTACGGAAAACTTCTGGAACGAGATCGAGAAGTACGCGAAGCAAGGCGTCGTCCAAGAGAAGATCGAGGACGTGATTGCTGAGTGCAAAGAGATGATGAAGAAATGCGCTCCGGCGATCCAAGAGAAATCCGAAGCGTTTATTGTGGCGAATGGCGCCAACTTTAAAGACATGGTTGATCTGCGCGCTCGGTTGCGCGGAATTGTGGGGGAGAATGCCTAGGAAACCGACAACGCCGTGGAAGCATAATGTGCAGGCGCAACGGCGTGCCGATGCGGAAGCTCGCCAATTGAAATACGACGCGCTTAGTATCGACGAAAAGTTAGCAAAGGCGTGGGGATCACGCGAGCGCAACAAACTACTGAAGCTAAAGAAGGCAGGTGCAAAGTGAGCTACAAAGATATTACCGCTGGACAAAAGAAAGCAAAGCCCGTTGCAGCACGTTTCATTGAATCCAAAGGCGGAACGACTGGCCTCGAAATCGGCTTTGAGTTTATCGAGCCTTCCACCGACACGCCGGAGCGTTTGAATTGGGTGGGATGGTTGTCGGCGAACGCCATGGAAAACACCATGGCGACGCTCGTCAATGTGCTCGGATACAACGGCAACGACGAGGTAGACGAGCACGGCGTGCTGTCGGATCCGAAAGCGTTAGCTTACGATCGCGAAGTCATCCTTGTTGTCGAGCCGGAAGAATACGACGGCAAAACTTATATGCGCGTGAAGTGGGTTAACTCGCTTTCCGGCAGCGCATTCCAGGGCGTCGAGAAGACGGTTATCAAATCGAAACTCGATCAAATGGGTTTCCGCGCGGCATTTCTTGCCGCGAAACAAAAAACGGGTAAACCTGCGGCAATTAAAGCTTCGGAACCGCTCGATGAGAGCAAGGTTCCTTTCTAACAACAAACGGAGAGCACAGTGGCAAAAGCAAAGTACAAACTCGGCACGATGATTCAGGTTACGACGGAGGAAGGATCGGAGCACGGCATTGTGAAAGCGATCGTCACGTCGGAAAATGGTCACCAGTATTCGTTTGCTTCCGATGACTTCTCGGAGCTTATCGACGAGGAAAGCGTCACGGGCGCGTTCCGTGAAGTGGTTGCGCGTAAGCCGAAGGCGCAGAAAAAGGGCAAACGCAAGCACGCTGAAGATCAGCAAGCGGCGTAATCCGAAATTAAGGGGACGGGCGTACGGGCCGTCCCCTTTTTTATTTTGAGGCTAAGACTATGGAATGGCTGATACTGACTGCGCTGGCTCTGATCATTGTTATCGAATCGATTTCCCTCTACCGAAACCAAATAACGTTGCAGGGCAACATTGCAACGCTGCGGGATGAGATCGCAAATATCAAAGAGGCGCGCGATTACCACAAGAAACAGGCGGAGCTTTGGCGCATGCGCTCCAACGAAATGGCGGGCCTCTTGGAAAATAAAGGCCAAATCACCGCCTACGTTGTCAGTGATCGCGGCGTGGAAATGCTTCCTCCGGACTGGCGCAACCAATTTGCCGGAATGAAAGATGACGTCGACGCCTGATCGCTATTGGTCCATAGGCCGGCTCATTCAATGCGGCCTTCAGTACATGGAAGTTGTGCAGGTGCGCGGGAACGCCGTCGAGGTTAAAGAGGTGGGCTCGCGTTCCTATCACGGACGGACGGAACGCGTAGGCACCGATCTGTTTGCGACAAAGGATGAAGCCATTCAAGTGGCGCGTGCACGACTTGGTAAAGAGCTTCGGATTGCCCGCAAGCGCGTAGAAGACATCGAAAAACTACTTACCGAATTTGACTATGCTGCGTCCATATCAGGAATCGTCCCTCACCGAGATTAGTCAGCACTTCAGGCAAGGAAGAAAAAAAGTTTTGCTTTGGCTCGCGACAGGCGGCGGCAAGACCGTCGTCTTTTGCGAAATGATAAAGCGCGCCCACGAGCGCGGCCTAAACACCGTGGTAATCGTTCGCGGTCGCCAGCTGGTAAAGCAGGCGTCGGATCGCCTCTTTCGCGAAAAGGTAAACCACGGCGTTTACATGGCGGGCCACTGGAACTACCGGCCCAACTTTCCGCACCAAGTGGCGAGTGTCGATACGCTAATCGCGCGCGGCGATCGTCCGAAAGCAGACTTGGTGATTGTCGACGAGGCGCACATGGCGACGTCGAAAGAATATCGGCGCGTGCTCGAATACTATTCCAACGCTTTTATCGTTGCAGTGACAGCCACGCCCTACGTCAAAGGCGGACTGCGACACATTGCAGACGCAATCGTGCACCCGGTGTCCATGCTTCAGCTTGTGGAACAGGGATATCTGGCACCGTTTAGATACTTTTCGCCGTCGGAACCCGATTTGACTGGTGTGAAAGTGTCTTCGATGACGAAAGACTATGTGACGGATCAGCTGGAGGGCGCCATGTGCCAGGGCCAGCTGACAGGAAAAATTATCGATCACTGGAAGCAAATTGCTTCGGATTGCCCGACACTTTGCTTTGCGGTGAACGTTCGTCACAGTAAATTTTTGGTGGACAAATTTTTGGAGGCAGGCGTTGCAGCTGAGCATTGCGACGCCGATACGCCCGATGAGGAACGCCAACAAATTATCGAGAGGCTACGATCCGGACGCACCAAAGTGGTGTGCAATGTGGGCGTACTTTCGACGGGCGTCGACATCCCTTGCCTTCGCGCTCTTATCATGGCGCGCCCTACAAAATCCCGAAACCTCTTCATTCAACAGGCGGGGCGCGGAACCCGAACGTTTGAGGGGAAGAGTAATTGTATTCTGCTCGACCATGCCGGGAATATCGGGCGTCACGGTTTGCCGAGCGATGAGATCGGCGTCGACTTGGACGGGAAAGAAAAATCTGAGTCCGTTCGCATGGAGTCCAAGATCTGCAAAGCTTGCTTTGCAGTCTACCGTGGCAAGCTTTGTCCCGAGTGCGGAATAGAGGCGCCACCGGCACCAACGCCGCTGCTCGAAGAATCCGAAGAAAAGTTAAGGGAGCTTACCGGCATTGAGCAGGATCCGGTGCTTCGCACCATGAACCAATTGAAGCGCGAGGCGCGCGAGAAAGGCCGGAAGGCCGCGTGGGTGTACTACAAACTCACCGACATTTTCGGATTAGACGCCTGCCGCGAGCACTTGCCGGAGTGGTTCATTCGACAAAAGACAGAGGGTGTCTTTGCGGGGTCGCCGTTTAGAGCGGTAACAAAAACCGCCTCGTCCTAACTTGGGGGTAAAAGACGAGGCGGCCCGTCTGGTTGTTTACGAAGGCAAAAGCTCGTGGACGTGGGCGCAGCACTGCACCAGCGCCACAACATCCTCGTAACTCTCCGTCACAAAGAGGTGCGGAAACGCAACGCTCGCAAGCACCAACGTAGTTGTTGCTTTGTCTTTCGTCGGCATGATCGAGACGACGTGCGCGCAGTTGACGATAACTTTTTTCTTAGACCGGTTATCCGTCACCTCGAAGAAATGGCCGTGCAGCGCTACGCACTCCGGCTCGTGATCGTGCTCAACAGAGTTTTCAACAGACTTCTCAACAGGTTTCTTTTCCAGTTCCTTCATCGGTTACCCTTTCTTGCTTTCTTCTTTGGCGGAAGCTTTCCCTAGGAAAATGCCAACGCCAATCAAAACGAGCGCGCCCAAAACGATTACAACCCAAAGCCAAGGGCTCGTGCCGTTATCGGGGGCCGGAGCGGAGCACACTTGCGACTCTTCGCTTGCGCCAACGCAATCCTTCCCGCCGTTCGACGGCGCCGGGTTAGTGCAGCTGCGTTTGCGGTATTTCAACCCGTTTTGGCATTCGCTCCAATCGCTCCACTCGCTCCAGCCGCCGTCGACAGGCTTCGGCGGTTCAATGCCGATATCGAGGAAGTGCGCCTCTTCGGCAATGTTGTTGCACTTGCGGCCATTGCGTTCGGCAAGCGTGATCATTTCCGGAGCGCCGTTCCAGTTACCCCACGAGTTGGGAACGTAGTACACGCCGTCACGATTCTTGAACGAGCCATCCGCGTTGAACGCGCAATAGCCCTCGGCGTCCACCGAAGTACGGCAGTCCCAGCCAGAGATCACAACCTGATGGTTTGTGCTCATCGAATCGCAGGCGTTGTAGTCGCCGCCGCGATAAGAAGACCACGCGCTGCTTGCCGCAACCGTCACCGGAATCGGCCCCGGCGAAACGTACATGGCGGTAAGGATCGACTTCGCGGAAGGATCAATTTGTTTAAAATCCTTCAGCGGGTGGAACGGACCACTCGGCGCCGCGCCGCAACTCTGATTGCGCGCGCGATACGGGTATTGCGATTCGGCCGGAGTGCCGCCGTAACGGCTTTCCTTCATGCCCTTCGCAACGTAGTCACCCCACGATCCTTCGCACATGTAACTCCGCTGCAAACAGTCCATGATGAACTGCCGCGCAAGCACCGGAACGTCTTTGCCCGCGAGCAAATACTTGTCGCGGAGTGCTTTACCAAAGGCGTTATACACGCACGAGCCACAAGCGCCCTGATCGTAAAACCACACAATGGCCGGGTTTAGCTGCTTTAAATGGAACTTCGCGGGAACGCGCGTTTCCATTTTCAGAAACTTAACGCTCGGCACTTCCGACGATCGCATCGGAGCTTTTTTTAAGCCTTTGAAAAACTCAACAGGCTCGTCCGTAACGTCGAACGTCCAGCCCTCTGCCTTGGCCCTTTCTTTCAGAGCCTCTTGCTCCGCTTGCGCGGAACGGTTGCTCATAATTTTCTTGGCCGTGGAACCGTCGGACGGTCCGTAGATCTTGTACTCTTCAGCGTGCAGGGACGCTGCAAGAGCAAAACAAAAAAGTAGCATGCGATTGATCAAGGAATTCCCTCCAGTAATTTTAGTGGCGCGGCCATTATAGGTTAGAATGGACATAGGCGCCAAAGTCCATCTTGGAACCCCGGTTTGCGCAATGCAATCCGGGGTTTTCTTTATTAGCATTGGGATGCTTTTCCAGGAGGTATCCGAAATGAATTTGGATAAGTTTCACGTAATCGCAGTCATCAGCAACCCAGCCAACTACCAAAGCCGTTACGAAAATTACAAAGTTTTCGAAGAGAACATCTTAAGGAAAACAAAAAATCTTTGGACGGTAGAACTAATCACTGGAGCGCGAGCGGCGCAAATTACAAGCAAAGCTTGCGATAGAAATATCCAACTCTATCAGTCGGCAATCGACGGCGAGCTTTGGCACAAAGAGCAGCTGATAAACGTCGCAACTCAATTTGTTGCGGAGGCGGCACCGGACTTTCGCTATCTCATGTGGGTGGACGCGGACTTTCTTTTCGAGGCGGACGCACTCGAAAAAACTTGGGAGGCGTTACAGACTTGGCCAATCGTCCAGGCGTGGAGCGATCTGATCAACTTGGATCCGGACTGGCACATTATGTCCACGTCCAAGAGCTTCATGTATTGCCGATCGCAAGGTGAGCATGCGAAGTTGCTGCCCAGTGGAGACTACGTTACGCCAATTGGAGCGCCAGGTGGCGCGTGGGCTTTCAGGCGGGAATACCTCAACCAACTTGGATGCACCATTTCAGGCCCAATATTGGACTTCGGTATCGTCGGTTCGGGAGATCACTATTTTGCCCACGCCGTCGTTGGAGAAATCGGGCGCACAAAAAATCCCGCCTTCCATCCGAATTACAACAAGTGGCTGCAACTGTATGCCGACAACGCAGATCGTGTTGTTAAGCGGAACGTCGGATACGTGGCCAATACGGTGCGCCATTTGTGGCACGGTTCGAAACAATCGCGCGGCTACAACTGGCGAGCGAAGATTCTAATTGAGAACCAGTTTGATCCGGAAACGGATCTGACTCGCGACGTGTCCGGCCTTTGGCGACTTATCGTGAACACGCCACGACAAATGAAGCTTCGCGACGACTTGCGCATGTATTTCCGATCGCGAAAAGAAGACGCCACAACCCTCTAAAAACAAAAGGGCACTTCCCCGGCCATGGAGAAGTGCCCTTTGTGATGACTAGGATTGGCTACGCCAAAGCCTACACAGGCGATTATTCCTTGTCAGCATTTTGTGCTGCTTCCCATTCGACGAGAAACAGTTCCAGATCCTCCGGAGAAATGCAGTAGAACCCTTGGCTTTTCGCGTAGGGAATCAACTCATTTTCCTGCGCGCGAACGAGGCCGCCTTTGTCCGGCAAGGAAATATAAACCTTGCCGTAAGCAACCTCGTCTTTGCTTGGCCCCGTCGAGACGCAAGCACTAAGGACGAGGCTTGCCGCCAAGCTCAGCGAGCAGCGCTTCCAGTTCACGAGTATCCCCCGTTTGCTCGGCAACCTGTTTCGCCTTACGCAACCGCGCAAGGAACCCGCCGCGTTTCGCCATCGGAAGTTTGAAAATTAGTTTCAGCACTTCCCAAATCAGCTGCAGGATAATTACCCAGTTCATTTTCCAACCTTTCCAAGCACAATCGTTTGTTTCGGTTTTTCCGATTCCTGCTTCACCAACTGATTCAGGAACACGGTAAGCGCGTTGAACACCGCAGCGTTCATCAGGGCCGTTTTCCAATCGGCGCCGGCAACGACTTGCGCCAAGAAAACCGCCACGACGTTAAGGCCCGTAACAATCCGAAGCTTCCACTTGCCAGCGAAGTCCGCGAGCGTGGTCGCGAAAAACTTCATGAGCACCTGGACCACGATAAGGCCAATCGCGGTCGCCGAGGCGCCACCGAGTCCGCCCATGCTCTTCACGAGAAAGAGCAGGAATTCCGCAACGGACACCGGATCCGTCACTTCACCGATCGCAGCCAGCGCCATGGCCGGCACAAGTAAAACAGTTAGAAAGAGCCATTTGCTTCGCATTTTAGTTATCCCCCTCAAAAACTAGTTACCTACTAAAATGTACCAAATTAGTAGTTACGGAATGAAAATCCGATTTCCGGATCTCGGAGCACGAGTCTGCAGGTGCACCCAAGTTGGCGTAAAGGCCGGCTGCTCCATGTAGAGGCCCGCTTCCTCTAAGATATGCTCGTTGTTTTCGAGGAAGTAAGCGAGCTTTCGATTCTCGTCTTTGAAATCGACAGCTTGCAAAGTCTTGTGAAGGCTTCCCTTCGCGCCGTTTGCGTCCTTATTGTAGTGGCCGGGCCGATAACCCGAAGAAACAATCATCGGCTGCATGAACCGCTCGCGAACGACGTTCACGGCTTTTAACAGCTTACCAAAGTTTTCTTCCAGTTCGGCGGTCAGAGGATATTCCGTGTGACGCCCCATCAGTATTTCGGCGCGCGTAATCACTTTCGGATTCCCCTTGTTTCGAGACGAGCAATGCGTACTGAGTGATCGTCCAGCTTGGAATCCTGCTCTTCAAACCTAGCGTCGTGGGAATCTATCTTTTGCTTGTGCGCCTCGGAGCGCTCTACCACGACGGCGATCTTGATATTCAAATCCTCCATCGAACGGGACATTTTGGAAAGGATTGCTATTAAAACGGTAAGCGCTGTCGTGATGGCCAAACCGAGTGCCCACGACAGCGCTGCGCTAATTTCGGGCGACATGGGTAATATTTTACCCAAAAATCACAGACTGAGTTGCACAGAGTTTCCAGCGCCACCAGTGCCCGCGACTCCGCCAGTGGTTCCGGAGTTTGCACTCCCCGCCGTTCCGTTGGTGCCCGCCGATCCGAATGTTTGTGTTAGTGCACCGGTGCTCAAATTCAACAGGTTGATTCGGCCACCAGCGCCACCGTCGCCACCGCCGCCACCGTCGCCACCGGCAGTCGGATGGTTTCCGCCATTCGCGCCGTTGCCACCCGTTCCACCGGAAGCGTCAAGAGCGTTGGTTGCCGTCGCGCCGGTTAAGGTGCCAACGATAAGGTAAAGCCAGCCACCGCCGCCACCTCCGCCACCA
>ERZ650308.1690-NODE-1690-length-11272-cov-11.293216_pt1 | contig 11272 bp, 7 predicted proteins | sample MGYA00376244_ERZ650308 | MGnify/ENA primary metagenome ERZ650308 (study PRJEB26733, sample SAMN07839295) | wastewater metagenome | biome: small river; feature: stream; material: water | place: USA: North Carolina | collected 2016-04-26 ...
GCGCTGATGGCGCTCACGCGCGGCTTGGTCAACCAACGTGGCGTGGCCGTGCTGTTCACCGAGCACAGCATGGACGTGGTGTTTGAGCATGCTGACCGCGTGCTGGTGATGGCGCGTGGCGCGCTCATCGCACAAGGCACGCCTGAGCAGGTGCAAACAGACGCACAGGTGCAGTCGGTGTACTTTGGCAGTGGCAAGACGTTTGGTACTTCGCGCACCGCGCAGGCAATGCCAGCAGACACACCCATTCACGCCACTGCGAATGATGGTTCATCAACACCCCTGACTACTAACGGCGCGACAGCTCTGCTTTCAGTGCAAGGCTTGAACGCTTGGTACGGTGCAGCACAAGTGGTGTTCAATGCGGATTTACATGTGCAACGCGGCGAAGTTGTAGCGCTCATTGGGCGCAACGGTGCTGGCAAATCGAGCACGCTCAAAGCCATCATGGGGCTCATGCCTCAGTGCACGGGCAGCGTGGTGTTTGCGGGCCACGACATTTCGCATGCTGAGCCCTACCAAGCCGCACGCTTAGGTCTAGGCTATGTGCCCGAAGACCGTCGCATTTTCACTGACCTGACCGTGCTGGAAAATTTGCAACTGGGCGCACAAGCGGCTCGCCATTTGCCAAGTCAATCGACCCTCATGTCGGCTGATGCTGCGCATCAGCAGCAGGTGCCGCAGTCATGGTCTCTCGAACAAATCTTTGCACTGTTCCCCAACCTGGCCGACATGCAACAACGCCCCGCCAGCCACATGAGCGGTGGTGAGCAACAAATGCTCACCGTCGCGCGCACCCTCATGGGCAACCCGTTGATGGTGTTGCTGGATGAACCCTCCGAAGGCGTCGCCCCCGTCATCGTGGAGCAAATGGGTGAGATGATTTTGGCGCTCAAGCGCCAAGGTGTGAGCGTGTTGCTGTCTGAGCAAAACACGCACTTCGCACAGTGGGTGAGTGACCGCAGTTACACACTGGACCGTGGTGTGCTCACAGCTTAAACATCAAATCGCTTGCGGCCCCGCCTTGCCGTTTTTCACCACATATGTCGCCTGCGTTTTCAACCCCGCTTCGCTGCCTGCCGGAAACTTGGTGGTCCTGAAATCGCAGCGCACTTCTTGGGGCGTGACAGTGATCAAGCTGTAACCGCGCTCGTCTGAGCGGTAGTGCAACAAGTCAACGTTGCTGTCGCGAATCAGCGCAGCAGGTTTGTCGCCCAAGCCACGCGAGGTGATGGAGGTGGTCACAAACTCGCTGGCCACGATAGGTGACTGAGGGTTGTTGGGGTCGAGTCGCAAGTTGGCAGCTACGTTGCAATGCACATCGCCACCAAGGGTGACCACGTTGCTGAGCTTGGCGTCCACTACTGTTTGCAACAAACGCTTGCGTGCTTCGGGGTAACCATCCCATGCGTCGTTCCAATAGCTGCGGCCTACTGGCGTAGGCACGCTGGTGGAGCTGATTTGCGTAGCCTGTGCCACCAATTTCCATTGGCGTTTGGAGTGGCTTAAACCTTCGGTGAACCAACGCGCTTGCTCGGCCCCCAACATGCTGCGTGCGGGGTCTGCCAGCTCATCACACTGCACCACCATGCGGCCGCCGCCACGCACAGGGTCACGACACGCTTGTGCGCTGCGGTATTGGCGGCAATCCAGCGTCCACACATCGGCCAATTTGCCCCAGCTGAGTTGGTCGTACAAACGCATGTTGGCGGGGTTGTTGGCATCAGGCCCGAGCAACACGGGTTGATGTTCAAAGTACGCTTGGTACGCCGCCGCACGTCGCAACAAGACATGCTTGGGGTCGGTGTATTGACGGTCTTGGTCGTTGGCGTAATCGTTGACCACCTCATGGTCATCCCACATCAACACCCAAGGGTGTGCGGCGTGGGCGGCTTGCAACATGGGGTCACGTTTGTATTGTTCGTAACGCTCACGGTAGCCTTGCAATGTTTTGGGTTCGTCATTGCTGTGTTTGCGAATGGCGTATTGCGCGTTGCTACTCTCGTAGATGTAGTCGCCCATGAACAGCACAAAGTCGAGTTGTTGGGTCGCAATCTCACTGTGTGCGATGTACTGACCCTGTTCGTAGTGTTGGCATGAGGACAGCGCGATGCGTAACTCGCGCACATCCGCGTTCAGTGCAGGCGCAGTGCGCGTGTGACCCACCGTGCTTGTTGCATCGCCTTGGGTGAAGCGATACCAATAGTCGGTGCTCGGTTGGAGTTGTTGCAAATGCACATGCACGCTGTGGCCACGTGACGCATCTGTCACCACTTCCGTTTTGTGCACGCGGCGTTTCAGTGCGGCATCGGCAAACACCTCCACCTGCACGCGCAAGGCTTCTGTGCCGACTGCGCGGTCGGCATCGCCAAACACCAAACGTGTCCACAGCACCACCGAGTTTGCTCGTGGGCGGCCACTGGCCACGCCCAGAGCAAAGGGGTTGGCTTGCCAACGGTGCGTTTGCACCACAGGTGCAGCCACCACGGTGAGCCAAGGCGACAGCGCCAAAGCCATGGCGCTGCGTTGCAGGTGTTGGTTAAATTCGCGGCGCTTCATTTCAAAAGAAACTTCAAATATTTGTCTGCCCATTGGCGGTATGGTGGCCACATCATGCGCATACCGCTGAAACGCGCTTGGTAAAACACAGACCGCATTTTGGAAAAGGTCACAAACCCTTCGTAGCCGTGGTAGTGGCCCATGCCACTCTCGCCTACGCCGCCAAAAGGCAGGCTGTGCTGCGCGGCGTGAAACAGCGCATCGTTCACCCCCACACCACCTGACATGACATGCTTGATCAGCCAGTCCTGTGTGTGCGCGTGGTGCGTGAACGGATAAAACGCCAAGGGATGTGGCCCTGCGTTGATGCTTTTCACCACCGCGTCTAACTCGGTGTAGCCAATCACGGGCAAGATGGGGCCAAAAATTTCGCGGGTATGCAAAGCGCAATCTTGCGGCACGTTCAACACAAGGTGCGGTGCGATTTTGCGTGTGGCAGCATCCCACGGCACACCGGGCAACAAAGGCACCAGTGTGGCGCCTTTGGCTTGGGCCTCTTGCAAGGCCTCACACAAGCGTTGAAACGAGCGTTCGTCAATGATGGCGGTGAAGTCGGGGCTGTCTAAATTCGAAAAACGTTTTTGCACAATGTCTTGGGCAAGTTGTACAAATTTAGGCACCTTGTCTTGTGGCACATACACATGGTCGACATCGGTACAAATTTGGCCAGCATTGAAACACTTGGCAAACAAAATGCGCTCGGCCGCCGTGCGCACATCAAAGTCATCGCACACCACCGCTGGCGATTTGCCGCCCAACTCTAAGGTGACAGGGCACAGGTTTTGGGCCGCAGCAGCCATGACGGCCCTCCCCGTTTGCGTCGACCCCGTGAACACCAAGTGGTCAAATTTGAGCTGCGAAAACGCCACCCCCACGCCACCGGTTTCTTCGAAAAACATCAGTTGGTCTGCACTGAAATAACGCGGGGCCAGATCTAGCAGCAGCCGCGTGAGGTGGCGCGAGTTTTCAGACATCTTCACCATCGCGCGGTTGCCTGCGGCAAAGACATCAACCAACACCAAAAAACTTAAATTAATCGGGAAGTTCCACGGCACGATCACACCCACCACGCCAAGCGGCTGCGGCAATACGCGATTTTTAGCGCCAAAGAAATTGAGCCAATCAATGCTGCGTCGCTGCGGCTTCATCCACTGCTTGAGGTGCTTCAACGCATGGTCTACGCCATGCATGACAGGCACGACCTCTGCCAACAGGGTTTCGTGGCGTGACCTGTGACCATAGTCTGCACTGATGGCCTGTGCAATGGCCTCAGCGTTGTCCCGCACAAGTGCCTTGAGTTGCAGCAAATTCGCTCGACGCTGTGCCGCACTTGGATAAGGCTGCGCATTGTGCGCAGCACGCTGCCGGTGTAGCGTGGTGTGCAAATCAGTTAGCAAACGCGGCAATTCCCGTTTGTGCACGTCCCAAAATCAAGGCATGAATGTCGTGCGTGCCTTCGTAGGTGTTGACCACTTCGAGGTTCACCAAATGACGCGCCACACCAAACTCGTCGCTGATGCCATTGCCACCCATCATGTCTCGGGCGGTACGCGCAATGTCTAGCGCTTTGCCACACGAATTGCGTTTGAGGATGGATGTGATTTCCACGCTCGCTGTGCCGTCATCCTTCATGCGCCCCAAACGCAGGCAACCTTGTAAACCCAAGGCAATTTCGGTTTGCATGTCTGCCAGCTTCTTTTGAATCAGCTGGTTGGCGGCCAGTGGGCGGCCAAACTGTTGGCGGTCCAAGGTGTATTGGCGCGCACGCAACCAACAGTCTTCGGCGGCACCCAACGCGCCCCAAGCAATGCCAAAACGCGCGCTGTTTAAGCAAGTGAACGGGCCTTTCAGTCCTTGCACCTCTGGAAATGCATTTTCTTCTGGCACAAAGACGCCATCCATCACGATTTCGCCTGTGATGGATGCACGCAAGCCCACCTTGCCGTGGATGGCAGGTGCACTCAAACCTTTCATGCCTTTTTCCAACACAAAGCCGCGAATGGGGCCAACCTTGCCCGATTCACTCACCTCTTTGGCCCACACCACAAACACGTCGGCAATGGGGCTGTTGGAGATCCACATCTTGTTGCCTTTGAGCATGTAACCCCCGGCCACTTTTTGAGCGCGACTGGCCATGCTGGCGGGGTCAGAACCATGGTCGGGTTCGGTCAACCCAAAGCAACCAATCCACTCACCCTTAGCGAGTTTGGGCAGATATTTTTGCTTTTGTGCCTCAGTACCAAACGCATGGATAGGAACCATGACCAGGGACGACTGCACACTCATCATGGAGCGATAACCACTGTCCACGCGCTCCACTTCACGGGCAATCAAACCATAGGCGACATAGTTGAGGCCAGGGCCGCCATACTGGCTGGCAATGGTGGGACCCAATAAACCAAGTTCGCCCATTTCACGAAAAATGGCAGCATCCGTTTGCTCATGACGAAACGCATGAACCACACGTGGTGCTAGCTTGTCTTGGCAATAAGCTGCTGCTGCATCACGCACCATGCGCTCATCTTGCGTGAGCTGTTGGTCTAATAAAAATGGGTCTTGCCAATTGAATGCGGCATGGGCCATCGAAACGTCTCCTCAGTTGAATGTCGTTATGCGTCACCGCGCTTCATGCGCTCGCTCTTCCAATACACATCATCGCCACCGTTCATGCGGTTCAGCACACGCGCCAACACAAACATGAGGTCGCTCAGGCGATTGAGGTACTGACGCGGCGCTTCAGCAATCGCTTCTTCGTTGCCCAGCGCCACCACTGCACGCTCGGCGCGGCGTGCGACCGTGCGACACACATGTGCCAAGGCTGCAGCGCGGGTGCCCGCTGGCAAGATGAACTCTTCGAGTTTGGGCAATTTGGCGTTGTAAGTTTCCAGCGCCTCATCCAGCGCTTGCACGGCCTCTTCTTTGAGAAGCTCAAATCCGGGAATCGACAACTCACCACCCAAATTAAAAAGTTGGTGCTGAATTTCAACCAACACATCGCGGACGTCCTGCGGCATGTCCTCACACAAAAGGACGCCAATGTTGGAGTTGAGTTCGTCCACCTCGCCCATGGCGTGCACGCGCAAGCTGTTTTTAGACACCCGTTGGTTGTTGCCCAAGCCCGTGGTGCCTGCGTCGCCGGTGCGGGTGGCGATTTGTGAAAGTCGGTTACCCATCTGTGTTGCCCCATTTTTGTGATTTTGCATATTGTGCCTGTCGCACGTGAGGCTGCAGCGGCCAAGGGGTGTTCATAGAATGGAGCTCGTTTAAGGAGAACTGCATGAACGCCCTCACCGACCACCAACACCTCAACCCCACCGTGGCGCAACGCGACGTGCCTGCTGAGATGATTGCGGCACTGCAAGCGCGCTTTGGCACAAATTGCTCAACAGCATTGGTGATTCGTGAGCAACATGGGCGTGATGAGTCTCCCTTCACACACGTACCGCCGCCAGCGGCGGTGGTGTTTGCCGAGAACACACAAGACGTGGCCGATGCCGTGAAATTGGCGGCGCAATACAAAGTACCGGTCATTCCATTTGGTGTGGGCTCTTCGCTAGAAGGCCACTTACTGGCCGTCCAAGGCGGTATCAGTTTGGATGTGGGTCGCATGAACAAAGTGTTGAGCATCAACGCAGAGGACTTGACGGTGACCGTACAACCGGGGGTGACACGCAAGCAGCTGAATGACGAAATTAAAAGCACAGGCTTGTTTTTTCCCATCGATCCTGGCGCAGATGCCTCAATTGGCGGGATGTGCGCCACACGCGCCAGTGGCACGAATGCGGTGCGCTACGGCACGATGCGTGAGAACGTTCTGACACTCGAAGTAGTCACCGCCAGCGGCGAGGTGATACGCACGGGCACCCGGGCCAAGAAATCAGCCGCAGGTTATGACCTGACGCGTTTGTTTGTGGGCAGTGAGGGGACGTTGGGCGTGATGACGGAAATCACGCTTCGGATTTACCCATTGCCTGAGGCAGTTTCAGCCGCCGTGTGTTCGTTCCCCAGCATTGAAGCGGCCGTGCACACGACGATTGCCACCATTCAAATGGGTGTGCCTATTGCGCGTGTGGAGTTACTTGACGGCGGCTCGGTACGCATCGTGAACCAGTACGCAAAGCTAAATCTGGCCGAAACGCCCATGTTGTTGATGGAGTTTCATGGCTCTCCCGCTGGCGTGAAAGAGCAGGCCGAGACCGTGCAAGAGATTGCCGCCGAGCAGGGTGGTGTGGCATTTGAATGGGCCACCACGCCTGAAGAACGCACGCGTTTGTGGACCGCACGACACAACGCCTATTTCGCAGCAATTCAAAGTCGTCCTGGCTGCCGAGCCGTGACAACCGACACCTGTGTCCCCATTAGCAAACTGGCGGATGCCATGCTGGACTCCATCGCTGAAGCCGATGCGTCTGGTCTGCCCTATTTCTTGGTGGGCCATGTCGGTGACGGCAACTTCCACATGGGGTATTTGATTGACCCCAACAATGCGCAAGAACACGCACTCGCCGAAGATTTGAACCAAAAGCTCGTCGCCCGTGCCTTGAATTTGGGCGGCACATGCACAGGAGAGCATGGGATTGGTTTGCACAAGATGGACTTCTTGCGCGCAGAAACAGGCGAAGGTGCGGTAGACATGATGCGCACCATCAAGCGCGCCCTAGACCCACACAACATCATGAATCCCGGGAAGATCTTTTCTCTATAAGCATCTCTTCGACTTGGGCGCACACCTTGGCAGCGTCGAAAGGTTTCAACACAACCGCGCTAACGCCTGCCGCGGCAAATCGTTCGAGGTCGAGGGGGTTGACGTTGGCTGTGAGGCCCAGCACCGGGGTATCACGCATGGGTTGGTCAAACGTCATACGCAAAGCCGTGGTCGCTTCGATGCCATCCATCTCCGGCATCACCATGTCCATCAAAATGACGTCAAACTCTTGGGCTTTCAAAGCCGCTAACGCTTTCAACCCATTTTCAGCTTCGACGAGCTCACAGTTTTTCCAGTTATTTTTCAAAATTTGACGGACCAACAAACGGTTGATCGGGTGGTCATCCACCACCAAAAAGCGCTGCACCGCGTGTGTGGACGTGGCGGTTGCTTTGGCTTTGGGGGCCTCTACGCGGGGAGGCGCCACCTCGACCAAGGGCAAGGTAAACCAAAACATGGAGCCTTGGCCCGATGTACTTTCAAACCCAATGTGCCCGCCCATGAGCTCGACCAGACGCTGCGTGATTGACAGCCCCAAACCATTGCCACCGTAGCGCGACTGAATGTCATCTTCTGCCTGTACAAAGCGCTGAAAAATCTTGGGTTGCTGTGCTTCTGGAATACCAATCCCGCTGTCACGCACCGAGAAGTGCACGCACAACGGTTGGCATCGAACGGACAAGGTCACATGCCCTTGGTGGGTGAACTTGATGGCGTTGCCCAGCAAGTTGACCAAAATTTGCATCAAGCGGTGACGATCGGCGCGCACCCACCGAGGCACGTTGTCATCGATGGTGCAACGGTATTGCAAATGCATGCTTTCCACGCGTTGTGCAAACAAATCGAACGCGGTGTTGACGGTGTCACGCAACGCAAATGTCTCTGCCTGCACATTGATTTTTCCCGCCTGAAGCTGCGAGTAGTCCAATACATCGTTGATCACCGTTAACAAATGATCCGCCGATTGGCGTGTGTGGTTCAAGATTTTTAAAGCCTGGGGGTTGTCAGACACGCGCCCGAGCAACATGTTGTTGAAACCCAAAATGGCATTCATGGGCGTACGCAGCTCGTGACTCACCGTGGCAATGAACTGTTCTCGCAGCGCGGCCGTTCTTAACAACTCTTGTCGCTTTTCCTCGAGTTCCAAATTGCGTTGCAAGCTCGCGTTGTAGGCATCACGAAATGAGTTGTCATACAGAAATGGAACTGTGATCAAAATCAATGTCACCACGGAATAGCTGGCAAATGACGACATGATTTGCGCTGCACCCAAGGTCGGGTTTGCTGGCAACCAGCCTTGCCAAGTGATGTAGGACATCAGCATTTCAACCGTCAGCACCGTTGCCAACCAGCCAAAGCCTGCACGTCGACTCACCGCGTAAAACGGAACCAATGGAATGACGGTCATCCACGCCATTCGTGGTGAAAAAATCCCGCCCGACATCCATGCCGCATAACTCACCTGCAACAACCCAGCCAAGAGGCCCAGATGAACGGCCACTGAAAACGGCAAACCCCAAATGAAGAGCACCTGCAAGACAAGCAGCACAAATGCAAACGCCAAAGGCACAGGCACGCCATTGGGATAAGGCGTGATGATCGCCAAAACAACCATGACCCCAATCAATAACCAAACGACAAAAAACAAATAGGGAAGACGGCCTTCTCTGAACCGTTTTGGCAAATACCGCATCGCCAATGCGGCCAACTCTTCCAGCGTCAAACGTGTCATACCTGCCCCCAGGTCATGTGGGTCGCCAACGCATGAGAAATTTTTGAAATAAGTTGCTGCTCATCTAGAGGCTTGTGCAAGACGTCGTTCATGCCAGAGGCCAAACAGCGGTCATGGTCCACTGGATTGGCACTCGCGGTCAGTGCCAAAACCGGCATCTGAGACGTTGGAGGGGCGAAGTCTCGACGCAAAATTTGCGTCACATCCATGCCATCCATGTCTGGCATCACCATGTCCATCAAGGTCAGATCAAAGGTATGGACGCGCAATTTCTCAAGTGCTTCTTGGCCGCTATTCGCCTGCTCAATTTCGGCTTTGGGAAAGCATTTTTTGAGCATCATGCGGGCAACCAACAAATTCACAGCGTTGTCATCGACCAACAAAATTTGAATCGGTTTGTCTATCAGCATCCGGGCCATTTCGGCCGCGGCCTGCGCATCTTTCACGGCGATGCTGCGAAGAGGCAGTTGAAACCAAAACCGTGAACCTTGTCCTTGTACGCTGCTAACCCCAATGGTGCCGCCTTGTAACGTCACCAATCGCTCACAAATCGACAAACCCAACCCGGTTCCACCATATTGACGGTTGGTTTGTACATCCGCGTGTTCAAAACCATTAAAAATTTGCTTTTGGCGATCAGGTGCAATGCCAATGCCCGAGTCTTGCACTTCAAACAACACACCGCCACCGACAGCCTGTGCACGCAACACAATTTCACCCTCCGCGGTGAACTTGATGGCGTTGTCTAACAAGTTGTTTAAAACTTGTACCAACCGTTGTCGATCTCCCTTGACCCACATGCTGTGCACCGCACTTGTTTCTAAGCGCAGATTGATATTTTTTAAATGCGCTTTTTGGTCATGCACAACCAATATGGCTCTGAGTGTTTCACGCAACGCAAATTCTTCTTCGTGCAACGTCAATCGCCCGGCTTGCAGCTGAGAAAAATCCAAAATGTCATTCACGACTTGCAGCAACTGCTCTGTCGACCGTCGGATGTGATCCACCACCTCGGCATCTTCGGGCTTTGCGGCGAGCTCTGTACGCAATATGCCATTGAGGCCCAAGATGGCATTCATCGGTGTACGCAGCTCGTGGCCGACCGAAGCAATGAATTCATCTTTATGTGCCTGCGCACGCAGCAAGGCTTGGTGAATGCGCTCCAACTCCGCGTTACTTTCATCCATTTCCACGGTTTGGCTGCGATGCATGCGTTCGGTCACAAACACCACATACATGGCCAAACCAAGCACCAGTAATTTATTAGCGACGGTCCATCCCATGACATGGTTGGCCATGTTGATGTCACTGTTCACCAAGCCATGTCGGCTGATCAGCAACAGCAATAAGTTGGCGACAAAAACCGTGATCACCCAAAACATCGCGGGAATACGGTCAAGCAACAAGATGGCCGGCAAAATGGCAACGGTCATCCAAACCATGACTGGCGAGTTAATCCCTCCCGTCATCGCGGCCAAATAGGCGACATAACCAACAGACCACAACAATGTGCCGTGAGCGACCAAAATATATGGCGCGCCCAACAACAGCGTGAGTAACAAGCCCCAATACCCGGCCGTACCAACCAAATTGGCAATGTGGTTGTAATCAGGATGTGCGATGTAATAAAAAGGCAATGAACATGCCCCTACCAACAACAGCATGTACATCAACAAACTGCGACGACGCTCTAGCTGGGAGCCTGTGAAAAAGCTCCTTGGCAAAAAAACGTTGCGCAGTTTTTCAAACATCAGATGTTTAGTGTTTCCGCAATTTGTCGATCAGCCCGTTGAGCTCATCAAGGGTTCCGAATTGAATGGATAACTCACCCATTTCCTCGACTCTGCCATGACGTTTGACGCGTTTTTTAACACGCACTTCCACTTGTGCCGTGAGCAAATCAGAGAGCTCTTCTTCAATGCGTTTGATGTCGCGTGATTTTTCGCTCTTAGGTTTTTGCGGCACGAGGTTGAATTCAGCGCTGAGCTTTTTAACCAAGCTTTCGGCTTCACGCACCGACATTTTTTTAGCGCTGATTTGGTTGGCAGCGGTAATTTGTGTGGCGCGGTCCAACGCCAACAACGCTCGGGCATGGCCCATGTCGATGTCGCCCGCCATGAGCATGGATTGCACGGGCTCGGCCAAGTTGAGCAAGCGCAACAAGTTGCTGGCGGCGCTGCGTGAGCGGCCCACCGCTTGCGCAGCGAGTTCGTGTGTGAGGCCAAACTCTTTGATGAGGCGTTGCAAGCCTTGTGCTTCTTCGAGCGGGTTGAGGT
>ERZ650308.1692-NODE-1692-length-11267-cov-4.598555_pt1 | contig 11267 bp, 6 predicted proteins | sample MGYA00376244_ERZ650308 | MGnify/ENA primary metagenome ERZ650308 (study PRJEB26733, sample SAMN07839295) | wastewater metagenome | biome: small river; feature: stream; material: water | place: USA: North Carolina | collected 2016-04-26 ...
GTGTTTACCTGTGTAGTGTACGGCAACCTTGTCGCCGGTTTTTGCAATAGACATATTGAATCGTTATAATTTGGAAAATAAGCTACAAATGTCACGAATTTTCAGCCTCTTTCCAAGCCTTTCGGCCTACGATTCAATGGTCTGTAGTGTGTATTTTTGTTGTATGAAATGCAATTCGTTTTCCATGCTTTCTAAGGTGCTTAGGAAGGTATTTTTGGCTAAAGCAGGCAAACTGCGGTAGTATTCAATTCCGGACTGTAGATTTGTAGTGAAATTTTGGAAATATTTCGCCCTTTTCGCCCAAGCATCCGTATTAATCTCCTCTTCGATGGACTCTTTCAAATAATTGACATAGAGTTCCATTTCTGCTAAAAACATATGGGGGCGATTTTCTTTTGTTAAATTTTGGATTCGACCATAGATGTGGTCTAACATAGTCTTAAGAGACACAATTTGGGAAAAATTGGCAATGTTAGGGCCTGGGCACATGGTTACAGCGGTCAGTTTATTGACAAACGTCTCTTTGTATTCAATCGCAGCAGAATTACTTAAACCTACGCAAAGACATTCTTTGGCAAGGATCTCTTCTTTCTTTTGCTGTCCTTCAGGTGTCGCTAGCTTTAGTTGAATGTATTTTTTCGATGCTGTACAAATGGGTTCGGAAGTAAATTCAGTATTAAATGCCAAATGTTTTTCTGTGCAGGGACTTCCTGCCTTGTTTTGTTCGATTCGTTTGATGCGTTCGAGGTAGCCTGATGTCCCTTTCAAATAATTGAATCGAACGCCTAGGGGAGAGCTTTTACTTAAAATGATATCTTCTTTCTTGGATTCAGCCAGCAGTCTCATAGTTTCTTCGTCTACAGTGGTTGCCTCAGGAACCAATAAGAAAGGCGATCCCCAGCCTGTGCTATCGACAGCATAGTAATCGTGTAATAATTGATCTTCCTCGTGCGTTCCGATGCCACCTTGAACGGAAATTTTGATCTCTGGGGCTTGTTCTCCTTTTTGATATATGGCAAACACCGTGTCGATGAGTTCTTGTTTTTTCGTTTTGAATTCTTCCAAAATTGGTCCCAGCAAATAACCATCCGTCGCGAAAGCATGTCCACCACAATTCAAACCTGATTCAATGCGGAATTCACTCACCCAGATGCCTTTTTTGGCCAAATATTTCCCTTGAATAAGGGCAGAGCGAAAATCGGTTACTTTGACAATAACTTTCTTTTTAAAGGTATGGAAATCCTCGAACTGATCTAAATAATTAAATAAGCGTGGATTCATACCCGCAGAAAATACAATGGATGACTGACTCAAATTACTTTGTGCATAACCTCGTAATGCCGCCACTGCATCTGAATTTTCATCCAGTATTTCCCCTGTAGGACTAGGATTACTTTTGTCCAATTTAGTCATGATGTTCACATCGATACTACCTGGCTGCATTTTTGACCTTAATTCTCTTTCCAAAAGGCTTCGTTTGGTAGGGCAATCCGTTTGGAATAAATCTTCGTACGATTTTCGCAAAGCAGAGTCTGTCGGTAGCATTTCGAAATATTGGTCTATTTCATTTCCTTTACCAAAAGCTTCTTGCTGCAATGTGTTAAATTGCTTTTGCACAATACGATTGACGAGGTTTAAATAAGCCGTAATCCTTTTTGCCCGGTAATCAACCATGTTAGGTCCAATAGGATGGTATTTTTCTTCAGCAAGCTGGCTATAATGTTTGCGCATCATTTCGATCAAACGATCCTCAGCTAAGGATAAAACAGAAGAGATGCCAAACCGCGCCACTTTAATTGGGGAGTCTACCGTAAAGGCTAATCCCATTACAGGGATATGAAACGTATGATTTGATTTTGTGTTCATCGGATGTTTTTGATGGCGCTACATAAAGCCACGCAAAATTACCGAAGAGGAAATGGGGAATACCTGATGGAAATCATGCCTGGGGTTGAGAAAAGTCAACTCCTTTAAATGGTAAGTGGTAAATGGTGAATGGTAAATGATAAGTGGTGAATGGTAAGTGGTAAATGGTCTATTATTCACCATTTATCATTTACCATTCATCATTTATTTACATAATGTTCTTTGGTATTGCAATGAAAGGGTATCCCCCAGCTCAATGGCCGTCTTGAAATCAAGGCAAGCATCCTCTATTAGGCCTAAATGGAGCAGGTTGATACCGCGGTTATAATAAGTCTCCGAGTAATATGGGTAGCGAATGATGGATTTTGAGAAATCGCGGATGGCACCTTTATCATTGCCTAATTTGGATTTGTAATAGCCTCGATAGAAAAAGTAATCGGCATTAGTGGAATCAAGGCGAATGGCTTTGGTTAGGTCAGAGATGGCACCGGAATACTGTTCCATGGATCCTCGTGAGAAAGATCTAGCAAAGTATATTTCGGGGTTTTGGGGATCTTTTGTAAGTGCGACAGAGAAATTGTAGGTCGCTTGCTCGTACTTTTCTTGTTGAATTTGGCTGAGTCCGGCAGCATATTGCAGCATGCAGCTGCTCAGAAAAATGAGGGCAAAAATGAAAGCAAGTAAGCGGATCATTTGAAAGTTACGATGGTGATTCCCGCACCGCCACGGTCTGCGTGTTCGTCAGTGATGTTTTTGATTTCTCGGTATCGACGTAATTGCTCACGAATTAATGTGCGTAAAATTCCGTCGCCTTTTCCATGTAATATTTGAACTTCTGGAACGCCTAAGAGAAGGCAATCGTTCATGTATTGATCTAAAATGACATAGACTTCTTCGCCCCTTTTTCCGCGGATATCCAGTTTGAGCTGGAATTGTGCCATTCGATCGTTGATGTCGATGCCGCGAAGGGGTGCCGTGCTTTTTTTCGGTTGTTTAGGCGCGACGATTTTTTGTAAACGATTTAATTTAATGGTACTGCGAATCGCCCCCAGGGAAATAACGGCATCTTTACCCTTTAGTTCTATGATTTGTCCTAAAGTAGGTTCATCTCCGCTTCCCTTAATCATTACCCAATCTCCAACCGCGATAGGGGAGTTGGCATAAACAATTCCAGGCGTCTCAGAAACAACCTTCAAAGGAGCCACGGTTTTTAATTCTTTTTGTACAAATTGTTCTAAATCTGCACGTAGTTCTTTGGTTTTCTCTTTATCAGCCTCTTTCTCGCGAATTTGACGTATCGTTTGTTCAATCCGTTGATTGGCCTCTAGAATAATCTTTTTAGCTTCTGCTTTGGCAGCATTTAACATTGCCTTCTGCTCCTCTTGCACATGGTTTTTCAGGCGTTCGTAGTTTTCTTTGATGGATTGCGCCTGTTCATTAGCCATTGCTAAACTCGCATTTTTACTTTCCCAAATCTGCTTCTCCGTCTCCGTTTCTAACAATAACTTATCAAAATCGACCTGTTTCTTGCCTAATTTCTTCCGGGCATTTTCGATGATCGCCTTGGGTAAACCAATTTTCTGCGCAATCTCAAAGGCAAAGGAACTCCCTGGTTTTCCCATATCTAGGATGAATTGAGGTTCCAGGTGTTCTGTATCGTAGCGCATGGCAGCATTAAAAAGTCCTTTTTGGCGATCAGCAAGGCTTTTTAAGTTTCCAAAGTGTGTATTAATCGCACCGAAGCAACCCTTGTCAGCTAGTTTCTCTAAGATGGATTCGGCAATCGCACCCCCTAAAGAAGGCTCTGTCCCTGTTCCAAATTCATCGACTAAAATCAAGGTCTTTTCATCGACATGCTGCAAGAAATGCCGCATATTACTTAAGTGCGAGGAATAAGTACTTAATTCGTTTTCTAAATTTTGCTCATCACCCATATCTAAAAAGACTTGAGAGAAGAAGCCCATGGTACTACCTTCAGCCAGTGGTACTAAGCAGCCGGATTGAAATAAATATTGTAATAAGCCAATGGTGCTCAAGGTCACTGATTTACCCCCTGCATTCGGTCCAGATACCACCATGATGCGGCGTTCATCTTCTAATCGAATGGTTAAGGGTTTGATTTTTTTGCCAATTTTTTCGAGCGATTTTTCCAATAAAGGATGCCGTGCATCGGTCCAGTTGACGATAGGTTTGTCTTGGATAAATGTAGGTTTGATGGCTTTGTGAGCCGCACCCCATAGGGCTTTGGCTCGGATAAAATCAATTAAACCTAACCAAGAAAATGCATGAGCTAAAAAAGGAGTTAGCGGACGGATTCGGTCAGAAAGTTTGGACAAAATCTGAATGATTTCACGGCGTTCTGCGGATTCCAAGGACTTGATCTCATTGTTCATCGCCAGCGCATCCGCAGGTTCTAAAAATACCGTTTTCCCCGTATCTGATTCATCTTGCACGAAACCTTTGATCTTTCGCTTGTGCTCAGCTGCCAAGGGAATCACCATGCGGCCATTACGCAAAGTCAAAGAGAAATCCTTGCTCACCCAGCCCTCTTTATAGGCTTGACTTAAATAGGAATCGAGTTTCTTTCGTAAGCCTTGCTCTTCCGCTATCCGCTTGCGACGCAAATCGCCCAGAGCAGGGGAGGCTGTTTCTTTGATCTGGCCATTGATATCAAATACCCGATCCAAATCCTGAATAATTGGTATGATTTGCCTGAAATCTCCATCGCTTTCTGCGCCTTTAGCGATAAAATGCTGTGTTATTTTGTGAATTTCGGGGTATTCACTTTCATCAATGGCTGCAAAGAAGCGAATGGTTTCATACAAAACGGTTAACGCACGTTGCCAGTCTCTCCACTCATCCGATGATAAATAATGTCCCTCTAATTGCAGAGGACTTAGGTAAGCACGTAAATCGAAGTAATCCGTTTGCGGGAATTCACCGCCATGTTCGCCTAAAATGCGACCCATTTCATCGACTTGCTCCACCCATTGTTTGACCAAGGAAAAGCGGTCAGAAAAGCGCATTTTGTCCGCAAATTCTAAGCCCATAGGACTTAAGCAAAGCTGCTTAATTTCCTCTTTTACCTGGTTGAAACCCAGTTTTTCGGCAAGATTTAGGGGGTAATTCATAGCTTGAAATGCGCCTTTATTTTTTCGAGTAAAACCTCGTTTATTTTAAAATAACTTTCAGTTGTCCATCCTGCTACATGTGGACTAAAAATGGTCGCAGGATAGGCTGCGATTTCTGCAAACAGCTCTTTTTCTACGGGTGACCAAGAAGGCAATTTTTCGTTTGGTAAAACGTCCAAAGCTATTCCTTTGATACGTCCAGAGCGCAAGCCATGTAATAAGGGTTCAAGGGGCGCAATAGGCCCACGGGAACTATTGATCAATAAAATGGGCTTTTGGAAAGACTCAATGAAATCATTGGAAACGAGTCCGCGCGTTTCCAATGTTAATGGGATATGTAAGCTTACAATATCGGCTTGTTCGAAAATTTGCTCAAGGGTGGCAGGGAAATCTGCCGAAGGGGCATATTTATCGTAAGCTAAAATGCGCATTCCAAAGCTAGAAAGCCGAGAAGCTACGGCTTTGCCCATATTCCCATATCCAATGATTCCGATGGTTTTGCCTTTGATCTCAAAACCGCGATTTCCTTCTCGTTCCCATAATCCGTGGCGTACTTCGGTATCTGACGTGTGCAATTTATGCGCAAGGGATAAGAGTTGTCCAATGACGTGTTCCGCCACTGCATCTGAATTTCCTTCGTTGGCGGAGAAAACAGCGATTCCTCGAGATAAGCAGGCATCGACATCTAATAAGTCGAGTCCCGCTCCAGCGCGTGCGATGAAGGATAGTGCCGTATTTTCAAGAATTTCTGCGGTGATTTTGAATTTGCTACGAACAACTAATCCATCGAATGAAGGTAAAATGCGTGAGAAATCGGCTAGCGATAAATCCGTATGCGTCTCTACCTCGAATCCCAAATTCGTCAGTCCTTCTGCCATCGAAGGATGAACCTCGTCGACGATCAAAACCTTATTTTTACGCATTCATTCTATTTTTTACAAGATCCAAAGCTAAAAACAAAGCTTGCAAGAATGATCCTGGATCGGCTACGTTTTGGCCTGCAATATCGTAAGCTGTACCATGATCAGGAGACGTGCGGATGACCGGTAAACCTGCTGTAAAATTCACACCCGAGTCAAAGGCGATGTATTTAAACGGAATCAATCCTTGGTCGTGGTACATGCCTAAAACACCGTCAAACTCTTTGAATTGTGCTTTTCCAAAGAATCCGTCAGCCGGATAGGGACCAAAAACTAGGTTTCCTTTCGTTCTGAATTCATCCACCACCGGTTGAATAATTTCCAATTCTTCTAGCCCTAATAAACCTGCTTCGCCTGCATGTGGATTTAAACCTAACACAGCTAAGCGCGGTTTTTCGATGGCGAAATCTTCTTTTAAGCTTTTAATGAACAACGTAATTTTTGTTCGCAATAAGTCTGCACTTAAGGCTTTGGAAACTTCTAGCAAGGGAATATGTCCCGTGGCTACACCCATTCGAAAGCCATCCGAAACCATCATCATTAAAGAGGATTTTGCCTCGAAACGATCTGTTAAATATTCTGTATGTCCAGGGAATTTAAAGTCCTCCGATTGGATATTGTGTTTGTTAATTGGAGCTGTTACTAGCGCCGAAATTAGGCCACGATCTAAGTCGTTAGTGGCTCTTTCTAAGCAATCAAAAGCCGCTTTTCCTGCTTCTTTCGTCTCTTTTCCGGGTTCAACCACCGTAGAGGCATCATCCCAACAGTTAATAACAAAGCTTTCCCCTGATTTTGCATCGGAAGCTTCTTGGATCACATTGATGGACCACTCTTTTAGTTCGAATTTTTGGCGATAGAAATCGAGTACTTTGGCAGAACCATAAATCACAGGCGTACACCACTTTAGCAAGCGAGGGCTGGCTAAGGATTTCAAGATAACTTCCGGTCCAATTCCGTTGTAATCTCCTAACGTGATACCGATGATAGGTTTCATAAAAAGCAATTTTTTGTTCGACCTGCAAGTTAAGAAAATTCGCTCGAAGGCGGTAGAATTATTTTTCTTGGTAACGAACCCAATTAATATGGTATTTTTTTAAGTTTTACCAAATAAAATGGGGTAATCAATGCGAATTTCACAATATATTTAGCATTTTTGTTAGAATCTCCTACATTATTGATTATGCCAAAATCATACGTTAAGAAAATCTCCAGTTTATTGATCGCTAACCGAGGCGAAATTGCTATCCGAATTATGCGTGCTGCGTCCGAATTAGGAATTCGAACGGTGGCCGTATATACATTCGAAGATCGCTATTCATTGCACCGCTATAAAGCGGATGAAGCCTACCAAATCGGGAAAGACGATGAACCTTTAAAGCCTTATTTGGATATTGAGGGTTTAATTTCTTTGTGTAAATCGAAGAAAATCGATGCGATTCATCCGGGATACGGTTTTTTATCAGAGAACGTAGTTTTGGCTACTCGTTGTAGAGAAGAGGGAATTGTTTTCGTGGGTCCATCCCCTGAGGCAATGAACGCCTTGGGTGATAAAGTAGCTGCAAAAGTGGCTGCATTGAAAGCCAATGTGCCCATGATTGAAGATTCGAAGGGAGATTTGTCTGATTATTCATTGGCTTTATCTGAAGCAAGACGCATCAAATTTCCAGTAATGGTGAAAGCCGCTGCCGGTGGTGGTGGACGTGGAATGCGGGTTGTTCGCTCGGAAGATGAACTTGAAAAAGCATACCAAGAGGCTAAGAATGAGGCAAAAAATGCCTTTGGTGATGAAACCTTGTTTATTGAGAAATTCATCGATGATCCGAAGCACATCGAAGTACAATTATTAGGAGATCAACACGGAAATTTAGTGCATTTGTACGAGCGTGATTGTTCTGTACAGCGACGTTTCCAAAAAGTAGTTGAAATAGCTCCTTCTTTTGGCCTAAAAGAAGAAACAAAACAGAAATTATATGCTTACGCGCTTTCCATTGGTAAAGCCGTGAATTACTATAATGCTGGAACGGTGGAGTTTTTAGTTGATAAAGATGAAAATATCTACTTTATTGAGGTAAATCCACGTATTCAAGTAGAGCATACGATCACAGAAGAAGTGACAGGCATTGATATTGTCCGCACGCAGATTTTGATTGCTCAAAATTATAAATTATCTGATCCAGGAATTTTCATTCAAAACCAAGCGGACATCCCGTTAAAAGGCTTTGCGATCCAATGCCGTATTACAACGGAAGATCCAGCGAATGGATTTAAACCGGATTTTGGGACGATTATTGCATACCGTAACGCGGCAGGTTTCGGGATTCGTTTAGACGAAGGTTCTTCGTATCCAGGGGTGAAAATTTCCCCTTATTTCGATTCGATGTTAGTGAAGGTGTCTGCTAAAGGCCGCACGCTTCGCGGTGCGTCCGAGCGCTTAAACCGCGCCCTAACGGAATTCCGTATTCGTGGTGTTAAAACCAACATTCCGTTCTTGCGCAATGTGATTACGCACCCTGTATTCCAAGAAGGCCATTGCACAGTGCCCTTTATCGCGAATCACCCAGAATTATTCAATTTTAAACCGACTCGTGACCGCTCTACCAAAGCCATTCGCTACTTAGGGGAAGTAATCGTAAACGGAAATCCGGATGTCAAAGTGAAGCCAACGGCTCCATTCCGCATCCCGATTATTCCTTACGTGGATCCTATGGCGGAATATCCGAAAGGAAACAAGCAATTGTTAACTGAAATGGGGCCAGAGAAATTTGCGAAGCACATTCGTGATGCGAAGCAAATCTATTTCACAGATACCACTTTCCGGGACGGACACCAATCGCTTTTGGCGACCCGCGTGCGTACCCAAGATATGTTAGCCGTAGCAGACGGATTTGCCAAATCTTTCCCTCAATTGTTCTCCATGGAAGTTTGGGGAGGAGCAACTTTCGATGTGGCCATGCGTTTCTTGCAAGAATCTCCTTGGAAACGTCTTCAAGAATTCCGGGAGGCAATGCCTAATATGCTGTTGCAAATGCTTTTCCGGGGCTCGAATGCCGTAGGATATTCTGCATACCCTGATAATTTGATTGAAAAATTCGTGGAGAAATCCTCCGAAGCAGGTGTGGATGTCTTCCGTATATTTGATTCCTTGAACTGGATCGATGCGATGAAAGTATCGATTAAAGCTGTTCGTGAACGTACGCCGGGCATCGCAGAGGCTGCCATTTGCTATACAGGTGACGTCTTTACAAACGAAAAATACAATCTACAATACTATGTGGATATGGCGCGTCAGCTGGAAGATGCAGGTGCGCACATGTTAGCCATCAAAGATATGGCCGGTCTTTTACGTCCTTTCCAAGCAGAGAAATTAGTTACTGAATTAAAGAAGGCGGTAGATTTACCGATTCACTTGCATACGCATGATACGGCCTCGGTTCAATCGGCGACCTATTTAAAGGCGATTGAAGCAGGTGTGGATATTGTGGATGGCGCCTTAGGTGCGATGTCAGGCTTGACATCTCAACCCAATTTGAACTCATTGGTAGCGATGATGCAAGGTCACGTGAAGGCATCTGATTTGGATTTAGACTTATTAAACGAATATTCAAATTACTGGGAAGCGGTGCGTACGATGTATACGCCGTTTGAATCTGAACTGAAAGCGGGAACTGCGGAGGTCTACCATAATGAGATTCCAGGAGGTCAATACACGAACTTGCGTGGCCAGGCGATTGCGCTGGGTGTAGGAGATAAGTTTGAGCAATTGAAGCGTAATTATACGGAAGCGAATACGCTTTTTGGTGATATCGTAAAAGTAACTCCGTCCTCTAAAGTAGTAGGGGATATGGCAATCTTTATGACAGCGAATTCGTTAACGGCGGAGGATGTTTATGCCAAAGGCGCTACTTTATCATTCCCTGAATCAGTAAAAGACTTCTTTAAAGGTGGCTTAGGTCAGCCTTACCAAGGATTCCCGAAACAATTGCAGGAGATCATCTTAAAAGGAGAACACGCGATAGAAGGTCGTCCAAACGACCATTTAGCACCGATTGATTTTGACGCAGACTTCAAGTCCTTCTCGAAGAAATTCCCAGAGGCTGAAGATGGATTCTTCGATTATTTGTCGTACAAAATGTATCCGAAAGTATACGAAGACTATTATAAGAATGCAGCCTTATTTGGCGAATTATCAGCCCTTCCTACGCCGGCCTTTTTCTATGGCTTGAAGCAGGATGAGGAGATTATGATCACTATTGAGCCTGGTAAAACCATCATTGTGAAGTTCTTGTATATGTCAGAACCAGACGAATCAGGTCTACGTAATGTGACTTTTGAATTGAATGGCCAGGCACGCCGCATTAAGATTTTGGACAAAAATGTCAAGGTTGAACGCGCGCAACATGCGAAAGCGAAAGTAAAAGGCGATATCGGAGCTCCATTGCAAGGGCGTTTATCCCGTATTTTGGTGAAACCAGGAGATGAGGTGAAATTAAATGCACCGCTGTATGTGATTGAAGCGATGAAGATGGAGTCTATTGTTTCTGCTCCATTTGAAGGAATTGTTGGAAACGTATTATTGACAGAAGGAACAGTGGTGGAGCAAGAAGACTTAGTATTGACTTTGGAAGAAGCGAAACTGCCAGAACCAGACGTGGAAGAATATTTATTCGTGTACGGAACCCTGCGCCGTGATTGTGGAAATGACTTGCATCGCTTAATTGCACGTAATTCAGATTACATTGGAATGGCGAATTACCAAGGTCAAATGTACCAAGTGGCTGATTATCCAGGGATTATTCCATCAGACGATGCAAAAGATCAAGTGGTAGGGGAATTGTATTTATTGTCAAATACGATCAAATTATTGAATGTATTAGATGAATACGAAGAATTCAACACTGATAAACCAGAAGAGAGTTTATTTGTGCGCGAGCAAGTAAAAGTGACCTTAAAAGAGAAGGAAATTGAAACCTATGCGTATTTATACAATAAAAAAATCGATCCGAAAACGCGCATTGCTTCGGGGGATTATGTAAAAGGTTAATGAAAAAAATCGCTCTTTTTTGTTTGTTGTCAATCGGCTTACACGCGCAGAGTCCACTGTTGAAGGCCCACGCACACAATGATTATGAACACGAAAGACCCTTTTTTGATGCATTTCAGCTCGGTTTTGGCTCTATTGAAGCTGATGTATACGCGGTGAATGGGGAATTATTAGTGGGGCACGAGCGTTCTCAACTCAGCTTGAATCGAACGCTAAAGGACCTGTATATTGATCCGATTATTCGTGTCCTAAAGGCGGATAAACAAGGAAATTTCCATCAATTATTGATTGATTCGAAGACCTCTTCTG
>ERZ650308.1694-NODE-1694-length-11250-cov-4.290844_pt1 | contig 11250 bp, 24 predicted proteins | sample MGYA00376244_ERZ650308 | MGnify/ENA primary metagenome ERZ650308 (study PRJEB26733, sample SAMN07839295) | wastewater metagenome | biome: small river; feature: stream; material: water | place: USA: North Carolina | collected 2016-04-26 ...
CGGGGTGCGGGGCGTCGAGGAGCCACGGCGCCGTGTCGGGCAGGCCCGGCTGGCAGTGGAAGAACTCCCAGTGCGTCCTGGCCCACTCGTGCTCGCCGAGGTTGATCGCGTGGTAGGTGTCGGCCGTCATCACGAGCGGCCCGTCCTGCCCCGACGGGAGGCCGGAGAGGACCTTGCCGTCCGGGTTGCCGTCGTACAGCATCCACTCGGCCTCGTACTCGTACTTGGCGTCGCCCTGGCCCTCCCACGGGATGCGCCGCTTCGTCAGCTCGTCGAGGTAGCCGTCGTGCATCATGCCCGACAGCCCGTAGTTGGCGTCGCCCATCATCGTGACGGCCACGAACCCTGGGCCAGCGGCGGCGTCGTCGGGGCCCGACCACGAACACAGGTGGTCGGCCACCTCGGAGATGACGCCCGGCCAGGACTCGTCCTCGCCCTTCCACTTCGCCGGCACGAGGACGTGCAGGGTCACGCCGATGCTCTCACCCATCTGTAGCTCCCTCGGTTGGTTGGGGGTTTAGTCCTCGAGGGACCGGACCATCGCTTCGATCTGCTGTTCGGTCAGGTGCTGGTGCACCACGACCGTCGTCTCGTCGCCGCGCCGGGTGGCGCGGGCGACGAGGTTGCCGCGTTCGTCGTTGAACTCGACGACGAACGCGCGGGCCGGGCCGACGTAGCCCGACATGATCCCGAGAATCCTCACGGGGCGTGCCTCCTTCTTCGGCCACAGCGTGGCTTCGGCGATGTCGATGCCGGCCCGTAGTAGCGGGTAGTACCAGTCCTCGCACTCGGCGACGGAGTCAGGCATCACCACGCTGAGGGCGTCGTCGGCTATCAGCAGGTACGAGTTGGCGTCGACGAACCGGTCGAGGTCCTCCCAGCGGCTGCAGGCCCGGATGAGTTCCGGGCTGAACCGCAGGAGCCTGACGAGCGTCTCGCCGTACTGCTCGGGGGTGACGGTGGTGGTCATCTGCATCCCTTCGCTTCGAGCGCCGCGCCGACGAACCCCTTGAGGAAGCCGTAGACGGCATCGCCGATGAACCAGCCGACGATCACGTAGGTCCAGTCGCGCCGGGTCACGACGCGCGCCGGCGTCGAGCGATGACGAGGAACGCGCCGACGGCGACACACATGCCGCCGAGCACCGAGATGTCCGGCGTCGCCCCGGTCGACGGGAGCGTCGTGGCCACCGAGGTCGACGTGGCCGTGGTGCACGGCTGGATGCCCCACAGCGTGGTGCCGTCCGCCATGCACGGGTCGGTGTCGCCGCACGGTGCGTCGGGGGCGATGCCCTGCGGGTAGCCCGGCGAGCACCGGCCGGCCACCGGGTCGACTGGAGCCTGGCGGCGCATCGGGTCGTCGGTCACCACCGTCGTGCACCCGGTGGGCTCGCATTCGTTGGTGCTCATGTGGAGCTCCCTTCAGTTGAGGGTCCAGCCTGCCCGGTCGAGCAGGAGTTGGATGGCGTGCGCAGCTGCTGCAGGCACAAGGCCGTTACCTCCGAGGTGGACAGCGTCAACCAGTCCAGCGGGAGGCCCATCAGTGACGCGACGAAGAACGGGTTGAGGTCCGCCGTCGGCGACCCATTGCGCCCACGCGCCATCATCGCCACGCCCCGGAGGCCAGGGTCGCGGCGCCTGAGGTCGCCCTCGCTCGGCGACTTCGAATCGGTCGTCTTGGGTGTCGGCCACAGGCGCACCGTCGCATCGGTCAACGTCTGGTGCTGGCCGTTCGTCCCGCCCGACATCTTCGAGTCGGTCGCTGTTGGCGTGGGCCACAAGCCACATTCGGTCGCGGCCGTGCGGGGCGCCAGCCGCGACAGCGGAGACAACATCCCATTCCGCATCGAACCCGAGAGCGGCAAGGTCGGCGAGGACGTGGACGAGTCCCTTGCTGACGAGTCGAGGGACGTTCTCCAGCAGGACCCATCGGGGTCCCACGTCAGCGATGATGCGACTGATCGCTGGCCAGAGCCAACGGTGGTCGTCCACACCAAGGCCCTTGCCCGCCGCAGAGAACGGCTGGCACGGGAAGCCGGCAGTGATGAGATCCACTCGGCCGCGCCACGGCTTGCCGTCGAAGGTCCAGACGTCAGACCAGATAGGAGCGTCATCCAGGCGCGATTGCGCCATCCTCTCCACGAGAACGGCTGCTGCATAGCAATCGCGTTCGACGTGACCCACGGTTCGGCACCGTGCCAGGGATCGGAGGGCTCGCTCGAACCCTCCGTAGCCGGAACACAGGTGGAGGGCACGTAGAGCCACATCGGGGTCCTTTCGATCAGGTGATCGGAGTATCACTCACGCGCCGGGCCGTTGTCGAGCGTCACCAGTCGGCGGTGGCGATGATCTCCTCGGCGTTCGCCGCCCAGGCGCGGTGAATGAACCGGCACTTGGACACGGCGCGCCGCGCCGTCTGCTTCGAGAAGCTGCGGGGGACACCGTCGCTGTCGAACTCGTCCTGCAGTTCAGCGTCGGTCCAGCACTCGTCGATCACCGAGCACGTGTACCGGCCGACGATGTCGTCGGTGCGCACGGCGAGCACCCGAGGGTCGATCTTGGCTGGCCACCCGGGGCGCACCGCCGAGGCCGGCACCGGGGTCGCCTTCGATGTGGCGGTGGTGACGCTGTAGCCGTCGTCGGTGGCTGCGCTGATGATCGCGCAGTACGACGCACGGTTGTCGTCGACGATGTGCACGAACTCGCCGGGCTCGAAGATCGAGACGATCACGGGCGGATCACCTCCCACCAGAGGTTCTGCTTGGCGCCGCTGAGGCTGGACTGCCATGCCGTGGGGGCGTAGCGCAGCACGGTGCCATCGGGGAACAGTGCCCGCCAGATCGGGGCGGCCTCGACGCGGTAGCCCCACTGGTCGTGGATCTCGTCGTAGACGTAGAACCCGTTGAGGCGCATCTCGACGATGTCGAGGTAGCGCAGCTCGTTGGCCGGTGGCAGGCCGAGACGGCGTGCGTACTCGTTCAGCCAGTCACGGCCCCGCTGCTCGTTCTGCTCGGTGGCCCGGGGCCCGTGGTCCTCGGCGATTCGGGCGGTCAGCTGGTCGATGAGCTGGGTGCATTCCCAGTCCTCGAGCGTTGTGTTCCGGCCGTGCCGCGCGGCACCCTTCGTGCCCGGGTAGATGTTGCGGCACAGCTGGATGACCGAGCCGTGCTCGATCGTCGGTGCGGCCAGGCGCTGCCGCCAGGTCCGGTACGCCTTCGTGGTGGTGATGGTCATGGTTCATTCCTCCAAGAACTCGACGCCGTCGTTGATCCGCACCCACTGGCCGACCCGCAGCCGTTTCGCCTGATTGGCGTCGACGACGACGGTGAGATCGCACGTTGCGGACGTCGCCTGCACCCCGTACGTGTGGGTGGTCTTTGTGCCGTCGCCCGCCGTGGTCACCGTGGCCGGGATGATCGAGTCGACCCGCAGGTACGGGTTGGGGTTGGCGGTCGGGTAGAGCTTCACGCTGGCTCCTTCGTGGTGATGGGGGAGAGGACCTGCCGGGCGACGTCGTCCCAGCCGTACGCGATTAGGCCGCAGGCGGCAGCGGACAGCTGGTTGGCTGTCATGCGGGGCACGAAGTAGGTGCGCTCGGGCGGGGTGCGCGCCTCGGCGGCAGCCTTGCCCTCGTCGAACGCGTCGTTGAGGCCGGCCTCGCCGATGAACCCGCCGCAGTTGTCGACGGTGTCACCGTTGCAGTCGGTGACCTCGTAGAAGTACACCTCGCCGGCCGCCCACGCCGAGTAGTAGGCGATCTCGGCCCGCATCTGCTCGACGATCTCGTCGTCGGTGTAGTCGGCGATGCCCCACTCGTTCAGCTGCTCCTCGGTGGCGACCAGCAGGCCGCACGTGCCCAGCGGCACGGATGTGAGGTAGTAGCTGACACCGGAGTGGTCGCACATGCCGACCTGCTTCACGATGCGCGCCTTGTAGTGGTGCTTGACCAGCTCGATCAGCTTGCCGAGGTCCCCGTCGGCGGCCTCGGTGCCGTAGCCGTCGCACACCTCGCACGGGTAGCGGCCGGCGAACCCTTCTTGTTCGACCTGGCCCTCGCCGTGGCAGGCGCGGCACTCGATCGAGAAGGTGCGGGGGTCGATCTGCTCGTCACCGATGATGTAGTGACGGTGGGGGAAGCCGAGCCACAGGTAGTTCGAGTCGTCGAACTCGCGGGGGTTGGAGTCGCCCGGCTCCTCGTCGAGGCGGACCTCGACGGTGAAGCCGTTGACGACCTCGCTGCGGACGGTGCGGTGATCCATGAGCGGTTGCTCCTGTTCGTCGTGCATACGAACCGTATGCGGGGTGTCAGACCCAGGCGGGGGCCTTGGTGGACTGCGGGAGGGCGGTGAGCCACTCGAGAACGTCGGCCGGGACCTCCTCGGTCAGCCAGGCCGAGCCGAACTTGTAGCCGCACGTCGGGCACGGCACGCCCATCAGCCCGTCCGGGTGGGCCGCTGGGCGGACCCAGGTGAGCATGTTCCACGAGTCGCTGATCTGGCCCGCGAAGTGCTTGCCGTAGGCGTTGAGCGGCTTGGACGGGTCGATCGGCCGCTCGTCCCACTTCTCGGCGCGCTGGTGTTCGCACCCAGCCCGCATGTCGTTCAGGTGCCAGCGGTCCCACACCTCGATGAACCGGTCCATCTGAGCCTGGGAGAAGTCGGCACCGGCGATCCACGTCCCCTTCGCGTGCATGACGATCTGGCCGCAGCCGCCCCAGCAGTCGCCGTTGCGCTTCGGTCCTTCCACGCCGGTGATCGACAGGCGCAGGCCGTCGAATTGGATGCGGGCGAACACGTCGTCGAGAGCGCGCGGGTTGGCCTCGGAATGCCAGGTGACCACGACGGCCGGCCGCACGATCAGGTCGAATGGTTCCATCACTCCTCCTCGGAGAGTTCTTCGTCGTAGTGGTTGCGGGCGGCCTCGACGAGTTCGTCGAAGGTGTGCCGGCGTTCGGTGTCCATGTCGACCATGTCGATCCGGTCGCACAGGTGCATGATGTCGGCGAGCAGGTCGGACACGTGGTAGGCGATCGGTGGTTGGCCGGGCTCGTGCATGCGCATGTCGCCCCAGTAATGGGCGTGCCCCCAGGTCTCGATCAGCGCGAGCGCCATCTCGGCGCGGTCGTCGTTGTCGGGCTCGCCGTCGATGTCGGGCGGGCGGTGCTCGATGATCCTGCGGCGCATCACAGACCCCCAGCGAGGCAGCGACGCCACGAGTCCACGACGTCGTTGTAGCTGTCGTACTGCAGCTCCCAGTTCCTGTCGAGGAGATCGGTCAGCACGTCCAGGGCCATCAGGTCCGGGCGGGGATCGGCCAGCACCGCGTTGCGGGCGTCGGTGCGGTTCCCGTTCAGGAACGTGTCAGCGATCTGGCTGGCTCTCGGATGGTCGGGCATGGTCACTCCTTTGCTGGGCCGCAGGTCTCGCAGTGGGCGGGCTTGCCGAAGCATTCGTCCCACTCGGCCTCGTCGGCGTCGGTCCAACGGCGCCACGTGCCGAGCGGGGTCACCCACTGCTTGGCGTTCGGTCGTTCGGTGACGGCGACGCGCAGGTAGTGGCCACCGTGCTCGATGCACGAGATGACGCCGCTGTTGTCGTTCGTGAACAGGGTGCTCATGAGACGTAGATGCTCCCGTTCTCGTCGATGTGCAGGTAGGACTCGCCGTACGGGTGGCACAGCTTCGACAGCTCGTCGCCAGCCGCCCCGTTGCCACGGTCCCAGAAGCCGGCGCCGTGGTGGTTGCGGGTGAGCCAGAAGTCGTGGCCGACCTGCCCGGCGTCCATGCCGGTGAGCTCGACCAGCTCGATCACCCGTGGCTGAGTGCAGAAGTCGGTGAGCTCGCGGCGCATCTCGGCCAGCGACTCGTCGGCGATCTCGCCGTCCCACGCGTCCAGGTGGACCTCGCGGGCGTCGGGGTTGTCCTCGGGGTCGACTCCGGGCGGGTAGTCACTCGACGACCACAGGGCGCACTGGACGTACGCCGTGAACGCTGCCTCGATGTCGATCATCGCGGGCTCACGTTGCCTCGGACGACGACGTCGGCGACGACCTCGGTTCGCGCCTGGGTGGTGCCGCCGGCGCGGAAGTACCGGCGGCGGACGGTGCCGACGATCGACACCTCCACACCCTCGGCCATCCACGGTCGCTCCTCGACGCTGGCACACCGGACGGGCACGCTGAGCGCCTCGTCGTTGTGCAGGGTGGTCACGTCGAACTCCCAGTGGACGGCGCCGCTGGGCAGTTCGACACGTCGCGGCGTGTTGGTGATGGTGCCGGTCAGGATGACGTTGTTCATCTCATTCCTCCTCGGAATCGAGCCATGCGGAGTAGGCGGCCTCGGCCTCGGCGACATGCCGGTCAGCTTCGGCCTCGGTGGACCAGGTGTCGACGTCGACGAAGCCGCGGGAGTCGCCCCACAGGACGCGCTTGCCGAACTGGCACCACCATCCGGTGGGGGCCTCGGCGTCGCCGTCGGAGCGTTCGCCCCAGTCGTTCATCTTCTCGTACAGGTACTCGGCCATCGCACTGCCGAACTTGTGGCGGTGCGGGTCGGTCCTGGTGATCGTGGTGGTGGAACCGGACAGGCGCATCAGTCCTCCTCGGGAAGTCGCCACCAGGCCGACCAACGTGCGTCGAACTGGCCGGTGGCGTCGAGCGTGAAGATCACGTCGGCGTCCGGGTGGATCTTGCGGATCGCGGTCATCACGTCGTCGGGCTTGTCGTCCTGGCCGGGGTGGAACCCGGTCTCGAAGAACGTGTCGTCGAACCGTGTCCACCCCCGCTCGATGCAGGCGGTGTGGCAGTTGCGGCCGACGAACCGGTCGGACAGGCATCTGTCGGCGTCGTTGAGCGCCCAGTCGAACCAGGTGTCCTCGTCGTCGTCGGCGGTCATGATGTCGCCGTACTCGGTGATGATGCACGACGGCATCCAGCCGTAGCTGTCGGCGTTGGTTCGGTATGCCTTGGAGTGTTCGCTGTCGACGATCCACTCGTCGTACCAGACGGTCTCGACGCCCAGTTCCTCGAGGGCGTTGCACAGGCGCGGATAGCGTCGGTCGATCGAGCTGAGCTCGCCGTCGTCGCCTCTGATCCACCACGACCCGAGCAGCACGAGCTGGGTGCCGGCCGCGACGTAGGACCCGTAGCCGGGCTCGCCGTAGCTGTTGGCGCAGTCGGAGATCCACCACGACTTGGGCTGGTAGCCCCGTTCGGTGATGGCCCGATACGCGTGCTCTCGCACGCGTTCGATGCTGAGTTGCATGACCCCTCCTAGGGGTGGGTGGTCATCCAGTGGTGCACGGCGCGCCACCTGGTCTCGTGGACTTCGGTGGAGAACGTCGGCGAGGCGTGGATTGGCGGGTAGGGCGCGATCGCCCACCCGGCGTCGAATCGGCGCACGATGAACCTGGTGCCCGACGTGTTGTCGGTGACCGTGTAGCAGTTGGGCACGGTCGGCCACCGGTGGTACTCGAACACGCGTTGCGGCTTGGCCGGCCGGCGCTGCCCCCATCTCAGCCCCACGACCGCGCCTCCGGTTGGACGGTGCAGTCGTGGTCCTGGTGGTAGGTGGCGTCGGCGACCAGTTCGGCGAGGGTGTAGGTGGCGCCTCGGTGGAGGCGGTGCACCATCGAGTTGCAGAACCGGCACCGCAGGGCGGGCGGGTCGTCGAGATCGCCGGTGACCTCGACGGAGAACCGTGCGAGGTCGACGGGTGGCGGGCAGGCGGCCATGCCGGTGCGGGCGTGGAAGAACGTGCGGTGGGCGGTGTCGCTCGGTTGCCCGAAGATCACGTCCCCACCGCAGCGCTGGCAGCACCCGGGTCGGGGGTCAGCCATCGGTCACCTCCTAGTAGTCGCCGGGGGTGAAGTCGTGGAACCCCTGGGCGGTCAGCCACAACCGTGCGTCGGCGTGGGTGTCGAAGTCGCGGCTCGTGACGAGCCCGACAGCGGTGAGGTACCACTCGACGCGGAACCGGTCCCCGTCGGGGTAGGTGTTGGCCTCGGCCTCGGTTTCCTCATCGTCATCGCTGGCGAATCGGAACCACACATCGAGCGCGTCAGCCATGGATCACCTCGATGTTGTCGGTGTGCATGGTGGTGCGGGCGAGCAGCTCGCCGTCGTGGGCGTAGATGTAGCCGGTGATGAAGCCGTGGTCGATGACCATGTCCTCACCTTTGGTGTACACCTCGCCGGTGCCGCCACGTACCCGGAACCGGAGCGGGTCGTGCATCTCACACTGCTCCCATTCCTCGCGGGCGTCAGCGGCGATGGCCTCCCACTGGGCGGCCAACTGGTGGCTGGACGGTCGGTGGGCGTGGGGGAATGCACGGTCGATCGCGTTCTCGATGTGGACCGTGTGGTGCTGGCAGGTCACCGCCGGTAGCTCGGTCGGTAGGCGGGTCGCCGTACGAGCCGCATGATCGCGGCGACGCACAGGCAGGCGCCGACGGCGCGCATGTCCCCGGTGGGGGTGAACGCGCCGGCAGCGAAGATCGCGATTCGATCCATGGTGAGTACCTCCTGAGTGCTCTCGAGGCCCCACCCCCGGGGGGTGGTGGGGGTGGGGCCTCGGCGTCCACTCGGGTTGCGCCGGTCAGGTCAGGGCATGGGGCATCATCCTTTCGATCGCGGGTGGCGTTGTGTCGCCTGACCAGATCGCGTAGTGGGGGCTGGGCCGACCGGCGGTCATGATCTCCAGCCGGCGCCGCAGCGTCGCCCACGACTCGTCGGTGGTGAGCGTCGGGCTGAACGTGCCGTCGGGCCGGATGAGCCGGTACGAGATCACGACGCCTTCATCTCGCGCTCGAGGATCTTCCACTCGATGCGGGTGGCGTGGTGGTGCAGCTCCTTGCAGAGCAGCGTCTCCTGCTGGGCGACGGACATGAGCAGCGTGTTCGGCTTCTTGGAGCCGTGCTGCATGGCGAGGCCCCACGCGTTCGTCAGATCGGCGCCGGGGTGGTTCTTGACCATCTCGGCCATCCAACGCAGACGCAGCGTGTCGGCCCGCCCCTGCCTCTCGGGGGCATCCATAGGTTCGCACCTCCTGCGAAACTCGTGTATCACATCTTTCGGTCGGCCAGTCGGCCGGCCGTGCGTCCCCCCAGACAGAGAGACAGCACAACCCGACACCACCACACCTCCCCGTCCCCGCGCGCCAACAGACGACAACGACGAGATGAGAACGAGCGTTCTCACTGCTCTTCGGCGCCGTTCTGGGCCCGGTTGGGGGGGTGGGGGGTGGGGTGGGGGGGTGCCCCAGGTCCGTGTGTGCGAACGTGCGTTCGTCGAACAGGTGTTCGATGTCGAACAGGCGTTCGCTTGCTGGTGCAAGCGCGCCGCTGGACGGCGCGATCGGACAGGCGTTCGCATCCCCCGATCGGGGGACATGGCGCTAGGGGGACGCGGGCCCGACCGGATAGGCGGGCAGCAACGCGCCACGCTCGCAAGCGCGGACCGATCGGATCAGCGGGCCGACCCGATAGGCGGGCCGACCGGATCAACGAACCGGATACTTACTGTGGTGCCGCGCGTAGGTTTGCAACGCTGCTACACTGTGCATGGCGGAGCACGGTGCTCCCCTCTCACGAAAGGCACACCAGATGGCACACCTGATCCAACCCACCGGCCATGACCATGCGGTCCGACCGTTTCCCTACCCTGCAACAGGGCCGACGCCCGGACCGCGTGAGCGGGCCGCGCTGGCCTACCTCATCCGACATGGGATTGAGTACGGGCCGCGGCGTGGCGAGCGCGTCCCCAGGATCGCAGACGAATACCGGACCGAACCGAACGCGGCGACCATGCGAGAGGTCCACGCGGCCATGTACCCGGATGCCTACCGGACCGAATCGAGCAAGGCTGAGGGGGACCGCGTGCGGGCCCTGTCGGCCAGCGTTGACGGTCCGCTCCCCTCATACGGTGTCGACCGCGAAACGATCAGCGAGCGGGCCCGCCGCTACGACATTGACGACCGCGTGAGCCGCGATCTGGAGCGGGCCGCGGATGCCATCCTGAGGGCCGATGGATTCCAGTTCGATTCGACCGATGTCGTCGACCGTTGGACGTTGCGACCGGAGGTTGCTCCCGACGCTGCGGCGTACCGTGGCGCCGCTCACTACCGTGCCCCCGCGATTCACAAGTCGGAACGCAAGCATTCGTTGAAGCGGTCCGAACGATTCTTCATCGCATCGACAACGGTCGTCGCGCGGGTGAGTCTCTACCGGACGTCGATCAAGCGGGCCGATGGTTCGACCGTCGTCTACTTCGGGTGCGTCGGGCCCGACTACTACGGCCGAAAGGTCATCGTTCAGCCGAAGGTGAAGCGGGCAAACGGTCGGCCGACCGTCAATCTGTGGGGTGCTCCGCCCGCGACGGTCCGGTCGCGGTGGGCGCGGTTGCTCAAGGGAGGCAGCAAGCGTGAACCGATCGCGCCGGACGTTGTAGCCGCGCTGGTCGAAACGGAACGGCACGCCATGGCCACGCTCACCACGCGGGGTCGCGTCACACTGTTCGGTGCCACACTGGACGCCGCGCACGATCGGAGCGTGAACGGTCGGGCCATGGTGACGGTCCGGCACAGTGAGGACAGTCGGCCCACCATGACCGATGTCGACACGCTCGCGGTCCGCCGAGCGATCCTCTCATCCCTCTAGCCGACCGAACACACCGCCCCCGATCGGACGACCGGTCGGGGGCGGTGTCGCGTTAGGGGGTCGGGCTGATCGAGGGACGAAGGCCACCCCAGTGAGTGAGAACCTTTACCGGTTCCCCGCCGGCCGGCAAACACTCGCGCACGTAATCCGGCTGATCTCTCCCATCTATTGTGTATCACCACTCGCCCAACCCGTGGGTGGGGCCTCTTGTGTCGCTCGACGGGGTGTCTGGTCACGGTTGCCCACCTGGTGTCGTGTCGTGTCTGAGAGGGGCGCATGCAGTCCGCATACATCCACTGAACGTGTACGTGTGGCTGTGCGTCGGTGTGGGTGGGCATGGCGCCGCTCCCCAAAGAGGTGATACACTTCTCGCATGGCATCGCATCGACCACTACAGAGCGCAGTTCTCGCAGAGGCGTGGGAGGTCACCGGGACACAGCCGTCGCCGACCGGACGGCTCCACCTCATGGCCGACGGCACACTTCGCAACCTCGACAACGGCACCATCGCCGACTGGGCGGCGTGGCGCGCCGAACCCGTCGCCGTCATCGGCGGCCGGCGATACGCAGCACCGACACCCGACATCGCAGCCGCCATGA
>ERZ650308.1695-NODE-1695-length-11246-cov-10.007417_pt1 | contig 11246 bp, 7 predicted proteins | sample MGYA00376244_ERZ650308 | MGnify/ENA primary metagenome ERZ650308 (study PRJEB26733, sample SAMN07839295) | wastewater metagenome | biome: small river; feature: stream; material: water | place: USA: North Carolina | collected 2016-04-26 ...
TGCTTGGCGCTGATGCGGCCGCCTTCTTTCTGGCGCGCTGCTCGGCTTCCAGTTCTTTGACCTTGGCCGCAGCCTCCGGCATGGTCATCGTGATGCCGACAGATGCAAAGTACCGCTGTTTCAGCCCATCGGCTTCCACACCGGGGGTTCCGGTTCCGGCAGCACTGGCAGGGGTGGCGGTGGCGGCAGTCGGCGCTGTCGCTTCAGTTCGCGGGGCGGGGGCTTGTTGCGCATTGGGCTCCTGCGTAGGCTTGCCTTGGACCAGGGCCTTGAGGCGAGCTTTGGCGTCTTTGCGGGCCGGGTCGTTCAGTTCTAGCCGGCCCATTTCATCAAGAATGGCTTGGGCCTGCTGCGCCTGCTCTGGCGTTGCCGGAATCCACAGGCGATCTTTGCCATCGCCAATGAGGTTGACGGAATCGCCGTCGATCAGGTTTCCGTCCTTGCCGATGTAGAACGTCGCGGCGGTGCCAGCCGGCAGGCGCTTTTCCAGCGCCACGGCACCGCCGACAGAGGCCACTACACCGACGCGGTAACGCTCGCCAGCCTTTGGGCCTTGCTTAAAGCCATTGCCGGCATCAGACCCGGGGCCTTCGGCCGGCGCGGTCGCCGCCTCGGGCTGAATCTGGCCGAACGTCTTGGAGTTCCGCGCCACCATCTTGGTGCCGCCGTCCGCGCCTTGCAGCTTCACTGCGCTGGGCGTGGCGCTCACAACGGTGTAGCTGCTTTCGCCCAGGCGCACGCGGTCGCCAGTGGTCAGGGTGGCGGGGGCAGCAGCGGGGTCTGATCCGAGTTGCCCCGTCCCGCTGCTGGTGGTGGGTTGGGCTACTGCATCGGCACCTCCTTGCGGCATGCGCTCGTAGTTGCGATCTTGGGCAATCCGGCCGGGGTAGACCGTGATGATGCTGCCGGGGCCTTTGCCGTTCTTGGTGCGACCTGAAACGATTTCCGCTTCAGCCGTGCCGGATGGAGCGTGGACGCTGTTGACCTTGAACGTGAAGCCGAACTGCTTGTCACGCCAAACGTCACCCGCTTGAGTGCTGCTCAGTGCGCCCTGCCCACCGGCTCCGCCTCCAGCAGCGCCAGCCCCATCCACGCCTTGTCCCGCAGCGCCTGCGGGGCTCGCCAGTACGTCTCCGGGTCGGCTGTCAGGTACGCCTGCAGTTCCGTCACCTCGTCCTCGCTCATCAGCCCGTTGTCCAGCAGTTCGCGCAACGTCGCCTGCATTCGTGCCTCGCGTGTTGTTGGGCCGGGCCTGCACCAGCGGGCGCACCACGTAGCCCGGCTGGCCGCTGCCGAAGTGGTCAGGGATCGCCACCACCTTGCCGCCCCCGCTGGCGTAGGCTTTGGCCTGCGCGCCGGTCTTGGACGTGAACGGCTCGCCATCACGCGCCAGCAGGTCATCGGCCTGGATCGTCTCCACGTCCAGTTCGGTGGCCTTGCCCACGGGCAGCTTGCGCGCCGGCTGCTCGTAGGCATCGCCGGTCGGCAGCAGCTCGGACGCCTCGCCGGTCGGAATGCGCGGCATACCTTCTGCTGCGATCTGCTCCGGTGTGCGGAACTTCATCAGCGCCAAGTCGGCGTTGATGGTTTCGTCCGGCACCAAGTCGCCAGCCTCCCCAACCGGAAGCATCGTGTTTGGCTTCATCAGCGCCCGCGTTGCCGCAGTCGGCTGCACTTCCCACCGGCCCGGCGCCACCTCCACGGCTTCGTGGGTCTGGAAAAGTGCCTGCTCACCGATGTAGATGTCTGCCTGCTGCTTGCTGCCAAAGGTGGGCGTCTTGGTGCGTTCGCCGCCGCGCAGAATCGGGGCGCCAGCAAAGCGCGGGTCAGCCTCAAACGGCACCCCGTCGCCAGCCGTCGCCAGCCCAAGCGGCTTGTCGTCCTTCGCGGCCGGCGCAGAAACAGCCTCCAGCGAAAAATCAATGGCCTTGTCAATGCCCGGGGCGCCAAGAATCTCTGGCACGCCCGGCTTCTTGCCTTGCTCGCGTGCCCGCAGTGATGCCCCCGCACCACCAAGCCCGCCGCCGACTGCGCCAACACCGGCGCTGTCCACAATCTCGCGCACGTCCAGCGGCTTGGATGCGCCCCATTGCTCGATGCCGGTCTGGATCGCCTCGGTTCCGGCCTCACGCGCCATGCCGCTCGGCACTTCGCGCAACGCACGGCCCAGGATGCCCTTGCCACCCGCACCGCTGCCCTTGAGGACACGGCTTGCCATGATGGCCTCGCCCGCAGTGTCCACGCCAGCGGCCAGACTAGCAGCGGCGAACACCTTGAACTTGTCGCCAGCGTCCAGCGTGCGGCCGTCTTTCTCGGCCTGCTCCACCGCATCGGGGTAGATGCTGCCCAGCTCCATGCCGAAGTTCTGCGCACCAGCGCCAGCCACCGCGCCACGGGTTGCAGCCTTGCCGCCGTACTCGGCCAGGGCCTTGACCGATGCGGCCTCGGCCGCTTCTTTGCTGGCGCCCGCAGCGATGGCTTTGGCTGCTGCCGCTTCCATCGCCTCCTTGGCGCCCTGCTTCGCCAGCATGCGCGCACCGATGGCGCCCATGCCGCCAGTGGCGATGGACTGCAGCGCCTGCCCGGCCACGTAGCCCGATGCGTTGGCCAAGAAGTCCAGCCAGCCCACCTTGCCATCCCAGGCGTCGGTGATGGACTGCGCATCGTTGGCGTGCGCCGCGCCCACCTCGTCGCTCTTGCGCTTGGCGTAGGCCAGCAGAGCGTCGCGCGTGTCGGTGGCGCCGACGACATCGGCCGCGTAGGCGCCGACGCCGGCAGCCAGGCCGGGAACCTCTTGGAAGGACCGCTTGAAGCCCGACACCATCTGGCCGTCGGTGCTGGGCTTGATGGGCTCGAACTGGCTCCAGTCCACCTTGCCGGCCTTGGGGGCCGTCGGCTCGACGGGGGTGAAGTCGCTCCAGTTGGTGGGCATGTCAGTCGTCGCCGTAGCGGGCCATGGATTGCGACATGGCGTTGCCGCCGAGCTTGGCCTTGTCGCGCGCCGCCTTCGCTTCGCCCGGGGTCGCGTAGGTCACGCCGTTGAAGGTGTAGCCGTCGCCGGAGAACTTGATGCCGGCCATGTCGTCGGCCGGCGCCGCAGGGGCCGCGGCCTTCGGCGCAGGCTTCGTTGCCGCGTCCTTCAGCACCGGCTGGCCGCCCTGCACGACGTAGGTCTTGCCGTCCTTGCCCTTCAGTTCGGTACCGTCCGGGTACGGGGCTTTGTCGTCGCCCTGCCCGGCCGCCTTGCGCACCTCCTTGGCCGTGGTCTTCACCGTCGTGCCGTCGGGCAGCATCTTGGTGGTTTCGGTCGTGGTGGTGTCCAGCTCGGGGTCGCGTGGCGCGATCTGTCCGTTCTTGGACTTGATGAGCCCAATCTGCGCCTGCACCTTTCCGAACCGTTTTGCGCGTTCCTCGTCTGTGATGGTTGAATCCATCAGCACGGTTTTAGCCTGCCCGTAGAGGTTGTCCAACTCGCGCTTGTCGGCGTTGGCCAACTTCAGCCCTTCGGTGCGTTCCCGGGCTTCGGCCGCACTTGCCGCCGATGCGGCGATGCGCTGCGCCACTTCGGGGTCGGCCAACTTGATGCGCTTCACGTCGCCCAAGTAGATCGGGTCGTTCGCCAGCGTGTGCGTTACCAACTTGTCGGTTTCGGCCTTGGACAGCGCATCGCCTTCCGCCTTCTTGCGCAGCGCCGTGTTCAACATCTCGTCGCCAGCCGTCTCGGTCTGCACCGCTCGGTTGGTGGCGCCGGTTGCGCGGGCAATCTTGTCGCTGGCCGCCAGCGTCTCGTCAGCCGAAGTGAAGTCGCGCGTGTCGATCAGCTTGTTCTTGTTGGCGATGCGGTCGGTATTGGACCGGAACTCGATCAGCCGTTTTTCGGTTTGCTCCCGAATGTCGGCCTCTTGCCGCATCAGGTCAGCCTTGCGCTGCGCCTCGATGTCGTCACCCGCCTGCTTGCCGATGGCCGCCGTGCCGCCGGCCAGGGCCTGGGCCAGAATCCCGCCGAACGACATCACGCCTCTCCTTCAGCCGCCGCGCCCTTTTCGGGCGGCGGCATTGTGCCGTCAGTTTTCGCGCCACGCGCACCGATTTCGGCCACCTTGTCCGGGTCCACACCGCCGGCCTGCAGCAGCGCCGTCACCAGCGCCTCAATGCCGCCAGCCACGTCCTGGTCGGTCACGTCCATCCCGCCTTTGCGCAGGAAGTCGGCGGCCACGGACACCAGCACCATGCCTGCCGGGATGAGCAACTGCGGCGGCAGGCTCTGCTTGGACTCCTGCCACAGCAGGCCCATCAGCCCGGCCACGCCCTGCCCCATCTTCTGCGCGATGGTTCCGGGGCCGTCCAGTTGGTCGAGAAACAGTTTGTGCGACTGTTCGGAGAACATCACCTTGCGCCCGGCCAGCACGATGCGGTCAAGCTGCGCGCCCTGCTTCGCGTCCAAGTGCAGCCCCGCCCGGATGGCCTCGGGCGAAGTCTTGCTCGTCGGCGCGCTCTTGGCGGGCGCGGCTTTCCCTGCCGGCGAACCCTTCGGCTCGCCGGCACCCTTGGTCATCGTCTTGAGCATCGCCATGTCACCCTCCCCTGCGTTGGTACACCGGCACCGTCACGCCCTGCACGCTGTCGCTCAGTCGCTTGCGGGCGCGGGCTTGCTGTTCTTCCTGCATCCGCATCTGCTCCTTGATGGCTTCCTGCTGGCCGTAGGCACTCAGGCCAGCCGTCAGCAGCCCAGCGCCGGCTTGCGTCAAGCGCGGGTTCTTCTCCATCCAGCTCATGCTTTTGGAAAGCATCCCGCCGCCAACTTCGCTGTTGGCTGTCAGCCCGGAAAGTTTCTCCTTGGCAACGTCCACCACGCCCTGCAACCCGGGGGCCGTGGCCGTGGTGCCGCCAGCGTTGACAAGGTTCACCGTGGTGGGGGTGGCCGATCCGGTGACAACAGGCGGGACTGCAGGCGCAATCCCAGGAACTGCGCCACCAGCGCTGGCAGCACCAACACCAATGTCGGTCACGCCAAGATTGGCTTGCAGCATTCCGGCTGAAGCGTCAGCCAGGCCACCAGCAGCAGCGCCGGCCGCTTCGCCAACATTCCGGCCATATTCAAGCCCTTGGAACCCCTCCCGCGCAACAGACTCCGCAGACTGTTCAGCGATGGAACCGGCCGCGCTGGACCATGCCTCTGACGCCAGCCCGGCAACACCGCCGGCAATGCTCAGGATGCCGCCCCACTTCTGCAGCTTTTTGTTGCCAGTGATGGCCCCTAGGCCGGTCATCACACCACCGGCAATCATCACGCCGCCAATGATCCCGCCAGCAGCAACGCCCGCGCTCACCGATGCGGCTGCACCCACCAAAGCCAAGGCAGCAGGCATGTCAATTCTCCTTGCCGCTGAACGGCAGTTCGCACAGCATGTAGTGATCCCACCGGCCATCGTTCCATGTGAACGAAAACCCGATGCGCTCCAGAAACTTGCGCTGCGCCGGCTCGGCGCGTGTGGTCAGGAACCCGTGCCGCTCCATCAGCGGCGCCAGGAACTCCCGCGTGCGCCCGCGCAGGATCAGCCGGCGGCGCCACTCGGGCGCCACGGCAAAGTGAATCTCGCTGCCGCTCATGATGGCGATGCAGACTTGCTCGCCGTTGATGAACCCGGGGTGCAGCGTCCACCGAGTCAGGTGCCCGGCCAGCGCGGGGTCGGCCAGGTCCAGCCCGGCCCACTCTGCAAACTGCTCAATCACGCGCCGCCCTCGTTGCTGCCGTACCAGTAGTTAATCGGCGGTGGCGCGGGTGCCGGGGTTGGTGCGGGCGCTGGCGCAGCGCCTGGTGCCGGGGCTGGCGTGCCACCCACTGCCTCGGGCGCCAGCAGCGTCCCAAGCTCAAGGCCCGACACGTCCGACTGCATCTGCAGCGTGTTGTTGTAGAGCGTGGTCAGGTTGTTGATCGCCGTTTGCTTTGCCGGCGCATCCATGTCCGGGCTGACCATGATCCGGGTCATGCCGTCCACCATGCTTTGATAGCTGGCCGCCATGCTTTGACTGCCCTGCAACTCGGTCTTGTACTTGGCTTCCACCCCGGCCAGTGCCATCCGGTTGTCCGCGTCCAGCGTGGCAAGCGCAAGTCGGCTTTGGTTGTCCAGCCCTTGCATGGCCTTCTTCAACTCTGCGTCATAGACCTGCATGGATTGCTTGACGGCAGCATCCGTCGCCGCCAGCCCGGTTTGCAGTGCCGCGTTGGCGGCTTGCAGCTTCTGCTGGTTGGCAAAGTCGGCTTGTTGCAGCGCGGCGCGGCTCTGAACGTCCATGTTCGCCAGGTCGTACCGGCTGGCAAGGTCGGCCGCCTGCGTCTTGTTCTGCTGGGCAAAGTCCTTGTCCTGCAAAGCGGTCTGCTGCGTGAAGCCGGCCGCCTGCATTTCCTTCTGGCTCTGCAGATCGCGCACTTGCGCAGCTTCCTGTGCCGTGAGAGTGCGGCCTTGCGCGGCGGCTTCGGCTTCGATCTGGCGAATCTGCTGGTCCAGCCTTGCGGCGATGTCGGTCTTCTGCACCGACGATTGCTGGCCGAACTCCGCTTGCTGGCGTTCCTTTTGCGCCGTCAGATCGCGTACTTGAGCTTGTTCCTGTGCGGATAGCGTGCGCCCTTGTGCTTGAGCGTCAGCCTGAATCTGGCGAATCTGCTGATCCAGCCGTGCATTGATGTCGGTTTGCTGAACCTGCGTCTGCTGTCCAAACTCGGCTTGCTGGCGCTCTTTCTGTGCTGCCAGATCGCGCAACTGCTGCTGTTCTTGGGCCGTGAGTGCGCGGCCTTGCGTGTTTGCGTCGGCTTCGATCTGCCGCATCTGCTGATCCAGCCGCGCCACGATGTCCGTCTTTTGAACCTGCGTTTGTTGACCAAACTCCGCCTGTTGGCGCTCCTTCTGAGCGGTCAAGTCTCGGACCTGCTGCTGCTCTTGCGCCGTCAGTGCCCGACCCTGTGTTGCCGCATCGGCTTGGATTTGGCGAATCTGTTGATCCAGCCGCGCCGCAATGTCGGTCTGTTGCACCAAGGTCTGTTGGCCGAACTCTGCCTTTTGGCGTTCTTTCTGCGCGTTGAGGTCGCGTAGTTGCTGCTGCTCTTGGAAGGTAAGCGCACGGCCCTGAGTCGCCGCGTCGGCCTCAATCTGCCGAATCTGTTGGTCCAGCCTGGAAGCGATTTCGGTGCTTTGCATCTGCGTCTGCTGGCCAAACTCGGCTTTCTGACGTTCCTTTTGCGCGGCCAAGTCTCGAAGCTGCTGCTGCTCTTGGGCGGTCAGCGCCCGGCCTTGCGTTGCTGCATCCGCCTCAATCTGGCGGATTTGTCGGTCAAGCTGTGCCGCAACTTCAACACCCTGCATGCCCGCCTGATTCCTCGCATTGGCGTTGAACTGCGTCGTTGCGTTGGCTGCGTTGGCGTTGAACTGCCCAGCGTTGGCAAAGGTGTTGGCGTCTTGCTGGGCAATGGGCAGCGCAGCGCGATAGGCCGCATCCAGCCCTGCCGTGATGCCCATGGTGCTATTCAGAAGGCCCCGGCTTGCGCTTTGCTGCTTTGCCGCTGTCGTGGCTTGGTCAATCAGCGGGCTCCCTTTCGCCGTGAGCTTATTGACTTGGCCGGCAACCGTGCTTGCCTCATCAGGCTTCCACTCTGCTGTGGTGGCCTGCGCTGGAGCGAACGGGGTAGGTGCCGGCGCGGTCTTGGCTGTTGCAAGCATGCCGCCGGCTGCTGAAGCGGGCGCCGCGCCGCCGGTTGCCTGCGCATTGGCTGTCGTCGGGCCTTTGTCGGCTTGGTAGTCGGCGTACCACGATTGGAGCATCCCAGGGTCAGTTGCCATCAAAGCCTCATCATGGGTTTGAAAACGGAATCACTTGCTTGTCAGCGGCGATGTCTGACACATTGGCCAAGCCAATTAGTGCCGAGTACCGCCCGATAGTCACGCGCACTTCATCAAGGTCGCCAGTGAACGGGATGATGGTAGTGTCCTTTGTCCACCACGCCACATAGTCGATGTTGCCAACATCACCGCCGATTTGGACGATGCAGTTGGCGTCGGCCTTGATTGCAGCCAAGTCAACGCTTTGGCTAAAAGAACCGGCCTGCCATGCGTTCCATGCGCCAAGCCGCACAAGCGTTGCAGTTCTGGCCCCGCAGGCGCCAGCCGCATGGAAGAAGCGGCCAACATAACTGAGCGCGCTCCCGTAACCCAGCGGTTGTGAAATGGCTTCAACAGTTGTTGCGCTTGCAAATGTGCCCGCCGAAAGTGCGCCAAGCGGGACCAAGAATGTAACGTCGCAGAACCGTCCAAGCGAGTTCAACCCGCTGCGCAGGCCAAGCGACCATATGACAGCCCCATCGCTTGCCCGACGACACGTCACCAACGGCGAATATCTGGTTGAATTTCCGCTTGCGTAGAGCGCATCCCATAGCACTTGAGCCGGTCGAACCAAACATTCAACAGACACATCATCCGAAAAGCCATCAACCCCCGGGATGACAGCCGACATATGCGACAGCCTGGCCGCCGACAGCGAGAACGCTGAACCGGAGTAGCCAAACCGCTGCATGTAGCCAAGTCCGGGGTTGGCCTCTTGAGTGCAGTACGGGGCGATGAACGAGTTTTGGCCCGTTGCGCTGTTGGTGCCTGACGCACGCACCACTGTGCTTTCTGGTGCGTAGGCAAAAGGCGCATCCAGACTGTCAAAGTGCAGAAGTACCTTCACGCTAGACGCAAAGGCATCAGGCCCTAAGCCTGGGGCCGGCGCTGGCGCGGGTACGGGCGGCGGGCTTGGCGCGGGGGGTGGCGGGGCGGGAGTCGGCGCGGGGGCCGGCGCTGGTGCGCTGTAAGATGGAACAATGGTGCAAGGCGCGACTGCGGAACCAAGCGATTGCCCGTTAGCCTGAAACCCAAAACTGTATGCGCCACTCGGCCCAAAGGTTTCCTTGGGCGTCCCAACAAGCCGCAGCTCACCAGTCCCAAGCGCACGGTCCCAAGCCCATGATGTTGTCAACCCACGAATTGCTGTCGCCCCGAACACCTGAATGTCGGCGTCAAAATTGGCCGTTGGTTCGCAAAGCAATGCGTCTAGCGGCTTGCCAACTTGGCCCGACACGCCGGATACAGTCCCAATGGTCAGCACTTCGCTGGCGCTCACAAGCGTGATTTCGTGGCTGGTGCTGCCGCGCACCGTGTTGCTGCCGTCCGACGCGATGTAGCTCACCACCACGCGCTGCACCCGCGTACTGCCGGTCGGTGTTCCGGCCACCGTCAGCACACCGGCCGAGTAGCTGAACGTCAGGCCCGCCACCACTTCCGACTGCACGATGGTCATGGCCGCATCTGCGCATGTGATCGTGGCCAGCGTGGTGCTGCTGATCGCGGTTCCAATCTCGCCATACAAGCCTGAACGGATAACGGCGCTGAACGTGATTGGCTCGGCTTGCGGGGGCTCTGGCGGTGTCGGCGGGGCAGGCGGCGCAGGCGGCGGCGGCGGTGCGCTTGGGTAGTCGCGGATCAGCGGCGCGTGTTGCGCGAAGATAGAGCCAATCATGAGTTGGGGAACTCCGCCGTTGGAGTGGCTGGCGGTGTGGTGCCGCCAGCAGACCGATCAACGCCATGCGTCCACCGGAGTTCGTCAAACGATGCCGTGCCGTCCGCACCGCCCATGCCGACTGAACAGCCCATGCCCAGCGTCACAGTGGTGGACGACAGGCCCCGGGCAAAGGCTGACGATGTGAAGATCAGCGTGCCGTTTTGGTAAACCCGCACGTTGGTGCCATCAAAGCACACCGCCATGAAGTACCAAGTGCCGGTCGAAACCGTGCCGGTCGTGTTCTGGTTGGTGCCGGTCACGTCCACGTACTTGACGGAACCGGCCGGCGCCGCCAATCCAAAATCCACGCCAGAGCCTGACGATGCGACGTTGAAGAACCGCCCGAAGGCGCCGAACGTCACCGGGTTGAAGAAGAACTCAATCGTGTACGGTGCGGCTGCGCCAGTTGTCTCGCTGACCTTCAGGCCCGTACCGCCGCCCGCTGACAGCCATCCACCAGCGCCAAAGCGCGCCGATGTTGACTTGACGGCATTCGTGGCCGGCGCGCTGCCCGAACCATCGTTGCTGACCGTGGGCGAGCCAAGCACCGATGCCGGCGTTGCCGTGCCGTCTGCCTCATTGAAGTGCAGCAGCGCCACCACGTCCGACACGTAGGGGTCGCCTACCGCAGCGCCCCAAAACGGTGGCCCCATGGTGAACATATCAGGCAAACGCCTTCAGGCTGGTGCAGAGGATGGTGTCGGTGTCGCTGAAATACTGGCCGCTGATGAAGTCCGTTGCATTCGCCGTGGTCGTCAGCGTCGGCGCCGTGCCGCCCGGCCACTTGAACTTGCTGCCATAGGCCAGCGTCCGCGATCCGGTGCCGTCCTGCCTCACGCGCCAGTTGTAGATGGCGCCGTTGGTCAAATTCGTGGGGTTGGCCAGCGTGCGATTGCCGCCGAGCGCAAGCTCAAAATTTATTCCCGTACCAAAGTCAGGTGTGACGGTCGCACCATCGGTAAGCGTTTTGAGTGTCGCCGCTGACCACACCTTATCCGTTGTCAGCACTTTGTTCGCCGTGTTGGCTAGGTACTCAGTTTCCGTTGCAAGCGTGACGCCAAGGTTTGCGCGCGCTGTCGCTGCGTTCCCAAGATCGCTCAGATTATTTGCCGCTTGCAGCACAGCCGTCGCAGCGAGAACAGCGGCAGTTCCTAAGCCGAGATTGCTGCGTGCCGTTGCAGCATTTCCGATGTCGCTGAGATTGTTCGCTGTTTGAAACACCGCGCTTGATGCGAGCGTTGCGACAGAACCCAAGCCTAGATTGGTTCTCGCCGTTGCATTGTTTGCGAGACCTGAAAGGTTCTCGCTCTTCAGCATGTCGCCAGATCCAGCGCCGGCCGCGCCCCGAATGTTTCCGCTCAGAACCCAAGAACCCGAAGCTTTCGAGTACACATCGCCGTTTGATGTGTTGAGATAATTATCAGCTGTCACACCTAGCCCGCCGCTCGGCGCACCAGTGCCGACATGCCAGATCGAACCGTCAGCGCCGGGGTCACCGGGATCGCCTTGCGGGCCTTCAAAAGTATTGTCGATAAGCTCGATCTCGCCATCGGCATCAAAGGCGAAGATCTTTGATGAGCGATCTTCTTCGCGAGGAAGCTCAAGCGCGCCCGCATCATCGAGAGCGTTGATCGTGACAACACGATCGAGAGCGT
>ERZ650308.1697-NODE-1697-length-11239-cov-12.474338_pt1 | contig 11239 bp, 9 predicted proteins | sample MGYA00376244_ERZ650308 | MGnify/ENA primary metagenome ERZ650308 (study PRJEB26733, sample SAMN07839295) | wastewater metagenome | biome: small river; feature: stream; material: water | place: USA: North Carolina | collected 2016-04-26 ...
CTCTTGCGGCACGATGCCAATGCGTTGGCGCAGATCCACCAAATCGAGATGGGTCAGGTCCACGCCGTCAAGGATGATGTGGCCCGCATCGGGATCATGAAAGCGCAACAGCAGCCCAAACAAGGTGCTTTTGCCCGCGCCGCTGGGGCCAACGATGGCCACCGTTTGACCCGCGTTCACTTGGGCCGTCAGCTGGTCCACCGCAGGCTGTTGTGGTCGTGAGGGATAGCGAAATGCCACGTGGTTGAGCTGCAAACTTGAGCCGTGTTGAGGCCATGCGGCGTGCTGGGTGTGTTCAGGGGAACGCACATCTGAGCGGGTGTGGAGCAACTCCATCAAGCGTTCTGTCGCACCGGCTGCACGCAGCAAGTCGCCGTACACCTCGCCCAAAACGGCGAAGGCGCTGGCCAGCAAGATGACATACACCACGGTTTGCCCCAATTCGCCCGCGGTGGTGGTGCCTTGTTGAACCGAGACCGTGCCTTGGTAGAGCCCCCACAGCAACGCCGCGCTAGACGCCAAGATGATGAAGCCCACCAGCATTGAGCGGGCTTTGGCGCGCTTTAAGGCAGTGCCCACGGCTGAGTCGGTGGCGTGGATGAAGCGCGTGGTTTCTTGTGCTTCTGCGGTGTAGCTTTGCACCACAGAGATGGCATTGAGCACCTCAGATGCCAATGCACTGGAATCAGCCGCACGATCTTGAGTGGCGCGTGACAGACGGCGCACGCGGCGGCCCAAATACACACTCGGAAACACCACCAGCGCCAGCACCCCAATCACCTGCAACATCAGCCAAGGGTTGGTCCAAATCAGCATGGCCATTGCGCCCACACCCATCACCGCATTGCGCAGCCCCATCGACAACGACGAGCCCACCACGGTTTGAATCAGGGTGGCGTCGCTCGTCAAACGCGACAGCACCTCGCCCGACTGCGTGGTTTCAAAAAACGTGGGGCTTTGCTGCAGCACATGGGCGTAGACCTTGTTTTTCAAGTCCACCGTGATCTTCTCGCCCAGCCAGCTCACCATGTAAAACCGTGCCGACGAAAACACCGCCAAGGCCGCAGCCACCATGAACAGCTCAACAAACTGAGTGGCCAACACCTCGGGCGTGGCCTGCTCGGCCAAGCCTTGGTCAATCAACGTGCGCAGCGCCCACGGAAAGGCCAAGGTCGTGCCAGCCGCCAGCAACAAAAACAGGCCAGCCAAGGCCACCTGAACACGGTAAGGGCGAATGAATGGAATCAGTCCAGACAGCGATTGGGGGGTGGGCTTCATGTCAGTGACCCAAGATCAGGTCATGCCCATCTTTGTCGTGCACGGCAAACTTATCCACCAAGGTGGCGCTGGCCAAGTTGAGGCCGCGCACCTCCACGCCAAAGCCATTGCGGCGCAACTTGAACACCACTTTGTCGAGAGCGCTGACCGCTGTGATGTCCCAAAAATGTGCGCGTGACACATCCACCACCACCTTGTGCACCGGCTCTTCAAAATCAAACGCATCCACAAAGCGCTCAGCGCTGGCAAAAAACACTTGGCCAATCACGCGGTACACATGGGTTTGGCCGTTGTCTGCTTGCTCGGACTGCACCAGCAAAATTTGGCCAATCTTGTGCGCAAAGAAAAAGCCCGACAGCAACACCCCCACCAACACGCCACGCGCCAAATCGTGGGTGTACACCGTCACCAGCACGGTGGCCAGCATCACCACGCTAGAGCTTTTGGGGTGCTCACGCAGGTTGCGAAACGAGCCCCAGTTGAACGTGCCAATCGAGACCATGATCATCACCGCCACCAACGCAGCCATCGGTATCTGGCGCACCCAGTCGCCCAAAAACACCACCAAAATCAGCAGCATCACACCCGCCACCAAGGTGGACAAACGCCCGCGCCCACCCGATTTGACGTTGATCACCGACTGACCAATCATGGCGCAACCCGCCATGCCACCCATGAAACCTGTGGCAATGTTGGCCACGCCTTGGCCCACGCACTCGCGGCTCTTGTCACTTTTGGTATCGGTCATCTCGTCCACGATGGTGGCCGTCATGAGCGACTCTAATAAACCCACCACCATCAAAGTGGCCGAGTACGGCAAGATGATCAGCAAAGTGTCCAAGTTCAGCGGCACATCAGGCAGCAAAAACACGGGCAGGCTGCTGGGCAACTCGCCCATGTCACCCACCGTGCGAATGTCTAACCCTAAATAAATAGATACACCGGTCAACACCACAATCGTCACCAGCGGCGAAGGCACAGCCTTGGTGATGTAGGGCAAGCCATAAATGATCACCAAGCCCGCTGCCGTCATGGCATACACATGCCATGTCACATGGATCAGCTCTGGCAGCTGGGCCATGAAAATCAAAATCGCCAGCGCGTTGACAAAACCGGTCACCACAGAGCGCGACACAAACTGCATCATGCGGCCCAAGTGCAGCCAGCCCGCCACCACTTGCAGCACACCTGTCAACACCGTGACCGCCAACAAATACTGCAAGCCGTGGTCTTTGACCAAGCTGGCAATCACCAGCGCCATGGCGCCCGTGGCCGCCGAAATCATGCCGGGGCGGCCGCCCGCAAACGCCAAGATGGTGGCAATCGAGAACGAGGCATACAAGCCCACTTTGGGGTCAACCCCCGCGATGATGGAAAACGCAATGGCCTCAGGAATCAAGGCCAGCGCCACCACCAAACCCGCTAGCACATCGGCGCGAACGTTAAAAAACCAAGTTTGCTTGAGTGATTGAAAAGTCATGCCCTAGTTTAGTTGGCCCAAAAACGCCACCAAGGCTTCTTGCTCTTTTGCGAGGTATCGGAGTCCTCATCGGTGAGGCGGAAGAACGGCAACAGCAAATCTTCCATCGAATAAAAGCCTTTGCTTTTGCCTTGCAGCTGCTCGACCGCAAACACAATGCCGTTACCAAATGCTTCGCGTGAAATCGACTCGTGCTTCAAACGCACGGTTTGGTATGGAAAACCAAACAAAATTTCATGCGTGCCAATGATGCCGCCTGCACGAATGGTTTTGATTTGGCTCTCGTCAAGGTCTAGCTGCTTGGCAATGACCTTGGCTGTGCCAGACACTTCGGGCTTGAGTTTGAAATGCTCCTCAATGATTTCAATATCGGTGTAGGGCGCAATATTCTTCAAAATCTTGGCTGAAATCATCAAGAAGTTAATGCCCAGCGTGATGTTGGGCGAGTGCATGACCACCGTCTGCGAAGCAAGCGCCTTGAGTCGTTCCTTCGTTTCTGGCTCGTACTGCGACACCGCGCTGATGATGGTGATGCCTCGCTTGGCCGCCGCTTCGCCGTAATAGCTCAAACCCGAATCGCCCGAAAAATCAATGATCACATCCACTGGTTTTTGGTCCAACAAATTGGCTGCTGTGAATTCAGCCTTTGACAAGATCAACGCAGGCTCGTCCGACTTAACGCCCAAGAATTCTGCTACCGACCGGTGCTCTAAAACATGTGACTGGCGCATCACCCACTGCAGCTGCGTAAGCTCTGAATCCAACAACACTGACGCAACAGCCCTGCCCGTCTTACCAAAACCAATCAATCCAACGCGCATGCTGCACCTCCGTTTAATACATGAATCACAACAAAAGCAAGGCCGCCATGGCCACCGCAGTAGGAAACAAAGCCCCTAATAACAATCCACCCGCCCCCACCGACGCATCGGCAAACCCCGCACGCAGCAGCGCCACACCCGCGGGGTTGGGTGCGTTGGCAATCACGGTCAAGCCGCCGCCCGCCACCGCACCAGCCACCAAGCTGTATTTGGCTTCGTCCGAGATATCCAAAATCAACGAGCCCAAATACGTCAGCGCCGCGTTATCGGTAAAGGCCGTCAGCACCGTGGTTCCGTAGAACAACACCTGCGGGTTCATGGTCGAGACAATGGGCTGCAGCCACCACTGCTGCATGCCGCCCAACACCACCAAGCCCGCCAAGAAAAAGCCCACCAACAAAGCCTCTTTCAAAATCAGCGGGTTCTGGTAGCGCTCATAGGCTTGTGCAAAGCCCATGAACATCACAAACAGGCCAATGAACGCCACGGGGTGATGCGCCATCACCACCACAGCGCCCAAAAACGCCAAATGCACAAGCACCACGGTTTTAGGAATGCGATCTGTCACGGGCGATTCGTTTGCACTGGTATTTGCACCCAAATGGTTGCGCAACACAAAAACCGCCACAGTGGCATTCACCAGCACAGCCAACGCAGCCTTCCAGCCAAACTGGGCAAACATAAACGCGCTGTCCCAGCCCCACACAGTGGCCACCATTAACACGGGCGGTGCGGCATATGAAGTGAGCGTGCCACCAATCGACACGTTGACAAACAACACCCCCAGCGCAAAGTACTTCACCCGCTCAGGCACTTCCGTACGAAACACCTGCGAGGCCAACATCAACGCGGCGATAGTCATGGCAGCAGGTTCGGTGATGGCCGAGCCCAACAAGGGCACGGCACACAGACCTAACCACGCCTTGGCCAGCGAGGCCCGCATGGGCATGAGTCGCGAGGCCGCATCTACTGCCGACATGACAAAACTCAAAATAGGTTTAGACGCCGCCACCACCATCACCACAAACACAAACAGTGGCTCGGTGTATTGGCGCGATTCGGCATAAGCCAAAGCTTGCGTGCCGTCTTGCAGCCATGCCATGCACACGATCAGGACGATGGCCCAAAAGCCAAACACCACCTCGACTTCACCCAAGAGGTGAAACAAGCCAGCATGCGCAGGATAACGATGGGACAGCCGTTCAAAGAACTTGGCGGCAAAGGTGTGGGCTAAAGCGACTGCAAATAGAAAAGCAGCCACCCACTCAATAGAAATAGGGGTCATAGCAAACACACAGGTTTTTTCCGCGTGGCGGCCCGACCGACGCTAAACCTGTTGACTCATCATTGAATGAACACCCGTCTCCATTCTAATGAACACACATCAACAATACGTTTGCTATTGGTTTCAACATTGGCATTAGGAGCCGGGCATAACGATTTGGTTGAATTACGTGCAGCAAGTGAAAATGCACAGGCAGTCATCATTCAAAATGAGATGCCCCTTATGCTTTCAAAAGCCGCTTTCGAAGCGGCTTTTTTTATGTCTTTAATATTCATTAAAAACATCAAGTTCGTCGAATATCTAGCCTTAATTCGATAAATTCCTCGAATTTACGAATATCATCAATGCCACTCTCGCCCGGCGCTATACCCACATAGACAAGCCGGATTTCCTCTATTTAAGGCGATCCCCCATGGCATCTTCCACAGACCACTCAACCGAGAGTCGACAACTCGGCCCAAACAAAGCAGACAAACTCTTTTTGGCCTTTTTAGCGCTCGTCGTCGTCGCTGTCACTGGGCTTGGCGTTGTCAACTACAAAGAAGCGCTCAAAACAGAGACCGCCAAAAGCAACGGAGAAGCTTGGGTGGCATGGCTGACCGAGACTGGCGCCACACGTTTTGAGGCCAACACGCCGCATCCCGCCTGCAAAGGCGGCGTCAAACCGGCTGCAGACGCCAAAGCAGACACACCCGGCACTTGGGGCGCTTGCCTGGCCCACGTCATGGCCACCACGGAGCTGAAGGACCAAATCAATCCGTTCTTCAATACAACGCCGCATTTTGTGGCAGCTTGCGTGCCATCCGACCGCACCTTAATGGGCGCGATTTTGTTGGAAGACTTGATGCCCACCCCTCCTGGCTCAGCGACACCTTTTGTGGCGTCACAACTGCTCGAGACTGACAGCATTGACTACAAGATGCAATTGCGTCTTTCTGTATGTGACAAGGGTGGCTACGCCATCAAAGTTGCTGAATTTGAATTCTGAGGTGCGCTATGGAAATGACTAAACAAGACAAATTTCTACAAGACCTCAACGTAGAGGCCATTCTGGGTCAAGACCAAGAGGCCAACATCCCACGTGACTTGCCCATGCGCAAGTGGCTCTACTCTTGGTTGCTCGACCCAAACATTCCGGGGAACCTACAAGCCGCCTTAGACAAATGGATCAGTTATCTGATCATCGCCAACTTGTTCACCTTGATGTTCGAACACGTGCCCGCGGTTTACGAACCCTACCGTGCTTGGTTTGAGCTCTTTGACATCTTCTCTGTGGCCGTCTTCACCATTGAATACGCCTTGCGCTTGTACCTCGCGCCAGAGGACGAAGAGTTCAAGAACCGCAAGAGCGCGCGCTGGGGCTTTGTCTCTAGCCCATTTGCCATCATCGACTTCTTGGCTGTGGCGCCTTTTTACTTGAAGGCGTTCATTCCCATCGACTTGCGCGTGTTGCGATTCCTGCGACTCTTGCGAATCCTCAAGTTGTTCCGCGTCTTGATTCCAGCCATCGCTGAATTCAAAGAACTCAACAAAGACCGCACCTTCCGCCAAAAGGTTCACGCCCTCGTGTTCCCCAGCAACTACGGCGGCACCATGCAAAACATCTTTGAGGTGTTCATTGCGGTGTGGGTGTTGTTGTCTGTGTTGGCGGTGATCTTGGAGTCGGTCAAAGGCATTCATTACGTGCTGCATTTGCAATTCGTGATCTTGGACGCCGTGGCTGTCGGCATCTTCACCTTGGAGTACTGCATGCGCATTTACTCCTGCGTGGAAGAGCCCGGCTACAAAGGTGCGGTGATGGGACGCTTCAAACAAGCCAAATCGCCATCCACCTTCATCGACTTCTTGGCCGTGCTGCCCTTCTTCTTAGAAGTGTTCTTGCACCACCTGATGGACTTGCGTTTCTTGCGAGTGTTCCGTTTGGCCCGATTGCTCAAACTCACACGCGGCAGCGATGCCACAGCCGTGTTGGTCAAAGTCGTGGTGCGTGAATGGCCCGTCATGAGCGCGGCCACCTTCATCATGTTCTTGCTGTTGGTCTTGACGGCCAGCTTGGGCTACTTGTTCGAATACGACGCTCAGCCTGAGAAGTTTGAAAACATCCCCACGTCGATCTACTGGGCGGTGATTACCTTGGCGTCCGTGGGCTATGGCGACATTTCACCCGTGACCCCCATGGGTCGTGCGATGACCAGCATCTTGGCGCTGATGGGCATTGGTATCTTCGCCATCCCCGCTGCGTTGTTGGCCTCGGCCTTCAGCGATGAGTTGGTCAAAGAACGTGACCAGTTGAAAGCCAACTTGTTCAGCATCCTCAAAGATGGCCATATCAGCGATGAAGAAGCCGCTGTCATTCGTGCTGAAGCCAAGCGCTTGCATTTGACTGTGGCCGAAGTCAACGCCTTGATTGAGGTGGTGGTCAAAGAACACGAGCTTGAAGAGCGCAACCCGCTGCCCATCCACAAGATTGCAGAAAACCCAGCCTTAGCGGTGGAGCATTTCAAAGTCTTGTTGGGCCAAATCAGACAGCTCGGCGTGCAAACCGATGAAGCCAAATTTGAGGCAGCTGCACAACAAGGTGCGCGATTGTCATCAAGCGAGCTTGCTTTGTGGCACAAAATTCAGGGCAACAGCTAAACCGCTTGGCTTAACTTAGCAGGCATTGAGACAAGCGGTCACACCCATCCGTGTGACCGCTTGTTTGTTAAGACATTACATTCAACTTCGTTAGAGCTAGGCAATGACTACAGGTTTTAAGAACACCCTGATGGAAATCTTGGACGGTTCGCCCAAACATACGGCGAGTCGCTACGTCGAATGGCTGATCACCCTGGTGGTGTTGGTCAACTGCTCTGCGGTGATTCTTGACTCCGTCCCAGAAATCCACGCCGAATTCAAAGAATTTTTTCACGAGTTGGAGTTTTGGAGCGTGATGTTCTTCACGGTGGAGTACATCGCTCGCGTGTGGTCATTGGGCGCCAAGTACAACCGTGACAACGGTGGTTCATGGAAAGGCCGCTTTGAATACATGCTCAGCCCGTTTGGTTTGGTGGACTTCTTTGCCACCATGCCGCATTACATGCACATGTTCTTCCCTGCGCTCGACCTGCGCATCTTGCGCGTCTTGCGTTTGCTACGGATCTTAAAACTCTCCAAATACAACACCGCCCTGCAAGATTTGTTTCACGCCATTCACTCAGAGCGCCAAGCGTTTGGTTCAGCCGTGTTCCTGCTAACCATTGCCACCATCGTTTCTGCCTCGTTGATGCACTTCGCCGAAGGTCATCACCAGCCTGAGTTCTTTGGCACGATCCCGCACTCCATCTATTGGGCCATCGTCACCATCACCTCGGGCTATGGCAACGTCGAGCCCATGACCAAGGCGGGCGAAAGCATTGCGCTCATCACCGGCTTCTTGGGCGTGTGTATGGCCGCCATCATGACGGGTATCGTCGCCTCGGCCTTCTCTAACCAAGTGGCGCGTAAGAAAGCTGCGTTTGAAGCGCAACTGCGCGAAGTCTTCAAAGATGGCAACATGTCTGGCGAAGAAAAAGAAACACTGCAACGTTTGCAAGCGCACTACCGCCTCAGCGATGAGCAAGTAGAAGCCATGATGCTGCGTGCCAAAAACAAATCGTCCGCCAATGACTGAGCGCACCATGAATACCGTAGCCGCTAACCTCTCTACCTACCAGCGCATCAAGCGCCGCACCTTCGAAATCATGGAAGGCGAAGTGCCTGACAAGTACAGCCACTTTGTCGAAATCTTCATCGCCCTCTTGGTGGTGGCCAACGTGATTGGCATCATCTTGGAGTCCGTGCCTGAAATCCACGAACAATTCGCAGCAGAGTTTCACGCCTTTGACGTGTTCAGCGTTGCCGTGTTCTCGATTGAATTCGTGATGCGCGTCTGGTCTTACAGCGAGAAATACACCCTCGACAACAGTGGCACCGCATGGCAAGGCCGCAAAGAGTATTTGTTCAGCTTCTACGGCATCATCGACTTTGTGAGCACCGTGCCGTTCTATTTGCAACTGCTTTTCCCCGGCGCCGACTTGCGTGTGCTGCGTATGTTCCGCTTGATGCGAATCTTCAAACTCTCGCGTTACAACAGCGCGTTTGAAGACATGGTGGCCGCGGTCAAAGCCGAGCGTGATTCGTTCTCGTCGGCTGTGTTCTTGCTCTTTATCAGCTGCTTGCTGTTTTCCTCGTTGATTTACATCATCGAAGGCCATGTGCAGCCTGAGGTGTTCCCGTCGATTCCTGCGGCCATGCACTGGTTTGTGATCACCATCGTGTCGGGCTGGGGCAACGTGGACCCTGTCACTTTCGTGGGTTCAATTCTGGTGATACTCACTCAGATCTTGTCCATCGCTTTGGCCGCGATCTTGACTGGTGTGGTGGCCACGGCCTACACCGCGCAAGTGGAGCGTCGTCAAGCCTTGTACGAAATGGAAGTTCGTTCGGTACTGTCCGATGGCGTGGTGACTGAAGAAGAACAAGCCAAACTCAAGATGATGCAAGCCAAACTTGGCATGTCTGATGAACAAGTGCAATCCATCGTGAACCAGATGGAAGAAGAAAAGCAAATCGCAGCCGCCAACACCCAGTAACTGGCGGCAACTCGGCGACAGGCCTGTGCAGTGGCCTGTCACCGCTCGGTGTAACCTCTGGCAATGACTTCTGCATTGCCCTCCACTGCACTCACCGATCTCAGCGCAGATCAACTCTCTCAAGCCATTCACGCACGACAACTGTCGTGCCGTGAGGTGATGCAAAGCTACCTCGCGCGCATCCACCAGCTCAACCCCATCTACAACGCCATCGTTAACTTAGCCCCTGACGACACACTGCTCGCTCAAGCCGATGCGTGTGATGCAGAGTTGGCCCAAGGCCACTCACGTGGCTGGATGCATGGCATGCCACAAGCCATCAAGGACACGGGCGCGGCCATCGGTTTTCCCACCTCGCTGGGCTGCACGCTGCTGAAAAACAATGTGGCCAAAACCGACCACACCATGGTGGCACGCATGAAAGCCGCAGGCTGCATCGTGGTGGGCAAAACCAATATGCCTGAGTTCGGCTTGGGCTCGCACACCTTCAACGATTTGTTTGGTCCCACGCTCAATGCCTGGGACACCTCGGTGAGCGCGGGCGGCAGCAGCGGCGGCGCTTGTGCAGCTTTGGCGCAGCGCCTGCTGCCTGTGGCTGACGGTTCAGACTTCATGGGCTCCTTGCGCAACCCCGCTGCTTGGAACCATGTCTTTGGCATGCGCCCCAGCCAAGGGCGTGTGCCCTCAGGCCCCTCGCCCGATGTGTGGATTGATCAACTGGGCACACCCGGGCCCATGGCACGCACAGTGACCGATTTGGCCAAGCTGCTCGAAGTGCAGTCAGGCTACGACCCACGCGCACCGCTGTCGTTGAGCTCAACCTTCACAGCCAGCAGCGCACAAGCCCATGCTGAGCAGCTCAAAGGTTTGCGCATCGGCTGGCTGGGTGACTTGAATGGGTATTTGGCGGTAGAGCCCGGTATCTTGGAGGTGTGCGAGCAAGCCCTCGCACGCATGCAAGCGCAGGGTGCCATCGTCACGCCCATCGCTTTGGGTTTTGACACCGAACGCTTGTGGGAATGCTGGCTGGCTTGGCGCCGCGCCTTGGTGGGGCCACGCGTGGGCGCGTTGATGGCCATGCCCAACGCTCGAAATGTGATCAAGCCCGAAGCCTTGTGGGAATACGACCATTCGCAGAGCTTGAGCTATACAGAGTTTTACAAAGCCAGCCAAACCCGCAGCAGCTTTTACCAACATCTGCTTGGCCTGTTTGCGCAGTGTGATGTGATCGCCTTGCCTGCCACGCAGGTGTGGCCTTTCCCCATCGCACAGCGCTGGCCACAGACCATTGACGGGCAAGCGATGGACACCTATCACCGCTGGATGGAATGCACCATCTACGCCACCTTGGGTGGTTTGCCTGCAGTCAGCGTGCCCGCTGGTTTTCATGCCACCCAACCATGGCCCATGGGCTTGCAACTCATGGGCGCGCCGCAAGGCGATGCCGAGCTGCTGAAAGTGGCAGCGGCTTACGAAGCCATCAGCACGTCGCTGTTGCACAAACGGCCGCAATAAACGGCGCCCATCAAAAAAGCCCACACAAGCCCTGTGTGTGACACACCTGCCTGGTGTGCCTGTTGGAGTTCAAGTATCGTTATGCCATGACGCATTTCTACGAACCCCGCCTCGGCCATGGCTTGCCGCATGACCCCTTCAACGCCATCGTGGGGCCGCGCCCCGTGGGTTGGATTTCTACCCGCAGCGCCGACGGTGTCTTGAACCTCGCGCCTTACAGCTTTTTCAACGGCTTTAACTACACGCC
>ERZ650308.1698-NODE-1698-length-11232-cov-3.811577_pt1 | contig 11232 bp, 14 predicted proteins | sample MGYA00376244_ERZ650308 | MGnify/ENA primary metagenome ERZ650308 (study PRJEB26733, sample SAMN07839295) | wastewater metagenome | biome: small river; feature: stream; material: water | place: USA: North Carolina | collected 2016-04-26 ...
CTTTTATAAAGTGGTATAACAAAAAAATATATCCTAAAGATTAAACTCTAGTAGAATCGAATAACAACCATTTCACTAAAATTTCACAAACCCTAAATACTAACTAAATAATCAACCAATGGCAAAAAAAACAACAAGTGCTAAAGTAGCCTCAACAGCTTCAAAAGTACTCAAAGACGGAAGAACAAGTGCAGCAAGTAAATCTGTTGCTGGTAGTGCTTTATCGCAACGTGAAAAAGGCAACAAAAGGAAATAGAATGAAAACAAAAATATTTTTTGCAGGAGCTTTTTATTTAATGAGTCTATTAAACATTATAGATTGGTATGTATTTTGGTATTAAAATGAAAATTTAGCACTAAAAAGTTTTAAATTATTAAAAATAAAATATTTAGATAGATTTCCCAGTTTAATAAGACCTTTATTTGAGTATAACCCACAGCCCATTGCAATTATTCTTATTTTCTTGTTAAGTTTTTCTGCGTATGTATTTTTTAATGAAAAAAGAACAATTTATAAATTACTAGGTTTTACATCATGTATTTTTATATTACAATTTATATTTTCAATAATGTAAATTAATCAGTAAATATTTCGATATTAAATTAGGAAGCATTTTTTTGCTTCCTTTTTTTATAAATTTTAGTGAATTAATTAAAATCTAAATTATTTATGAAATTGTTTATTCAGTATATAAAGTATTGAAAAAAATGCCATCATTATCTACTATTATGCGTCATCCAAAAAAATAAAATTCTTTTTCAAAGCATACAAAACAACGCCAATAAAATTCTTTGATTGGGTTTTTTCCATGATATGTTTACGATGTTTTTCAACCGTTCGGGTGCTAATGTTAAGAGCATCAGCAATTTCTTTACTGCATTTTTCTTGAGTAGCAAGTTGAATAATTTCTATTTCTCTTGGGGTCAAACGTACCGTTGCTGAATCTGAAAAAACAGGTCGCTTTTTCTTCCATAGCAAGGCTTCCCTAATAACCGAACTCAAAGCCATGTCAAAACAATAATCTTTATCCATTACATTTTGTATAGCGTTTTCAAGCATTTCTGGTGAGGTGTTTTTAGTAAAGTAACCATTCGCTCCCATCTCCATTACTTGATGTACCGCCTCTTTCGAAGTGAGTTGTGATAGTATTATAATCTTAAGAGAAGGATCAATTAATTTTGCCTGTTTGCACACATCATAACCATGCACTATAGGCATTTCTAAATCCAACAATAATACATCAATGTCATATTCCTCCAAGTATTTTAAAAAAGCCAAACCATCATGCGTATCATATACTACCGAAACACCTTCAAAAGAATCCAATAAAAGCGATAAACTTTTTCTAAACAGCTGATGATCATCAACTAAAGCTACTTTTGTCATAATTAATCAGATAAAGAAATAATGTAATGATTACCCTTTTCAATATTTTTTTGCTCAAGTTGAGCAGCTATACTTTGCAAGCGTGATTGTATATTTTTAAGCCCTGTTCCTTTAGCGTATCTGTAAGCCGTCATAAAATCAAAAGGAATACCATCATCTATAAGCTCAAAACAATTACCCTTTTGGGTGTTACTCAACAGAGCAACGCAATAAGTAATAGAACCATGTTTTAGCATATTCGAAGTCAATTCCTGAACCACACGAAATAATTCATAAGAAATCTTATCAGAAACCAAATTATCCTCCAGATTTAAATCAATCTTAAAATCTTTCCCTGTTGAAGTACTCAATTGCTCAAAATAATCACGTAAAGCCAAATTAAATCCAGATGTTTCAAGCAAAGGAGGCATCAATTGATAAGATATCAAACGTGTATTTTCAATAGCTTGTTCCAAAGAGGTCTTTATGGCTTCCAATAGCTCCGGAGTTTCTGTATTTCGATTTTTTTTAGAAAATAAAAGAACATAATTTCTAATAGCATTCAAATCACTCTGTATAGCATCATGCAAATCTTTAGCTATTCGTTTTCGTTCATTCTTCTCACCTTTCAAGGCAGTTTTCAATAACAACTCTGCCTCTTTCTTCTTAATTTTAGCCAAATGCCGTTGGTAAAACAAAACCATAAATAGTAAACATAATGCCAAAAAAAGCATCAAAAATGTTCCAATGAAAAATATTAATTTTATTTCGTTCTCGCTTTCCACAATCCAACAATTAAAAGTATTCGCAAAATAAGATTCAATATGATATTAACCACCCAGTATGATTGTAATGATAAAGCATCAAATTTGTATAAATAGTTACTAATTAAAAATAAAAAAAGATTTCCAAAATAATATAATATGAAACCAGAAATAAAATAAAAAGTACTGTTTTCCAAAAGGTTTTCAATACTCGCATCAAGAATTAGCTTTCTAAACCATATAATTGTAAAAAATAATATAAATAAAGTAATAAATGTATCCAAATAAGAAGAAACAATAAAAAAATCTTCAATTTTGAAATTTAAACTTAAATAAAAACAAAACCCTAAAAAAAGAAATAAAGTAAGTAAAAATAATTTCAAAAATTGTTTATGTAACAACTCAAAATAAAAATAAAAGATACTAAAAAAAGATAAAATATTATAAAAAATAAACCAATACGAAACATCCCATCCAAAAATAAGCGAACCAAAAAGTTCATATAAGCTTGATACAAATGTCAAGGTTATAAACGGAATTATAGATTTTATTTCTGTTGTATTATTGCTCCTAGCAATAAAATAGTAGAGTAAAGGAGTGATACCAAAAATAATTACAAAATACAATAAAAACATAACAGGTATATAGTAGAAAACCTATCTGTAAAAAGATAGGTTTTACTCAAAATTAATATTTTTTTTTAAACTAATCCAACTTTAGGACACGCTGGAGGACAAATAACCATTTTGTCATAAATAATACCATTTTTCAAGATATCCTCTTCCTCTTTATTAACACCTACCAAAACCAAACTTATTTTTTGTGCTTCTTCATCAAAGCCATTATAAATACGAACACCTATGCATCCTTCTTGTTCCAATATTTTTTTTACATTATCACTTCCTATAAAAGACGATACTGTTTGTTTAGGAAATTTTTCGGCAAATAGGGCAATCATTTTCTTTGCCTCTTCTTCAGAAATAATACTACCAGTGGTTGGTTCTAATTTCATAATTGTTTATGTTTTTTAAATTAATAAGTCAAAAATAACTAGTGTTTATATATATTAAAATACGTATTTATACGTATGTAAATATAACATTAATATAAATAATAAAACAAATCAATAGGAGTAATAACAAGTATATTAATACGTGTAAATACGGATTGTAAACACAAACCATTCAAGGAAACTTTGTTTATTTAAAAAATAATGAATTAAGAAGTGAAAAAATACTACCTACACAACGGTCAAGAAAGCATCGGTCCATTTACCAAAGAACAACTTAAAGAACAAAAAATTACCAAAGATACCTCTGTTTGGTCAGAAGACATGAATGACTGGAAAAAAGCAGGAGAAATAGATGAGTTAAAAATAATTCTTCTAACCATACCTCCTCCCATATATAATTCACCAAAAAACGAATTCATAAAACCTCGAAAAAAAAGTTGCTTAAAATACTTACTTATAGGAATCTTTTTAATTGCATCTGTAGCAATTGGAAGCACATTTATTTCAGAATGCAGCAATGATAATCAAGAAACAAGCATTCCGGCAGATGATTTAATTCAAAGGCAAACAAGAAACAACATTACAAGTTTAGTTCAAGTCACAACAAACCAATATTCAGTCAATACTTTTGGTGGCATATCCAATCTAGACGTAATGGTAACCAACAATACCAACTACACCATAGACCAAATGACCGTGGCAATAGATTACATAAAAGAAAATGGAGGTATTTACACAACAGAATATCTAACCTTCAACAATATCCCTGCAAATCAAAACAAATCATTATCAGCACCAGAAAGCAACAGAGGTCTATCGGTTAATCTGACCAAACAAACCATCACTTCATCAGAGTTAAATCTATGTTACGACAATAATACATTACCTGCAACAGGTCACCCAGATCCATACAAATGCAATTAAATAAATATGAAAAAATCAATACTAATCACAGGATTCCTAATCCTAACAACAATAGGAGCCATAACCTACTACACCGCTGGCAGAAAATGCACCGGTTCAAAAGACTGCAACGACTGTAAAAATTGCAAATACTGCAAATACTGCGCAAAAAACGGAGGGACTTGTGGGGTTTGTAAATAATAAAGAAAAATATGGAAGCATATACATTAAAGAAGAGAAAAGATACAGAAGAGTATCATTTATTTGAATGAGTTTTTATAGAAGAAAATAAATGTAATACTCTTCTAACCTAAAAATCTATTTGTGAAGAAATGGATAAAACTCAAAACGAAAGAAATATTTTCGTTTGCAAAAATGAACAGGAAGCAAGAGAAGAATGTGCAAAACATGGTAGAAAAGTTTGTGGAACGTGTGTTAGCCATTTATACACTACTTATTAACAAAAAAAACAAAAAATGAATCCAATTTATACAGACCTCCACATTCATACATCTGACAATCCAGATAGGCCAAATGAAAATTATGATTTAGAATTGTTAATAAAAAAAATATTGGAATTTAATAACAAATCTGAGTTCTTAATTTCTTTAACAGACCATAATTTTATAAACAAAAAGGCATATTTAAAAGCCAAAGAATTAGGGATAAATATTATTCTCGGAGTTGAACTTCATATTAGGAATTACAAGAATTGCCCAGCTTATCATTGTCATATATATTTTGATATTGAAGAGTTAACGGAAGAAATATTAGATGAACTGAATGAAAAATTAAATCAATTATATCCTAAGAAAGTAGTTGAGAAACTTGACCCAACAATTCCATCAATTCAAGACATTATAAATGAATTTGACGCGTACGAATTTATGTTACTCCCTCACGGAGGACAATCACATGCTACTTTTGACACTTCAATACAAACGGGAGTTAAGTTTGATACTACACTTGAAAAGAGTATTTACTACAACCAATTTGATGGATTTACTGCAAGAGGAGATGTGAAACTTGAAAAAACTCAAGAATATTTCAAACGACTCGGCATAAATGAATTTGTAAATCTTATTACTTGCAGTGATAACTATTTCCCAAATAACTATCCAAATGGAAAAGATGAAAATCCATTTAAACCAACTTGGATTTTGGCAAAGCCAACATTCAATGGATTACGTCTTTCTCTTTCCGAACAATCAAGACTCATATATTCAGAAACGAAACCAAAAATTTGGTCTGAAAATATTAAATCAATTAAGCATAATAAAGAAAATATTGAAATTGATGTAGAACTGACGTCTGGACTTAATGTAATTATCGGAGGATCATCAAGTGGTAAGACTTTATTGGTTGATTCAATCGTTAAACAACTTACTAAAGACACTGCAACATCAATCTATACTCAATATGAGATAGATAAGATAAAAATTGACAATCCTTCAGGAATGATTCCTCATTTTCTTCACCAAAACTACATAATGGGAATTGTGAATAATGTTTCTGAGGATAAAATTGAAGATATTGATATTATTAAAAGAGTATTTCCTGGTGACGAAGAAATTAAGGAAAGTATTAACAACGGATTAAGATTGTTTAAAAAAAATATTCAAGATCTAGTCAAAAATGTCAAAGTTCTAGAAGAAGAAACAGAAACATTAAGTAAGATTCCAAAAATATCTAGATTGCTCATTAAAAATAATGTTGAAAATAACATTTTTGAAAAATTACTACCCACAGAAATTGAAATTGAAAAACTCAAATTTTCTCCAACTAAATTTTCTCAATTTATATCTCATCTTGAAGAAATAGATACTTTCCTAACGACATTTCCTTTTGTAAATCATAATTCAACTTTAATTCAAGACTTGAAAAACGAACTTGAATTATCTTTAAAATACTCCCAAAAGGAAAAAATTACAAGAGCAATTATTGTTGAAGAAAAGGAAAACTATGACTCTTTTTTGAAAGTAAGTGATTCTGAAGAACAGACAAAAAAGCAAAACTTTGAAAAACTGTTAGAATCATTAAAACGATATACAAAAGCCTACAGAGAATTTTTCAAAACAATCGACGTCATTTCTAATTATGCACTAAAGTTTGATTCAGAAGAAATCGAATCTATGGGACACAAGCTTTATATAGAAAATGATTTTGTATTAAACAAAGATAAATTTTTAGAAACAGTAAATCACTATTTGAAACAAAACATAGTTGATTTTAATAACATTAAACCTAATTTATTTTTCGATGCAAATTTTAAAAAGAAATCTCCTAAAGTTCAAGATTACGACGACTTTGAGCAAAAGATATTCAATAGTTTTGAGGCATTAAACAAGAAGAAGTATAAAATCATTACCGATGATGGTAGAGAGTTTGACAAACTTAGTCCAGGATGGAAAACTTCTGTGATTCTTGACATAATATTAGGCTATGACAAAGATATTTCTCCTATTATTATTGATCAACCAGAGGATAATTTGGCAACAAACTACATAAATAAAGGTTTAGTAACTGCAATAAAAAAAATCAAATCTAAAAAACAAATTATACTAGTTTCTCATAACGCTACAATTCCAATGCTTGCAGACGCACAAAATATTGTTTTGTGTAGAAATGATATTAACAAATTAATAATAAAGTCAAGTCCTCTTGAAGGTAAAATTGATGGTAAAGATGTTGTCGACTATATAGCAGAAATTACAGATGGAGGAAAGCCTTCAATCAAAAAAAGAGTAAAAAAATATAACCTTAAAAAATTTATCGAATAATATGAAACTAATATTTACAAAAGATGCAAATAATGAAATAAATGTTCAACTTCAAAAAGGAACAGTCATTGAAGACTTCTCATATACTGAAATGGTAAGTCAATTATTAATAGATAATGTTTTTGAGGATACTGAATTTACAAATCTTTTAGATGAAGAAAAATTGAAAATTCAAAATATGCTTGATAAAATTCATGAAGTATTTAAAATAGAAGAAGTATAAGAAAATTATAAACTGATTTTATAAATCTGCTCTCACAAAGTCTCCCAAATTAGGAGCAACCCTATCGAGACTACCTCTCGATAGGGTACTAAAAACAGGAAAGCCTATGCCTGAATTAAGTAGGCGATAAATAGTAACAAATGTTTTTCTAATAATACAAGCTTATAAAAAAGGCTCTTTAACTACAAGAAAAACTAATAATATTTTTTTTAATATGGAAACAAATAAAACAAATTGGTATACAAGAGTATTTATAATAATACTTTGTATTTTTATTGGGAGTCTAATCTTATACAATTTCTTTTGGTCATGCCCACCAGCACAAATATCAAAAGAACTTGTTATACTAGTTGGATTTCTAATTATTTTAGTTCTTAGTGAAACTTTTGATAATTTTTCCATTGCAAAAATTATTACCCTTTCAAAAAATGTAAAGAAAATAGAACATAAAAATGAAGAACTCAAAAAAGAAAATTTTGAATTAAGAAATCAAATCATTTCAATATCTACGAGTGTAAACCAAAAACAGTTTAATTCAACATTTTTTTTGGCTGATGAACTTGCAAAAATGTTATCTGTAAAACCAGCAGATGAACCAGAAAAACAACAAAAGCAAAAAGAAACAGAAGAGGAAGCTAAACAAGGAACTACAACTACAACTACAACAACGACTTTAAATACAGAAGGATCTATAACAAAACGTTTTATTAATACAAAACGATATGAAGAATTGGCATTACCAAAATTTTTAGCATCTGAAGGATTAAATCAACTACCAATTATTAGTGATGCAAAATTCACTAATCAATTTCAACAAATTGACCCAATAAGTGAGTTTAGTCCAATATTTGATGGATATATTAAAACTATAGATACAGAAATTTTTATTGAAATGAAAATTAAAAATCGAAGTATGATGATATTGCGTGAACGTCTTTACCTAATGCTAAGTAAAATCAATTATTACAAAAATATTAAAAGAGTTAATGCCTATTTGTTTCTTGTTTTAATAATAAAACCAGATGAAGAACAAAATGAGTCTATTCTTGATAGAATTAAAAAAGAATTTGAACCTGCTATTTCAAATGGACTTTTAAGAATAAGAGAAATTGAAATTACTAGTGAAGAAAACCTTAAAATTTTAAACGAATAATCCTATGCTCCTAAAAATTTCTAGATTCCAAAAACCCGCTCTTCGAAGTCGCACGAATTCGAAGAATTAATCCACAACTCAATTATATTGTTGCAACCTAATTCGTAATTCATTTGAACCCAAAATACAACATACTATTAAACAAACTCAACGAGCAACTCAACTTCATTGATTTAGAAATAGACGATCAAATCAAGAAGTGCGAGCAAGCCATTACTATAATTCTAAAGTCCATAAACGAACTCAAAAAAGTCACAACCAAATCCAACTTCAAAGCAGAAGCAGAGGAAATCCAATTCTTTAAAGAAATCAAGCCACAATTCACCTCCAAACTAATCTATTTTAATAGAGTCTATAAAATAGAAATGAAAAAGCCAAATGGAGGCAATCGGGTACTTAAAAAGTATTACAACAACGAACTTCTTAAACTAAAAGCTTTTTTCGATAACGAATTAGAATTCTACCAATACTTCCGTTCCGGTAGCACCTACTTAGATTTCAAATACTTCTTCAGAGGAAAATTCGATATCAAACTAGTACTGGACTCTTATTATTTCGAAACTGATACCTCTTTTGCTACTTCACATGATTTTAAAGTAGCAACAATCCTAGCAAACGACCTTATTGAGTTATACATTGAAAACCAATTGATTATGTTGGAAAACAAAGAAAATACAGAAAAATCACAACGTAAACACAACGTAAAAATGACATGGACAGGCTCAAAAGTAGCCTTAGTTGAATTAATGTATGCGCTACATACTGAAGGAGTTTTCAATAATGGAGCAGCTGATTTAAAAGAAATAGCCGAATATTTCGAACACATTTTCGATATCGATTTAGGGCAATACCGCCGTGTATTCCTTGAAATTAGGGCAAGGAAGAGTGATAAAACAAAATTTATCACCACAATAAACGAGCAACTTTTAAAACGAATGGAAGACTCCGATGAGGTAATTTAAATAAAAATCGTTCACAACGCGACCTCCGTTGTGAAAGAAAAACTTTCAAACACTTCAATTTTGTACCATAACAATTTAAAACACAAGTTATGGCAGTACAAATTATTACTATTGAAGACTTAAACGAATTCAGAAGTCTTTTATTGAATGATCTCAAAGAATTCATTCAACCTCAATCACAACAAATAAAGCAATGGCTCAAATCTAATGAAGTCCGAAAATTGCTTAATATTTCCCCAGGAACTTTACAAAATCTTCGTATCAACGGAACACTTACTTATACTAAAATAGGTGGTATTATGTATTATAGCTATTCCGATATTGAAAAAGTTTTGAATGGTAATAGTAAATCTATGCCTAATAAATTCGGTAAATAATATATTATCATGAATTATATTAAGCACCTTACAGGTTTTTTCAATTGTATTTTAAGTGAAAAAAACATATACCCTACTCACATTAGCTTGTATTTGGCATTGTTTCAAAGTTGGAATGTAAGTCGATTTAAAAATCCGATTACGATTTCAAGAGAAGAAATGATGAAAGCCAGTAGAATTGCTTCAAAAGCTACCTACCATAAATGTATAAAAGAATTGCAATTGCTCGGATTTATTGAGTATTTGCCATCTTATAATCCTTATTCAGGTACAGAAGTTATAATGTACAATCTTTCTGATGGGAAGAAGCCTTTAAGTAGTTCAATCAATGGACAAACAAAACTAGTTATTGAACAAGTTAATGGTCAAGTTACTGAACATGTTATTGAACCCCATATATATAATAATAAACAAACATTTAAAAACAATAAAAACATATCTATAGAAAGCAATTTAGAATTTTTAATTGAAGAACAATTTTTAAAAACTAGCGAGAAAGAAAAAAAAAGTTCCGCGAAAAAAAAAGAAAGTCCAAGTTTAGAATCCGTCAAAGAATTTTTCAAAGTTGAAGTATACCCAGATATTGAAGCAGAGCGATTTTTTAATTATTACACGAGTACAGGATGGCTCGTTGGAGGTAAAACCCCAATGAAAGATTGGAATGCCGCAGCAAGGAATTGGGTACTTACAACTTCCAAATTTTCAATTAATTCGCCCAAGATTGCGGAGCAATCAAGAGCAAATAATTTGCAAACAAATAATGACAAAGATTATGCGGAACCTTTATAAAATAATCAACAATGAATTTACAGTACAACTACCCGGAAATTCTAGCTTGGTTGGAACAAAAAGGGAAGCAAGATTATGGCGACACGTTTTGTTTTGAAGAGCAGGATGCGCCAAAGATTATAAAACTTATAGCCTATTTTTTGAAGGATGAAGTAAAAACAAAGGAGTTGGGTATTGATTTGACAAAAGGGATTTTATTAACTGGACCAGTTGGTTGTGGAAAAACAAGCTTGATGACTTTGATGAAGTATGTTACCAAACCAAACAACAGATTTTATATGAAGACTTGTAGGGATATTAGTTTTGAATTTATCAAAGAAGGATATGAAATTATACACCGCTACAGTCGAGGAAATTATTCTCAAACGGATTATAAGAATTATTGCTTTGATGATTTAGGAGTTGAGCAAAACATAAAATACTATGGCAATGAGTGTAACGTAATGGCAGAAATTATCCTTTCGAGATATGATCTATTTTTTGCAAGAAAAGTAATAACACATCTAACAACCAATCTTTCTGCATCAGAAATCGAATCAGCTTACGGAAATCGAATTAGGTCAAGACTAAGAGGAATGCTCAACCTTATTTCATTTGATAAAAACACAGCAGATAAACGCTAACTAAAAATACTAATATGAAAATAGCCCTAAAGAAAATTAAGAAAATAGATCTTGAGATACTACAATCTGAATTGCTGAAATTCATTAGAAACAAGGTTGACAATATTCCTCATTGCAGGCATTATGAAAAGTATTGCAATGATATAATAGTCATTGACACCCTGCAAAGTATGTTTTACATTTTTAGAGCAAAAATTGAAAGAAATAAAGTAGATTCAACTATTAGTTTAACGCCAACACAATTGATTATTCTGCTTTATTGTTGCCAATGGGATAGAAA
>ERZ650308.1699-NODE-1699-length-11230-cov-3.744430_pt1 | contig 11230 bp, 8 predicted proteins | sample MGYA00376244_ERZ650308 | MGnify/ENA primary metagenome ERZ650308 (study PRJEB26733, sample SAMN07839295) | wastewater metagenome | biome: small river; feature: stream; material: water | place: USA: North Carolina | collected 2016-04-26 ...
GTTGGCTTTGTAATTATACCTACTATCCACATATCGTAAAGCTCACAGACCAAGAAATGGAGAAGTACAAGGAGCTTTCTCTTCAACTTTTACGTATGGGGTTGTTCGATAAAGAAACAGGTGCTTTTAGAAGCACTCCTGAAATTGAAAAAAAACTGCTAGAAAGAAAACGAATTATACATAAAGCAGCCAATAAATTAGTGTTATTCCCTTTAAAAACCAAAAATCTATTGTGGCTCATTGTAGGTTTAATTGCAAGGGTTTTACCATTGAATGCAACCTTATCTGGTAAGTTTAAAGCAGGATAATTTTTCAATAAACTGATAATGGATGGGGCAATATCTAGTTGACTTACAATTTCGTTACTAACTTTTGCTTTTTTCAAGAGGGGTGAATAAATCAATAATGAAGTATGGAAGCGCGCAATATTGTCAAATGAGCACAATTCAGATCCGTGATCGCCTACGATGAAATAAATGGTGTTTTTATGTTCTTTATTTTTTGAAGCTTGTTGAAAATATTCTTTTAATTGATCATCTAAATAAGTATAAGAACCAAATTTAACTGCATTTTCTAGTAAGTGTTTGGCTCTTTCTTTAGGTAGTTGTGATTGATTTACCAGAGAAATAACGTTATTTTTATACTTGTTTTTTTGAGGGTAAATAAACGGTTCATGCGTATTGTATGTTAAAAACACATTTAGTTTTCTTTTCTTTGTTGGATAATGTAGCTCGTCATCAAACGATTGTTTGAAAACATCTCCATCACAGATGTAATCCTTATTGCGTTTTTTATACTTTGGTTCCCAACGATCGATTAAATAATCAGTTTTCAAATAATTCATATACCCATTCATATTTGTAAAAGATAAATACAACCCACAATAAAATCGTGAATGATAATTTTTCTTTAATAGATTTGGTAATCCAAATTGCAATGGCATTGGGTCAATTGTCATTGCTGAAATACGATCAGGAGCAATCGGTAGTGAAGCCATCGTTGTTGGTAGTACATTAAACGTTCTTTCACAGGTGGAAAGTGTGTTTTTAAAGTAAAGACTTTTAGTTGATAAATCACTTAAAAACGGCATAAGTTGAACCATTTCTTTGGGTTGATTTCCAATAAAATAAGAATTTAAACTTTCAACGATGATGAGAACAATATTGGGTGGATTTTTTTTGTCTAAATTAAAATTGTTTGCAAAATCTTTAGATGTATCAAGTTTATGAAAGAATGGGAAGTCGTTGTTTTCAATTTTTGCAGGATAAAATTTTGGATTTAAATTGGCAAAATCTGTCGGTTGAAGTCCATTTTTTTGATGGTCAGTTGATTGAATGTAAATTATTGATCGTTGTATAAAATAATTGATGCGGTTATTGATACAAATGGTTTTATCATTTTTGGATGATGTGTAAAAATTAAATGGTATTGTTAATATTCCAATGATACTTAATACACTAATAATTTTAAACGACACTTTTATTTTATTAAACAATTTCCCAAGCAAAAAATACACCAAAATTGCACTAATTACCATGCTGATAATTGAAAAATTGAGGTAATACTTTAAATCTATTACAGCAATTAAATCCGTCCAATTTAAAAAGAAAACACTTTCATCTAAAGGAGTTTGACTTAAAACAAAATAGTAGCTAATTCCAAACTGAAAGAAAATTAGAGCGATCAGTTTAATATGAAATAGAACGTTAGAAATGGGCTTTGAAAGAAAAGAAATTCCAATTTGGAAAATACTCAACAATGCTGTTATGTTTAATAAAAACAGTAAATCGAGGAATATACCTTGAAAAAAATAAGCAGCAGTATAATTGATTATGCCATTTGAAAAGGCAAAAAATTCATACATACGAATTCCGACAATTAAACAACATGCAGAAAGTATGTACGAGAAATTTTTTTGTAGTATTAATTTAATATGATTCACAGCTTAAAATTACATTAAAATATATTTTAAATCAAATAAGTAACTATTTTCAACGTAATTCGTACGTATCAAAGTAATAAAATCAATTTTATGAAACTTTTCGGACTTCTTTTCGTGACTTTTTTAGCGTATAATTCCAATGCACAATTATTATCTGGAGATCTTTTAGATGAAAATAGAAAATTGGAAACTTCTACTGATTTCACATTAAAAGACAGTAACAAAGGTTTTGTCGTTTGTGAATTAGCAGTTGACCGAACTGGAAAAGTAACTTCAATTGCATTTGATTTAGCCGCTACTACTGTAGTGTCGATTCCATCTAAAATAAAAGTAAGAAATTACTTAAACACCTTTGTTTTCGAAAAAGGAAATCATTTTCCTGCTTATCATCATGTAAAAGTAAAGATCACTTTGGTTGATTAATCGGCGTAAATTTCATTAAAACGCGCCATATTATTTTCTAAGATCTTTTTACGCTTCAATTTCAATGTTGGTGTGATTTCACCACTTTCAATCGTGAATTCTGATGGGAGAAGTGCTATCTTTTTAACTTGTTCCCAACTACCAAAATCTTGATTGTACAATTTTATTTCTTTGTTGTATCTTTCTATTACTGTCGGAAGAATGATTATTTCTTCATTTGTGTATTTAGAAAAGTCCATTTTTTTACGAAGAGCCCATTCTTTTATAAATACAAAATTAGGAACAATTAGTGCAGCAGGGAATTTTTGTCCTTCTCCAATAATCATAATTTGTTCAATAAAGCGAGATTCTTTGAATTTGTTTTCCATTGCTTGTGGAACAATATATTTCCCTCCAGAAGTTTTGAAAATTTCTTTTTTACGATCAGTAATTTTCAAGAATTTCCCTTCAGTAAATTCTCCAATATCACCTGTTTTAAACCAACCTTCTTCATCAAAAACAGAAGCTGTCTCTTCAGGTAAATTGTAATAACCCATCATTACATTTTGTCCTTTTACTAATATTTCACCATCTTCTGCAATTTTAACCTGCACATTTTCTACCAATGCACCTACAGCTCCAATACGTATTCCTTTTTTAAAGCAATTCACGGAAACAACGGGCGAAGTTTCTGTTAAACCGTATCCTTCTAAAATTGGTATTCCAGCTGCATGAAACATTCGAGCCAAACGCGGTTGCAATGCCGCACTTCCTGAAGCAATGGCATTGACATTGCCACCTAATGCTAATTGCCATTTTGAAAAAATCAATTTACGAGCAACTGCTAATTTTAGTTTGTAGAATGGACTTTTACCCATAAAATCAAATTCCTCACCAACTTTAACTGCCCAGAAAAACAAAGATCTTTTAATCCCTTTTAATTCTTCTCCTTTTGCAATGATTTTATCGTAAACTTTTTCAATTAAACGCGGAACCGCACTGAATACTTCAGGTTGAACTTCGCGAATATTGTCACCAATTGTATCCATTGACTCAGCAAAGTGAATTGAACAACCTAAATACATGTACAAATAATGTAACATGCGCTCGTATATGTGACAAATTGGTAAAAACGAAAGAACTTTAGAACCATTTTCAACAGGTATAGGATCTACACAACTCAATACTGTTGAAATGATATTTGAGTGAGAGAGCATAACTCCTTTAGGATTCCCAGTAGTTCCTGATGTGTATATAATTGTGGCTAAATCATCAGATTTTACAGATTGCATGATTTCATTTACTATTTCATCAGAACTGTTTTCAGAAGTTTTTAAAATGGTTGTCCAATGATCGAATCCAGCAACTGTTTCAAATGTGTATAAATGTTTTAAAGAAGGAACTGTTGCTTCTATGTGTTTAATTTTATTGGCTAGTTCCTCACTGCTAACGATACAAATTTTTATCGAAGCATCGTTTAAAATATAATTGTAATCACTTTCTGAAATAGTAGGATAGAGCGGAACGACAATCGCACCAATTTGTTGAATGGCAATATCCATTATGTTCCATTCGTATCGATTGTTTGAAACCAATGCTATAGTATCACCTTTTTGAATGCCTAAACCTAATAATCCTTTTGAGTAAAGCATTGCTTCATCTAAGAATTTTTCAGTGGATAATCCATTCCAATTGCCATTTTCTTTGGTTACAAACATATCCTTAGATGGATAGTTCGCTAATTGAAAATAAGGAATGTCAAAAAGTCTTTTAATAGCATTCATAGTTAAGGTTTAGTTTACGAATATACTTTTTAAATTTAATTTAGTCAACACTATAGACTTTTTTTCCTTTTATAAATGTTGCTAGTGAAAAATTTGGTTTGTATTCAGAAGTTGAAGTTAGTTTGTTTTCAAAAATAGCAAAGGTTGCATCTTTTCCTTTTTCCAATGACCCAAGTTGTTTTTCTTGGAAAGCTGCGAAAGCTGCCCAAATGGTCATTCCTTTGAGGCATTCACTCAATGTTAATTGTTCTGAAATGTAAAAACCATTCGCTGGAAAATCTTCACTATTTTTTCGTTGAACAGCAGCATGAATCGTCAAAAAAGGATCTGTTATTTCAATCGGAAAATCGGTTCCAATGGCAACCATACCAACTTGATTTAACAATGATTTATACGCATATGCATGTTTGATGCGCTCTTTTCCTAAACGTAGTTCTGCCCAGCGTTGATCAGAAACAGCGTGGGTTGGTTGAATGCTTGGAAATACGGCATATTTTCCAAATAAATCAATGTCTTTTTTGTCAACAACTTGCGCGTGTTCAATTCTCCATCGGTGATCTTTATTGACAGTAAAAATATTTTTGTAAATCGATAATAGCAATGCGTTTGTTGAATCACCAATGGCATGTGTGTTGAGTTGATATCCAACTTTTTGACAAAATGCTGCAATGGCTTTTATGTCGGACACTGGTGTTGTTAAAACTCCGAAATGATTGTGCTGGTCAGAATATTCTTTCTTTAAAAATGCACCTCTAGAACCTAAAGCACCATCACCAATGACTTTAAAAGAACGAATCAATAAATTTTTGTTGGTATAAATTCCATTTTTCAAGGCAAAATCCTTGTTTTCTTTCGTAGGCATTAACATTGCATAAATATTTAACACTAATCTTTGTTGCGCGATTAATTTATTAAAAATGCCCAGTTGGTTGTATTGAATACCCGCTTCATGAACACCTGTAATACCATACTGCAATAATTCGTCCTGAATTTCAAGAATGGCTTTCATAATTTCTTTTTCAGGAAAAGGAGGTATTAATTCATAAATTGGGTTCATAGCATTATCGACTAAAAATCCTGTGCATTTCCCCTTATTTACATGAATGATGCCACCATCAATGTTTGTCGAAGCATCTATTTTTGCTAATTTCAATAAAGCATCGTTTGCAATCAAAGCATGACCATCAATGCGAATTAAACAAACTGGGGTATTTGGAAATAATTGAGATAATTTCTCATTCGTTGGAAATGCTTTATCTTCCCATAAAGATTGATCCCATCCTCTTCCAATAATAAATGGACGGTGTTTTTTCTGTTGGTATTTTTCTAAACGAACTAAAACTTCGTCAAAAGATTTTGAACCAACTAAATTAGCACTTAGCAATTGATCTGCATAAGAGAAAATATGTCCATGTGCATCTGTGAAACCTGGATAAATATCTTTTCCTTGTGCGTCTATTTCTTCATCTGATGCATATTTATTTCGAATTTGTCGCTCTGGACCTACTTCGACAATTTTTCCATCTTTGATAGCCATCGCATTGAAAAGATGTCCAGCTTCATCCATCGTGTGAATTTGGGCATTGTAAACTACTAAATCAACAGATTTTCCTTTTATACAACTCGATAACAACGTCGTTAAAAAGAGAATTACATGCACTAAGTTGTTTTTCATAATTAGATTGTTGAAAGAATTGCACAAATTTCTTCTTGAATTGCAACGCCATGATTGCCGTTGTACCATTCTTGTAACACCACTTTTAAAGCATCCATTTCAGCACCTTTTTCTTTTTCTGCTGTAAATACTTTTTGGCATTGTTCAGGTCGTGGACCCCATACTGCTAAATCTTTATTTGCATCATTACGGATGATTAATTTTGGTATAGCTTTCCCACCATTGGTTAAATACGAATCAATTTCAGAATTGGTGTCTCTTAATTGAATTTCTAGAGAAATGAAGTTGTTTTGTTCAGCCATCATAACAATGAAAGGAACAATGTGAGCAGCGTCTCCACACCAAGGCTCTGAAATCAATACCCACTTTTGAGGTGAATTAATTTCTGCTAATGTTCGTTTAGTATTTGCTAATAATTCTCCTTTTTTCAACCATCGATTCATTCTCGATTGGTTCAATTTTGTGTAGTTTACAAAATGTGGATCTTCATATACACCATTTGTTAAAGCGCCTGAAAGAATCGCTTCAAATTGTAGTTGATAGTCGTTGAAATTCATTGTTTGTTCTTTTTGGTAAAAATAAGAAAAGGTCATATTTATTTAGAAAATATGACCTTTTAATTTTAAAAATATTAATAAATTTAATACAAAGAAGGAAAACGTTTAGGATCTGCTTCATGCATGATGGCATAAACTTTTTCAACGATATCATCAATACTTGGTTTTGAGAAGTAGTCCCCATCTGTTCCATAAGCAGGACGGTGGTCTTTTGAACTCAATGTTTCAGGAGCACCATCTAAATGATAATACGCTTTTTGTTCTACTAAAATTTTATCCAACATGTAAGCTGTAGCACCACTACTCACATCCTCATCAACAATTAACAGACGATTTGTTTTTGCTAAAGAATCTTTTATTGCGTGGTGTGTATCAAACGGTAATAGTGTTTGAACATCAATTAATTCAACATCAATACCTAATTCAGTCAATGTTTTACATGCAACTTCACACAAATTGAATGTTGAACCATACGATACAACTGTTAGGTCATTACCTTTTTTCACGATTTCAGGAACACCCAATGCCTCTTTGTATTCGCCACTATTGGTTGGCATTAATTCTTTCGTTCTATAACCATTTAACGGTTCAATCACCAAGGCAGGTTCATCGGCTTCCATTAATAAATTGTAAAAACCAGCAGCTTTTGTCATGTTTCTAGGAACACAAACATGCATTCCACGAATCGAATTGATGATCATTCCCATTGGTGAACCACTGTGCCAAATTCCTTCTAAACGGTGACCACGTGTACTGATGATTAAAGGAGCTTTTTGTCCACCTTTTGTTCTGTATTGAACTGTCGCTAAATCATCTGACATAATTTGAATCGCATACAATAAATAATCTAAGTATTGAATTTCTGCAATCGGGCGTAATCCTCGCATTGCCATACCAATTCCTTGACCAATGATTGTACATTCTCGAATTCCTGTATCTGAAACACGTAAATCTCCAAATTGCTCTTGCATGCCTTCCAAGGATTGGTTTACACCTCCAATTTTTCCAGCATCTTCTCCAAAAACAAGTGCTTCTGGATATTTTGATAACAAAGAACGGTAATTTTCACGCAATACAATACGTCCATCTTCAAATGTGTTAGAACCGTCATAAATAGGCGCAACTGCTTTGATTTTTAAAGCTGAACGATCAGATTGCGAATGTAAATGAGAACTATATCTGTCGTAATTCTGTTGAATTCTACTTTTTATCCAAGTAGCTAACGTTGTTTTTGAAGGAAATTTTTCATCTTTAACCATTCTTAAAATTCGACGAGCTGTGCTCAACACGTCTTTGCGAATTGGTTCAAATGTTTTTTCTAATTGTTCAATTTCTTTTTCAATAAATACGCGGTTACTACTTTCGTTTGCAACAGCTTTCATCACTTGGATTGCTTCTGCTAAATCAGCCTGAATATCTGTTGTAAATTCTTTCCAAGCTGCATTTTTTTGATCTCTAACGTGCGTTTTTGCTTCTTTGTGGATTGCTTCTAATTCTTCTTCAGAAGCAATTGTATTTCCATTGGCATTAAATTTCAAAATCCATTCTTTGAATTTTTCAATGCAATCAAATTCTGTCTCCCAGATTAAACGTTCTTCAGATTTGTAACGTTCGTGTGATCCAGAAGTTGAATGGCCTTGTGGTTGGTTTACTTCTTTCACATGAACTAAAACAGGGATGTGTTCTTCACGAGCTAATTTAACTGCTTTTTCATACGTTTCACACAAATGCGCATAATCCCAACCTTTTGTAATGAATATTTCATAACCAGGCTTATCAGCAGTGCGTTGCATTCCAGCTAAAGCTTCAGAAATACTACTTTTTGTCGTTTGAAATTCTCGAGGTACAGAAATTCCGTAACCATCGTCCCAAACAGACATAACCATTGGTACTTGTAATACACCTGCGGCATTGATTGTTTCCCAAAAAGGACCTTCAGAAGTAGAAGCATCACCTATAGTTCCAAAAGCAACTTCATTACCTCCGTTGGTGAATTTTTTAAAATGCTCAATGTCTTTAAGCGTTGGATGATTTCTATAAACCTTTGATGCTTGAGCTAAACCTAAAAGTCGCGGCATTTGTCCTGCAGTTGGAGAAATATCAGCAGAACTATTTTTTTGTTCCATTAAATTTTTCCATTCACCATTCGCATCTAAATTACGAGTTGAATAGTGTCCGCCCATTTGACGTCCAGCAGATTGTGGTTCTACAACTTCATCCGTATGACCATACAATCCAGCAAAGTATTGTTGAACGGTTAATTGTTCATTCGCCATCATTAAAGTTTGATCACGGTAATAACCAGATCTAAAATCTCCGTTTCTAAATTGTTTGGCCAGGGCAATTTGAGCTAATTCCTTTCCGTCACCGAAAATCCCAAATTTTGCTTTTCCAGTAAGCACTTCTTTTCTTCCAAGTAAAGAAGCTTCACGAGAAATACAAGCTAATTTGTAATCATTCAATACTTCATTTTTGAAGCTTTGAAAATCAATTTCTTGTGAATTTTGAGTGTTTTTTTCTTTTGCCATAGCCAATTTTTAACGACACAAAGATAATAAAAACCTTAGTTCGATTTTCAAAATTATGGTTGGTATGATTTTTAATTCAAAATTCGTTGTAATAGGTTGGATGCATTTGAAGAAATAAAGAAAAAGTAGGCTTGATTTTTTACAGAATAAACTGATGAATTTGTTCATTTTTAGTATGTTTGCATGATGAAATTAAAAGAACGATTGAAAGCAATTTACCCTTATTTTGTTGATGTTTGGCAATACATTATCATTATTGTTATTTTCATAATTGCTGCACTTTTTATATTGTAGGTTTACTAGTAAAGGTGTTGTGAAAAGTTATTGAATCTACAATTAGTTTACTTTTCGTACGTTTTGTATATTTGTCGTGTACTATGATTAATAAAGAGTTGAAAAATAAAAAGGCATTATCGATCGTCATTCCATTGTATAACGAGGTGGAATCGTTACCTGAATTACATTCATGGATTCAGAAAGTCATGCATGAAAATGGTTTTACATATGAAGTTGTTTTTATTGATGATGGAAGTAAAGACGGATCGTGGGATGTCGTTGAAGCTTTACGCTTAAAAGATTCTAATGTAGTAGGGATAAAATTTCAACGAAATTATGGGAAATCTGCAGCGCTTCAGAAAGGTTTTGAAATATGTAAAGGTGATGTTGTAATTACAATGGATGCTGATTTACAAGATTCACCGGATGAAATTCCAGCCTTGTACAAAATGATTGTTGAAGAAGATTATGATGTTGTTTCTGGTTGGAAACAAAAACGGTATGATCCAATTTCTAAAACAATCCCTACCAAATTATACAATTGGGCTGCACGAAAATTAACAGGAATATACTTGCATGATTTTAATTGTGGTTTAAAAGCTTACAAAAATAGTGTAGTTAAAAGTATTGAATTATATGGTGACATGCATCGTTACATTCCTGCACTAGCAAAATATGCTGGTTTCTCTAATATTGGCGAAAAAGTTGTAATTCATCAAGCACGAAAATTTGGAGTAACAAAATTTGGTATTAACCGTTTTTTGAATGGTCCGTTGGATTTATTGTCCGTTGTTTTTATGGGAAAATTTGGTAAAAAACCAATGCATTTCTTTGGAGCAATTGGAACATTGATGTTTTTGATTGGATTTGGTTTTTCATTTTATTTGATCATTGATAAATTATTTTTTGATCATGCAGCTAAGTTAATAGCTCAACGAACAGAATTTTACATAGCACTTGCAGCGATGATTATTGGTGTACAATTTTTCTTAGTTGGATTTCTAGCAGAATTAATTGGACGAAATTCGTCCACACGTAACGTTTATTTGATTGAAAAATATTTGACGGATGAAAGCGTGGAACATTGATGCTTCTTGGACGCTTTTTTTAGACCGCGACGGAGTTATAAATCAACGAAAAATAGGCGGTTACATTACTTCAAAAAGTGAATTTTCTTTTGAAGAAGGAGTTTTAGATGCAATTGCTGTTTTTGACAAAGTCTTCCAATATATTTTTGTAGTCACCAACCAACAAGGAATTGGAAAAGAGTTAATGACTAAAGAAGATTTATTGGAAATCCATCGATTTATGGCAGAAGAAATTGAGAAAAATGGTGGTAGAATAACACGATGTTATTTTGCGCCAGAATTAAAAAACGCGGAAAATTCAACTCGAAAACCTTCATCAGCAATGGCTTTACAAGCAAAAAGTGAATTTCAAGCGATAGACTTTGAAAAATCAATCATGGTTGGAGATACTGACTCAGATATCTTATTTGGAAAATCGATGAAAATGAAAACAGTTCGTATTCAAACGGTTGAGCCAATAAATGTGGAAGCAGATGTCACAGTAAATAGTTTATTAGAATTAGCACATTTAATTGGTTAAACCATGGAGAATAAAATTTTAATTGTTTTATTATTGAGTTGTAATTTTGTTTTTGGTCAAAATGTAATAGATTCAAAAGGAAAAAAACAAGGAGCTTGGAGTAAAACTTACCCAAATTCTAGAATATTACAATACAAAGGTGAATTTAAAGATGATAAACCTGTTGGAACGTTTACTTATTATTATTTAAGTAATACTGTAAAAGCAGTAATTGAGCACCAAGCCAACTCGAATCGTTCTGTCGCAAAAATGTACCATGAAAATGGCAAGTTAATGAGTGTAGGGATTTATAAAAATTTGAAGAAAGATTCTTTGTGGTACAATTACAATGAAGCAGGTTTTTTAATTTCTGGCGAATCGTTTTTAAATGATCAGTTAAATGGGAAAAGAGTTTGTTTTTATAAAGCATGGAACGAACAGACAAAATCGCCAAGGATTTTATCCACTGAAAGTTATGT
>ERZ650308.1700-NODE-1700-length-11227-cov-19.998836_pt1 | contig 11227 bp, 19 predicted proteins | sample MGYA00376244_ERZ650308 | MGnify/ENA primary metagenome ERZ650308 (study PRJEB26733, sample SAMN07839295) | wastewater metagenome | biome: small river; feature: stream; material: water | place: USA: North Carolina | collected 2016-04-26 ...
CTACAGCTACAACAGGTAATAGTGCTGTGAATAAAACACAGTTTGATGCTAAGACTGGTGATGCTTCAACTACTTCAAAAGGTGTCGTAGAGAAAGCAACACAAGCTGAAATGAATACAGGAGATGCAGATAAATTCCCTGATGCTGCAACTATAAGAAACTTGTTTGGCTTTAACGGTACAACTAAAGGCCACATCACTTTACCTTCTTTCTTGGGTGGGTTTACTATTCAGTGGGGGACTAAAATCTACGGAGAACTCCCGTCAGGTGTTGTAACTGTTAGTGATACTTTTGATACGACAATGGATGCCGTGTATTGGGCAGGTGCTTTCCCATATAACCCAAATATGTCGGGAGAGATTGTATTCTTCGTAACAACAAGAGCGTTCACTGCATCAAACATTACTGTAGATATGGTAGAGCTTGCTGGTAGCGGAAATCAGATTGATGCGGGTTTCACTTGGATTGCTATTGGATTAGACTCGTAGGTGGATATATGATTACAGAGTTACAATTAAAACAGATTGCACCAAAATGCAAGGATACGAAAGAATTGGTTGTAGCTTTGAATACATTGCTACCTAAGTATAGCATTACAACACCACTAAGAATAAGTCACTTCCTTGCTCAATATGCTTGTGAGACTCAAGGGTTTACTAAGTTTATTGAGAACACTAACTATACTTCACCTGAAAGATTGTTGACTATATTTCCTAAGTATTTCAAGTCTAAACTTGTTGCTGTTGCCTACGCAGGTAAGCCACAAGAGATTGCTAATCGTGTGTATGCTAATCGCTATGGAAATGGGGACGAACAATCAGGTGATGGATTTAGATACAGAGGGAGAGGGCTGTGTCATCTGACATTCAAATCTAACTATTATCAGTTCTCGTTAGAAACAAATGTCGATTGCTTACGTCATCCTGAATTGTTAGAAGAATTGCACTATGCTGTCATGGTAGGATGTTGGTATTGGAATAAACGTAAGCTTAATGATGACGCTGATAAGAATACTGAGCAATCATTTTTAGATATAACAAAAGCTATCAATGGTGGCACTAATGGACTAGCTGACAGGAAGGCTTATTTAACAGTTTGTAAGAAAGTGTTTGGAGGAGGATATGGGTAAATTATTTATTTGGCTTAATAAAGCCCTCTCATCTAATGGTACTCCCTCTACTAAGCGATTAGGGGTGTTCTTAGGGTTAAGCGCAGCATTTATTAGTGTTATTGTAGTGCTTTCAATCTTAGTAGGAATAAGTTTAAATGTCCCCTCAATTCACTATCTGTCTATTTATAGTTACTTGCTTGATGCTCTTAACATTCTTATTGGGCTGATGATTAGTGGTGGGACAATTGGCTATGTAGCTACAAGGAATAGTGAAGGAAATAACGAAAACAACAAGGAGCGTAAAATTGAGTGATGACATCTCTAGGCGTGTTGGAAGTATGGAAACAGAAGTTGGTGGTGTTAAGACGGAGATTGCCGTGTTAAACACTAAGATGGATTCTACGCATGAATTACTAAGGAAGATGTCATTAGGACAACAAGTTCAAACAGAGATATTAAGTAAGTTTCTTGTTTTAGAAGTGAAGCATAATGATAGTGTTCAAGAGCTTACATCACTAAAGAAAGACTACCAAGACAATAAAGAGTCCACATCCTTAATTATTAACAGGGTGTGGGGCATTGTCATGGCGGGGATGGTGTTTGTCAGTTGTATTATCGGGATGGGAACATACATTTATACTGATAAGGTTAAGCTGTTGGACAGACATGAAGCTGCAATCACTGTGTTACAGCAAAAATAGATTGTTGTGAAAGAAGCCAAGCCGTCTTAATTGATAGCTTGGCTTTTTGTTGTCTGAAAGTTAACCGCTACAACTTGGACAATCCTCTAAGTCACGAATAACCCCATCTGCTCCGCGCATACTGTAGATGTAATACAAACTCAAAATACCTTCATCCTCAAAAGCCATTTTGTGCATCTCACCAATATACTCTTCGCTATCATTAGATGTGAAGTACAAGTTGATAGATTGTGCTTGGTCAATATATTTCTGACGCTGAGAAGCTAAACGAATAATCCATTCAACAGGAATTTCAAAAGCTGTTCTAAACACTTTCTTCTCGTGTTCGTTCAACCAATCAACCTTCTGCACAGACTTAGCTTTAGCTATCTTCAACACCTCCTCGTCATTGTACACACCGCGCTCTTTCATAATCTTCAACAACACTTTGTTGATACGGAAGAACTCACCACCTGCTGATTGCTTAGTGTAAGCCATAGCTACTTCATAGCCAATCCCTTCGCTACCACCACCCATAATATCAGCAGTTGATTTAGTTGGTGGCATCATTAAGCGCGTAGCGTTAGCAATACCTAGCCCCTTACAACCTTCTGGCTCACCATTTACTTTAGCTAACCACTGTGTCGCTTTCAGACTTTCCTCATCTAAGTGTTTAAACACCTCATTGTTTAGGTACATACTTTCCATGCTACCAACAACAATACTCTCTTGTTGCAACAAAGTATGCCAAGCCAATACACCACTTCCCAAAGCTCTAAAATCCTTAGTGAACTTGTAAATCTTGGACATTGCTTGTCGGTCGAGCCAAGTCATTTCGTCCATAGTCTCTAGGTATTCAGATATATTGCAATCAGACATCACCTGTCCAATTTGTACTAAATGCTTAGGCCAAGAACGGTAAAGTTCTAAGTTATAGCACAGAATAACGCAGCTAAATGTGTACTCCTCGTTAGAGGGGAGGTTAACCTCTTGGCAAAGATTAGATGCTTTAGTGAACAACCCTGCCCGTTTAAATGCCTCTGCTCTATTCCGATTCATTTTGTCGATGAAAGTGTAGTACCCCTTACCTTTAGGCATTTTAACACCTAATGTCTTATCAAACTTAGTAACAGCTTCACGTTTGTTAGCTTGTAGGTCTTTAACAAAACTATCTTTAATCAACCAACCAACATTATTGGATTCAGGATGCTTAAACAAATGTTCCAACACCTTATCAAAATCACCATGTTCAATGTCTAGGCTATAAGCCAAGCTTCCGCGTCTTGAAGCTTGTGTTACCTCGTTCATACAAGCAATCATATCGCGGATTAATGGCATAACCCCCAATGAATAACCACCACGTTTTAAAGGGTATCCCTCACAAGGCCAATCAGATATGTTGTAACTTGTACCGTGACTATGTTTTGTAAGGATAGCTGCCTCTGTGATGGCATTGTAACGGTCATACAGATTATCACCTACGTTACCACCTGCACAGTTATGAACAACAACACCACCAACACTAAACGACTCGTCCTCGTCTACAGTTATGTCATATACCACTTCGTCTTGAGTTACCTCTTGAAGTTTAAACTTACAGTAACGATTATTGCCGAAAAGAATACCTCTAGCAATATTTCTTGTAAGTTCTCTCTTTTCTAAGCCCCCATCAAAAAATGTAAGGGAGGCGTAAGGGTTTCTATTATTTCTTCCATCTTTCTTTTGAAGTTGGAGTGAAACTTTTAAACCTAGTTTCAGAGACATCTCGTACAACTGAGCAACGAGAGGAGAGTTACTCAAGCGTATATCTGGTGTGTGGAGCTTACTACCTGCGCTTTTTCTTCCATCCCCCTCGTACACGCCTTTCAAGAACGCTTCTACGTTTTCTACTGGCATATCAATAAAACTTCTTGGCATCGTTTTAGTTAAGCAGCTCGTTCCAAACACCTCTCCAAAATAGTTTGCAAGGTAAATAGAGTTTACAGTGCAAGTTGCCCACTTACGACCATTAAACTCGCTGTCCGCTACTTTATAGTTAACTCCGAATTTCTCTTTGATAATCTCGCCAAAAAGACTCAAGTGGTGTTTCTCATCTTGAGACATAGTGATACGAATAGTTCTTCCGTACTGTGTATCACAAATGTTTAAAGAACCCTCAGCAAACCACAAACCCAACGCCCAAGCCAAGTCTTTATCTATCTTTACAAACTTGTTTACAGATGTAGCAACAGAATCCCTGATAGTAAGATTAGATTGTACACTGTTTAAATCTATATAGGCATCCTCTCCAATGCACTCAATCTTACTGTTTGTAGCAATAAAGTGTCTATTAACATCTAAATCTTCAACCTTAACCCAACCCTCGTTAGTTAAAACTGGATGATTACCTGTTATCTTCAAAGGAGTTGTTCTGGTATCTACAGTCAACAAATACAAGTCTTTATCAGACATTCTGTTTTGTGTGTTTGTTACTTTTCTCCAACGACCTTTGTGCGTCAACACTTCGTCGCCTGCCACAACATCTTTAATCTGTTTCATGCCGCAATCTTTTACAAGAATAGGTGACTCGGCAGTTAAACAACTAACAGTAGTTCCTCGCTTACGCAAACCACCATTAGCTAGTAGTGGCGTAGAAGGACTGATAAAACCATCCCACATACTATTAAAAAAAACTTCTTCCCAAGTTTTACCTTTAGTGTAGTTATCCTCTTCCCAATAGTCGGGGTAGCAATTTGGCGCGTGTTGTGCCATTGCCTTAGCGATGGTTTGCCACCGACTTTTAGGTGTCTCGTTATTCCAAGAATACTTCTCGTAGAATAACTGTAAGCCTCCTGTAGTGTACCAGTTTGGTGCTTCACCACAACGCTGTAATTCCTTTCGTAACTTAGAGTAGTTATTAATCATTTATTTCCCCAACATTTGCCAAACCGCGTTTCGTCCCATCCCATCTCATACTCATTGCCAACCCCCGTTGTAAAGAAGTCAATACTTTTGTAAGAGTAGGTATTCTTCTCAAACCAATCTGCCACACTGCACTCATCAATAACAAACATAGGAGGAAGCTGTAACCGTTCCAAGAAAATGTTCAGGCGTAAACGAACAAAGTTCTTGTACTCCTCAGCAGAGTGACCGTTCAAATGCCCCTCTGGAATTGCATTATCGACTACGCGGCATTCATGCGCCTCGGCGTGTAGTACAGCTTCCTTGATTTTCTCATATCGTGGAATGTCATCAATTAACTTCTCGCCAATTTCTGAGTAGTAGATGTTCACTAACTCAGCAGCACCTTGACCGTGTAAATCTTCATCTAGTGCTGATTGATTAGTACCGCGCACAACAACAGGTGCTTTATTCAAACCATTAGATTGAAAAGATTTTAATAGTGCAAACATACTAAACAACAAAGCTGTTTCAGTCATTGAGAAGATGGCACAAGCTAATATCTTGTCCTTACCTTTCAGAATCTTATGTAGCCAATCTACACGGTGCTTCAACTCCTTATCGTCTTTGTAAGCTAAATAGTCTTTCTCTTTATCTAGCCCCAACACCTTGTTAATCTTGTTGTAAAACGGTGCGTGTACGGCCAACTCCACCATAGAGAACACGCTTGCCATTCGTTCTACTTCTGGGCGAGGAAACACTTTTGGCACAACCTCACGCCAAAAGTCGCAACCGACAATCAACTCGTAGCGTAAGAATAAGCCTAAGATATACTTAATAGCGTGTTGCTGACTGGGTGTTAGCTCATACAACAATTGCATTCTGTCCAACTCTACCTCCATTTCAGAATGAAACCATAATTGATCTTCAAGTTGTTTATCTGCAAACTCAATTAGTTTTGGGTAGAACTCCTCATAACTTTCTGTGGGTGTACAGATTCGTGGTAAGTTAATGTGTGTTTCATCGTTGTTTATGTCTGTCATCTTTGTTCCTTAGTCATTAATATTCACTTCGTAGCTCATTAAAGCATTATACACACGCGCATCTAATTGATGTTTGTATTTGTTAGCTACTTGTTTTACAGTGGCTTCTTTGCAGTTTTTGTAAGCTAAGAATGCTTCTTTTGCTGTACTGAAACAGCCCAAGTGCTTTGGCTTGCCAAAACCATCACTACACCTAGAGTGGAATTTCTTATCTTTTTCGTGCCAACGAACACCTACAGGGTATTCTCCGCGAGATGTGTCGCGCTTAGTCAGTAACAAGTTTATATTTGATGGAACAAAGGCACAAACATTTTCTGAATAGACCTTATTCCCTTTTATAAGAATATCTTTATCAAGATGCCAACTTCTACCTGTATCCCCTATGTTGTTAAAGCCAACTTGAGTTTGACACCATTCGTAAAAGAAGGAATAGCTTTTAAAGTTTTCTGAACAGTTTGTATTTGTGTATGTTGGATGTTTATCCCAGCATTTCGGAGTGCATCGAAAGAGCATATGATGCCACAAGCAATACTCTTTCGCCACTTTACCGCCAACCTCTGTAGGATACTTATTATCATTAAACCCGATTCCGCACACTAATCTACTCATAATGTACCCTTATTCATTTCATTAACTTCTCTAGCCATAGTCTCATCACCGCCGTAAGCTATGAAAGCCTCTATGCTGGCATGGCCTGATTTTACCCACTCTCGGTCAAGCCTCTCAAAAGCCATAAATAGCTTCCCTTCTACAACCTTACCCTGCAAATTACGATGTTGGCATTCAATCACTTCAATAAGTAACGAAGTATCAACACCCAAATTATACAACAATTGATTGCGTACAGCTACACTACCATCGTATTCTTTGAACGTAGTTAAATCAGATTCACTAATGTTTCGGCTAATATTGTTCTTGCCTTGTTTCTTGTATTTCACTTGTTATTCCTTATTGTCATTATTCTCTAAAGGAAAGAAAGCTTCCATTGTTACAGGAGCTACTAAACGTAATTCTGCTAACACTTGTTGAGCCAATTCGCGATGCTCTTTCTGTGTTGAAAGATGTAACCGCGATTTCAAATAGAATATCCAATCACGAATTGTACCATTAAAATATAAACGGCTTGGCGTATTACCTTCTGGAAGGATAACTCGCGCTACCTCTTTAGCACCACCATTAGCTAGACACCATTCATAATTCTCTTTAACTAAAGCTAACACCTTGCGTTGACGTTCTTGCCACTCTAAAGCTAAAGGATTATCAGCTTCAACCTCAATACTAGATTGACGATTACTTTCATCTTGCAGCCTAAATTCACGGATAACAAACTCACCTAATTTATCTACTGTCTGATAACGCTGACTAAACTCTTGAGGTTTTAAACTTGGGTGTCGTAAAGCTTGGCGAGCAATATCTCGCGGCGTATTAAACTCTAATGTTACATTAGCCATTTGGAATGGCGACACATGACCCTCTTCCATCATGTGTGTAAGCAAGCCTTTAATGCTTTTGTTGCTTTGATTATCAGGATTCGACACTCTAGCGATGTAGGCCAGTACATTATCAATTTCAGGTGTTGCCCACACTACTTTTATCTGCTTGCTCATGCACTCTCTCCCAACATTACCGTATATTCAACCAATCCTTTAGTATCACGATTCACGTTAGCATGACAAATAACATAGTTATCATCTAACAGCTTACGAATCTCATCTGTAACACTAGCAAGCATACTTAAATCTTCGTCCTTCTTTTGTTGCTTTGCTATTGCTTTAATATCCTCTTTTGTGCATTGACGAAACAAAGGTGGGTATAAGTTTTCGACATGAACAGAAATCTCAGTACCATCGCATTGTCGTTTTAACACACATTGTGTCTCACCTTTGAATAGTAGGTTAAATATGTAGCCACTACTTAGTTGGCGATACAGCACTTCATCTGTTGCTACACTGTTCACTTTCTCTTCCTCTTTAAGTTTAAATCTATGTGCAAACATATCTGAGTTGTAACCTTTGTCATTTCTAATAGTGACTAACCTTTTATCATCTGTAGGTACAGAAAGAACAATATACTCCTTATCTTTAGATAAATAATAATTGTAGCTTTGTCTTGCTACAACAATATCTCCTTGTTTAAAACTACAATTATCGTCACTCATCTCTATTCCTCTCTGCTTGGTTGTCTGTCTGATTGTTTCTTCTTACGTTCATTATCACGTTGTTGCTGCTTCTTCTTGCGTTCTTCAACATCTGTGTTGTTCTTGTCTCTTCGATAACTCTTAGACATTATTTATCTTCTTCCTTTCCATGCTTGTCACATAATACTCCATAATAGCCTTTCTCGTCAACCATAAATCTTCCTTCTTCACCACAATCAACACAACACTTAGAGCAAGCTTCTTTTGCTTGTTCAACCAATTTATCAGCTTCCTCTCTTACATCCCAATCATCAACACCCCAATACACACGAAGTTCACCAAACTTCTCTTTCATTTGTTGAACCTTACAACCCATATCTAAAAGCTTTTGCTCTAGTGGCTGCGTAATGTGTTGCCAATAGTTAGGCGTACTTTTATAATGGTTTAGCATTATCATTGTCCTCGTTATTAACCACTAAATAATCCCCTTCATTTCCAATCATCCTAGTGTAATGATGTGTTTGGTCAACCCCTATAGCACCACACTTACATGAAACGTAATCTCCTGACCATTTAGAGTGTACAGTATCATAACACTTATTACAATACAACTGCACTACGTTTTCTAGTGGTTTAGGCTTCTTGATATAACCTTTCTTCAAAAGATATTCGTAATATACGGCTAAATCTTTTTCAGATGGTGTAGACCATTCAACAGGTTTTGTCATTTAAATATTTCTCAGAAGCTTCTTTTAGAATGTTAAAATGTTCTCTGCAAACAATAGAGTTAACACTAACAAACATACAGTTATCCGTATAATCCATAGCCCAATTGATATACTCAAACGGTACTCTATTTGGAATTGGACAGCCATCCACAATGTTCATCATAAACTCAATAGGTGGCCTGCTGCTTTCGTGGTTGTAAACGGGTTTACAAAATCTATTTTTTACCAGCCACTCGTATATTGAAACGATAGTTACATTGTCCCCTTCGTTACTTTTATCACTAACTTCTATTCTGTCAGCTAAGTCCCGTAGAGTGTTAGACACTAGCTTAGATTTAGCTAGTAGGTTATTTATTGTAGCCATATTTCACCTTTAATTAAAAATTAAACTAAATTACAACTTCAAAGTTTAAGTATAAATCACCAAGAGTTGTGTACCTACTATCACCAAATTTATCAAACATTTTAATAGTACCATCTTCATCAATATGTCCAATTTGGAACTCATCCCCAACGTGCATAGTACCTGTCATTCCTTCTGCTACACACCTCACCCAATCTCCTGCATCAAAATAGCCGAACTTCTCTCTCAGAACATCTGTATCAATCAAAACACTCTTCATTTCATTTCACTCAACAGGTTTTATCACTTTATTTCTCCACGACTTTCAATTCCACTTCAACAACCTTACACAAACCGTGTTCGGCAAGAAGCTTATACTCTCTGTTCTTCTTGATAACTGCCTCAGCCAACCCTTTAGTACGATACATTTGTGGCGTTTGGCTTACATAGCTTGGACTGTGGTATGTTGTATCAGTTTTCATTGTAACCCTCTCTTGAACGTGTCTGCCATTGTCGTCCCAAGATGGCGCACCATAAATCACTTTACCACCAATCTCTACAACAAAATATGTTGTCATAATTGTGTACTCACATTTCCTCTTTAATTAAAAATTAAACTAAATTACCAAATCTTATCAAAGTTCAACAGTAAATCACCAAGAGTGGTATACCTAATATCACTTTCTTCATCAAGAAGTTTAACAACACCGTCATCATCTATACGAACAATAAAGAACTGCTCTTCGATTTTTATTGTTCCAGTCATATTATCAGATACGCAAGCTACAATATCACCTGCGTTAAAAACACCTAGCTTATCTTTCAAGTCATTACTCAAAATTAAAACTTCTTTCATCTCATCTCACCTTTATCTAAAGTCACTCAACTTGTTAACAACACTCTCACTCACTATCGGACTAGATGACCAAATCACTCTATTCTTGTGAAAGAACAATCCTGATTCAAACTCATCTACACCTAAAATAACTCCTGCGTCAGATACATATAATACCATGAAATCTGTATGTCTGTCTACATCTTTTCCGTTAACATGAAGTCCCCACAGGCATAGGGGAATGTTATATTTTGTAGGGCTGTTTCTTGTAAAATCTTTTGGTTGATTACTGCGGAATGTGACGTAATCACCAGCTTCGATTATGTACATTGATTCTGCACCTTTAGCACATCTAGCATATCAAAAGTAAAATCTTTAGCAACGAACTCACCTTTAACCTCACTAAAATATTCTGTTCGTAACATTGGCAATCTAATATCTACACCGTAATCGTGAAGAACTACAGGTATATATTTCATCTGCTCTTTAGCGGGAGGGTGTTCTACTATATAATACCCAACCACAGTCAGTAAAGCACCACAATAATTAAAAGTCTTGCCAAGTCCTCTCCACTCTTGTAACTGCTTAATCTGTTGTTCTGCTTCACCTAAGTATCTAATTTCTTTCATTTGTTTTCACCTCACCAATCAAATTTAATCGTACCGTTGCTTTCAGCATTATCTAAAAGCTCATCAAACCACTCAGCCATCTCAACACCATGACAAGTTTCTATCCAACCCCTATACTTGTAGAAGTCATCACTAGACGCACCATAATAGCTTTTAACACCATCTAAATACTTTTGTAGTATCTCAACATCCGTTCCACTATGCCCTGTGATTCTAGCCTTTGGTAAAGCTATAAACAGAGATGGTAATATACAAGCTAAATCCATTCTGTTAAACTTCTTCTTAGTTACTACAGCGTAGAGCATACCAACACTATTTTGCATCTGTCCTTTGCGTTCTTCTTGTACCTTCTGTTTGTATTGTGTCATACCTAAAGCTACAGAAGCTAGTAGTTCGTTAGCGTCTTGTGGGTTATGACGCAAGTATTCTGCTATTTGTCGTTTGATATAATCTAAAGTGTGTGTTGACATTTCATTCTCTCCTCAAACCCGTAACGGCATAATAACACCAGACCAATGCCACTCCCCTGTTTCTGTAGCAACGTGCTTATAGACACCTACAGAATTAGAAGCTCCGTTATGCAGTAACCGCCAATTACCCGCAAACTTTGTATTGCCTAGTGTTTTAGCAACACTTGTAAACTTAGATAACAATTCAATATCTAGTTGTGCAGCTTGTCCGTTGTAGGCGTGGTTGTAAACGTGCAGCACACGTTCAAAGTCAGGAAACTTACCATCAATCGCGTCAAACACCAAACCATTAGCTATCCCTTTAAGCACAAAACCGTCTTTATCTTCGTGCAAATCAAAATCAACTTCTTTACCTTTGAAAATTGATAAAG
>ERZ650308.1702-NODE-1702-length-11225-cov-10.907968_pt1 | contig 11225 bp, 7 predicted proteins | sample MGYA00376244_ERZ650308 | MGnify/ENA primary metagenome ERZ650308 (study PRJEB26733, sample SAMN07839295) | wastewater metagenome | biome: small river; feature: stream; material: water | place: USA: North Carolina | collected 2016-04-26 ...
TGGGTGAGTTGACAGGCTTTGGCAATAGCCTGATCGGTATTTTCTACCATGAGTTCTTCGCCAAAAACGTTGATGTGGTGTTTGGTTCTTCCCGAAACACGAATTCTATAGGGATTTAGGGAAGTAAATCGAACGGTATCGCCTATTAAATAACGCCACAATCCTGAATTAGTAGTAATCACAACGGCATAATTTTTAAACAATTCCACCTCTGCCAAGCGAATTACTTTTTGATTGGGTGTGCCAAAAGTATCCATCGGAATGAACTCATAAAAAATCCCGTAGTCTAGCATTAATAGTAAATCGCTAGAATCATTCAAATCTTGAATGGCAAAGAAACCCTCAGAGGCATTGTATATTTCGTAGTATTTAAAATCGGATTTTGGAAGTAGTTTTTTATACTGTTCGCGATACGGTTCAAAACTAACTCCTCCGTGAAAATAGACTTCTAAATTAGGCCAAATTTCTAATAGATTGCCTTTACCTGTTTCTTCTAATAATCGATTCATTAAGACTAAAAGCCAAGAAGGAACTCCTGCAAAACTGGTTACATTTTCGTTTTTGGTTTCGTTGATAATAGCGGTTAACTTGGTTTCCCATTCGCTCATCAACGAAATTTTATTACTAGGAGTGCTACTGAATTCGGCCCAAATAGGCATATTTTCAATTAATATAGCCGATAAATCGCCAAAAAAAGTATCCTTGTCTTCATAGATTTGAGAGCTTCCGCCCAAACGAAGGCTTTTTCCTAGAAACATTTCCGATTCTTCATTATTGTTCAAATACAAACACAACAAATCCTTACTTCCTTTGTAATGACAGTCTTCTAATGCATCATTACTTACTGGTATAAATTTACTTTTGGCATTGGTTGTACCACTTGATTTGGCAAACCATTTAATTGGGGCGTCCCAAAAAACATTTTGTTCGCCTTGGCGCGTGCGTTCAATTAGCGGTTGTAAATCTTCATAGGTAGAAACGGGAACTCGTTCTGAAAAAGTAGTGTATGAGTTGATCGAACTGAATTCGTATTGGGCGCCAATTACCGTATTTTCTGCTCGCCGAATCAAATTCATCAACAATTCTTCTTGCACCTCATTCGGGTACTTCAAGAACAATTCAATTTGATGAATCCGTTGCTTTAAAACCCATGAAGCAATGGAGTTAATGATCGGTATGGGCATATTTGTGAGTTAGGAATTATGAATTTCGGATTCCGAATGATAACTTTACCAAAAATAACATTTTTTGTTCAATTCCAAACCTGAAACTTAAAACCAAATGACTTACGAAGGAGTTTTAACCAAAATGCAAACTGAATTTGGCAACCCAATTCAATACTATCTTGTTTTTGAAGACAACTTTTTGAATGTGAATCAATTGTTAGGGAAGCCAATGGAAATCAATTTTGTGGGTTTTCAATGTTTGAATTGTGGAAAGAAGAAAAAGATATTTCGTCAAGGATTTTGTTATGATTGTTTTTATTCTAGCCCAGCAGTGGGAGATTGGATAATGAAACCCGAACTAAGTACGGCACATCTTGGAATTCAAGACCGCGATTTAGCTTATGAAGAAAAGGTACAATTACAACCTCATATCGTGTATTTGGCTTTATCAAGTGAAGTAAAGGTGGGAGTTACCCGAAAAACCCAAATGCCTACACGATGGATTGATCAAGGTGCAAGTCAAGCTATTGCTATTGTGGAGGTGCCCAATCGATATTTGGCAGGAATTACAGAGGTAGCTTTGAAAAATCATTATGCAGATAAAACCAATTGGCGTAAAATGTTAACCAATTCTTTTGAGACTATTGATTTAGTTGCTGAGCGATTGAAAGTGGAACATTTAATTCCAACTGAAGTTCAGGAATATTTTTACAATCAGACAATTGATTTGTATGAAATGCAATATCCCGTTTTGGAATATCCAACCAAAGTAACGAGTTTAAGTTTAGATAAAACGCCTAATTTTCAAGGGAAATTAATGGGAATAAAAGGACAATATTTACTTTTTGAAGGCGGAATTGTTTTTAATATCCGAAGCTCTGAAGGTTATATTGTTAAAATTGATATTTAAAAAAACAGCTTCCAATCTAGTATAGTTTGGAAGCTGTTTTTTTATTGAATGCTAATTTCAAAAGGCATTCGGGCTTGAATTCCTTTGTAGCTTTGAACCCGTTTGATTTGTTCCAAAACTTTGTAATTTTCTTCGCCAATTTCTTCTTTGATCCAACGTTCTTTTGTTTTAGCAAAAGGAAAGTTTTCAAGGAATTCATCGAAATCTTTTTTAAATTCAGGATAATTTCGAGTGTTATAGTTTGTTGTTTTTGATAAACGTGCCGCTTCATTGATAGCATCATCTAAGCCCCCAATTGAATCCACTAACCCTAATTTCAAAGCATCTGATCCAGTCCATACTCTACCTTGCGCTATAGCATCAACTTGTGCAAACGTCATTTTTCGTCCCTGAGCAACATGAGCAACAAATGTTGTATATATATGTTCCACTCCCTCTAAAGTGACTGCTTTGAATTTTTCATCTATTGGAGAAAATGGATTATAATTTCCTGCATTTTGATGTGTATTGACTTGTTCGGAATGGATCCCCATTTTATTACTCAAACCACTAAAATTAGGCAATATGCCAAAAACGCCTATAGATCCTGTAATAGTATTGTTTTCTGCATAAATCTTTGAAGCATTACAAGCAATGTAATAGCCGCCAGAAGCTGCATAATTTCCCATAGAAACAACAACCGGTTTTACTTTTTTAGTCAATTCAATTTCTCTCCAAATCAAATCAGAAGTTAAAGCATTTCCTCCAGGGCTATCAATACGCAATACTATTGCTTTTACATCCTCATTATTTCTTGCCTCTTGAATAGAACGTCGCATAGCGCCTTCTCCAATAACATCCACATCACCTTCACCACTTTCAATATCGCCTTGAGCATAGATAATTGCAATTTCATCAGCTGCACCCGATGGAATGGAAGTGGTCAAGAAATTTTGGGTATAATCCATAATTGAAACTGTTTCATATTCGTCTTTTGGATCCACATTCAATAACTTTTTTATTGCATTATGATACACGTCTTCGTAAGCTACAACGTCTACTAATTGTTGCGCTTTTGCCATTTCGGGAGTTCGAGCTAATAAACCATTGGCAATTTCGTTCAGTTTTTGAATTGAAAGGTTTCTACTTTTCGCAATGTCTGTAACAACAGAATTCCAAATCGAATTCAACAAGGCTGTAATTTGTTCTCTATTTGCCTCACTCATTTTATTTTCAAGGAAAGGCTCTACAGCACTTTTGTACTTTCCGTGTCGAATCACTTCCATTTTTACCCCTGTTTTGTCTTGAAAATCTTTGAAAAACAACAAATCAGAAGATAATCCTTTGAATTCCATTTCCCCAACAGGATTAAGATAAATTGTAGTGGCAACTGAATTTAAGTAATACTCTTTTTGAGAATATGAATTGGCATAGGCCACAACAAATTTCCCTGATTTTTTAAAGTCCTCCAAGGCATCTCTAACAGCTTTATTTTGAGCCATTCCGAGGGAAGAGTAATTATTTAAAATGGATATTCCCTTGATATTCTCGTCGTTTTTTGCAGCGGTAATTGCGGCAATTACGTCAGTTAGTCCAATTTGTTTTTTATTTGAAAATGCGGTTACCCAAGGGTCAGAAAATTTACCGGCATAATCGAATTGTACGTCATTTAAATTCAATTCAATTACTGAATTTTCTTTAATTTCAACACTTTGTTCATCACCTCCAAAAATAACACCTAGGAATACTATTCCAAAAAATAACAACATGGAGAAAACAAAAATCCCTACGATAGTAGCTAATACATTACCTAAAAATTTCATACTATTTTAATTTTTTTATAAGTAGACCTTGAGGTTAAATTGTTACATAATTTGATTTTATTAATAGAAATTTAATTATTAACAGCCCACACAAATATAACATTCTTTTACTTAATTTGCAGCCGTTATGAAATCACAGCATCAAGTCGTTTTATCTATAGGAACCAATCAAGGGAATCGTTTGACAAACATCGAAAGTTGTTTGCAATTGATTCATCATGAAGTAGCTACGGTAGTTAAAGTATCTAAAGTTTACGAAACTCCCTCTTGGGGTTTTGAAAGTGATGCATTTTATAATGCGGCGATTTTAATTCACACCTTCGATTCGGCAGCAACTGTTCTATTAAAAATTTTACAAATAGAGCAACAAATGGGGCGAGTGAGATCGGAAACGGTTGGTTATCAATCTCGCATCATTGATATTGACATTGTATCATTTGACAACGAAATTATTACCACTGAGCATCTGCAAATTCCACATCCATTAATGCAGGATAGAATCTTTGTGTTGAAACCGATGTTGGATTTGAATCTAGAATGGATTCATCCGTTTCTCCAAAAAGATGTTTTGGAAATGGTATCTGAAACTAAAGATACAAGTGATTGTGTGGCGGTTCATACTTTGGTAAGTCCGTTGCGAAAAATTAGCTTAGAGCAATTCAATTATGTTGCTTTTGAGGGAAATATAGGTGCTGGAAAAACTACTTTGGCAACTAAAATAGCAGAAGATTTTAATGCTAAGTCTGTTTTGGAACGTTTTGCAGACAATCCTTTTTTACCCAAATTCTATGAAGATCAAAATCGATATGCGTTTCCTTTAGAAATGTCTTTTTTAGCTGATAGGTACAAACAATTGTCAGATGATTTATCGCAATTTGATTTGTTTAAAGACTTTATTGTAGCTGATTATCACATTTTTAAATCCTTAATTTTTGCTAAAATCACTTTGGCAGATGATGAATACCGATTGTATAGCAATTTGTTTCATATCATTTACAAAGAAATGCCTAAACCTGATTTATATGTCTATTTGTACCAAAATTCAGAACGTTTACTTGAAAATATTAAAAAGCGTGGCAGAAGTTATGAGCAAGAAATTCAAGCGGAATATTTGGATAAAATCAACACAGGTTATTTAGATTATATCAAATCGCAAACTGATTTGAATATTTTAATCATCGATGTTTCGGATCGTGATTTTGTTAAAAATCATGAAGATTACCTTTTTATTTTAAATGAAATTCAAAAAAAGATTTCATAAATAAATCATCTTTTCAAGGTAAAATGCCCTTTTTTTTCTGGAGTATCAGCGTCTAATTTGAGAACATACCAATAATCTGAGGATGGAAGTTCTTGTCCATTAAAGGTACCATCCCAACTAATATCTGGAGAGTTATCTGGTCTTAGTTCTTTTAATAATTTTCCATAACGATCAAAGATTCGAACTGTTGATTCAGGATAAATTGATATTCCTTTTATTGTCCATTTATCATGTGGCAATATGTTAGGTGTAAAAAAAGTTGGGACAACGATAGTAACAAAAATTTCAGAATCGGTTCCACAGTTATTGCTATCTCTCACATATGCCGTATTTATTCCAGCTGGGGTATTGTTGAAGATGTTGGATAGCTGATAATTTATTCCGTCTATTGTATATTCAAAATAGGGTTGAGGATTTTTTACAATAATTTCAATTGTTCTTTCTTGAATTTTAATAGAATCTATTTCTGGAATTTGATATTCTGTTACCGTAATTTTTTTTGTGCTAGAACAAGAATAGGAGTTTGTTATGATAACTTCATAGCTGCCACCAGAAGTGATGTTTATAGTTTGTGTACTTTCTGCGGTAGACCATAAATAGTCCATTCCGTTGAGTCCTGCATCAAGTTCTAAAGAGCTGTTTTCGCAAAGAATTAAATTTTCATTATCAACAAATGGTACAGGATGGATGGTTACGTTAAATGGGATCCGGTTAGTACTTATACATCCATTATTATTAGCTTCTGCATACAATATGGTGTCGTTTGATAAAGGGTCCGTTGTAAAAATAGACCCGGTCCCAATTTGAGTGCCTCCGGTAGCGTCAATGAACCAATTGACATTTCCAATACTTGGGTTGGCTTCTAAAACAATTGTTCCTGTGCAACATCTTGTAACAGATGGTTTAGTTGTACTTATTGTTGGAATAGCATATACAGTAGCTGAAATTACCGTTCTAGTACTTGTACAGCCAGAAACTTCAGCATAATAGTTCTTTGTACTTGTTAAATTCGGGGTTATAAAATCACCCCCTGTATTAATAATACTTCCACCTAAAACAGCATCATACCATTCAATTGTTCCAATTAAAGCCGTTGCCTTTAATGTAATTGTACCTGAATCACATCGGGAGGCAGGTGTTACAGCTGTTATTTTTGCAATTGTTAATGTGGTACTTGCTGATATTTGTATTGAATTTATATCTCCAGGCACCATTTCACCATATTCTACAATGTATCCTAATGGATAATAGGCGCTTGCTGGATCAGTATCCCCTGTGTCCGATAAGTCATTCCACGAACCTTTAATACTATTTAACATTCCAGGTGTAGTTATATGAGCGTAATTTTCACTTCCGACAGCAGGTCCATAATCATTGGGCTCACCATTAATAGTGTTCCAGTTTGTATAATTCATATTTTCACCTGCTTCTGGACCGGTCACCCATTTCCAAACTCCTTCGGTTTCAGCATCACTTCCTCCAATCCATCCAGCACCGTCTGCCTGTTTACCTGCTATCTGCGCTTCATCAGCAGAGGTCAGTGTGGCTAAATACCCTTTTAATCCATAGAAATAATTTGTTAATGATTCAGCTTTGATTTTAGCCTCAGACCAATGAATACCTGGATCAGCAATATATCTATAAAAATGTTTGTTTCTTGGTAAATAGTTGGCTTGACCTATGGTTATAGAAAAACTTCTTTTTCCTGAGGCTGTGGCAGTAGAATTTTTAAATTTAATGTCCTTTATTGCATTTTCAAGATCCGTTAAAGTTGTTAAGGGATTAGTTTTAAATATTCTAATCTTTCCAGTATTAATATCAAAAACACCAACTCCTATAGATGGATTAGTCCCTGTGTAACTTAATATGTCTTGTCCACTTACATAGCCATCTGAAATTTGAATATATATTTCAGTTATTAAGTTGTCAGGGTCGGTTAAGGTTACAGTATCTACAATTTTTTGTTCTGAGGAAAGGCAATAAGAAAATTCTCCAGTAGCTGTAATTCTTGGCGGTGTAGTTAGTATTGTTTTTTTTGTAGGGGGATCAAATGAAAGATGGTTTGAATAACCCAATTGGGTTCCAATTATTGTAAGAAGCGTCAAGAAGAGTTTTGTGGTATTTCTTTTCTTCATGCTGTAAATATAGTATTTTCAATCAACTAGGAGGATTTATATTGTGAAATGTAATTTTTTAAATAAATCCCAAACTACTATTCCAGCACTTACCGAAATATTAAGGGAGTGTTTGGTTCCTAATTGCGGAATTTCGATAGCACCATCGCAAATAGCTACAGCCTCTTGGGCGACACCAAACACTTCATTGCCAAATATAAGGGCGTATTTTTGATTAGTTTCTACCTCAAAATCTTGAAGAAAAATGGCGCTTTCTACTTGCTCAATCGCAAAAGTTTGAATTTTTTTTGCTTTTAGTTTATGGATTACTTCCAAAACATTTTCAGCATGTTCCCAGGCTACTGTTTCTGTTGCGCCTAAAGCAGTTTTGTGAATTTCTTTGTTGGGTGGAGTAGCAGTAATACCACACAAATAAATTTTTTCAATTAAGAATGCATCAGCAGTTCTAAAAACAGATCCAATATTGTGTAGACTTCGAATATCATCCAATATTAAAATTAATGGAGTCTTTTCAGATTGTTTAAAATCGGCCACGGATTTTCTATCCAGTTCGCTATTTTCTAATTTTCTCATTATTGTGATAGGTATAGGTATAAAAAAAGCTTCCATAAATGAGGAAGCTTTTGAGTATATTGTAAATATAATTAGCTTTTCGCTGAAGCAACTACATTTCCTTTAATAGTCAATACTTTTGTTGGCTGTCCTGCAGCATTTGATGAAATAGTCACTGTTTTGGTAAAAGGGCCTACTCTGTTTGTATCGTATTTTACTCCAATAACTCCTTTAGCACCTGGAGCGATTGGCTCTTTTGGGCTAGAAGGGACAGTACAACCGCATGAACCTTGTGCATTAGTAATTACTAATGGAGAAGTTCCATTATTAGTAAATACAAACTCACGTTTACCTTCTGCATTTTGTGTAATTGTTCCATAATCAATTACTTCATTTGCAAAAACCATTCCTGCTCCATTTACTTTTGCAGTGGCAGTTTTTACTTTTTTAGATGTTTCTTGTGCGTTTGCTGCTACTGTTCCAAGAGCCAATAGTGCTATAACTAGTATTTTTTTCATAATGTTTGATAAATTTAATTTTGAAATACAAAGCTATATAAATTTTAGAAATTAGCCCTAATAATTCAACTAAAAATGGTTAATATGTAAGAACAGTTCTTTATTCGCTTTAAAATCTATAAATTCGCTCTCACATTTGGAATTGATTAAAACATTTGATTTGGCAGCAAAAGAAAAAGTAGCAAAAGAAACACCATTAATGAAACAATATAATGAAATCAAGGCGAAATACCCTGATGCTTGTTTGTTGTTTCGTGTAGGGGATTTTTATGAAACCTTTGGCGAAGATGCAATTCGAGCTTCTAAAATACTAGGAATCGTATTAACAAAAAGAGGCGCAGGTTCTGAAACCGAAACCGCTTTGGCAGGTTTCCCTCACCATTCTTTAAATACGTATTTACCTAAATTAGTGAAAGCAGGTTTACGTGTGGCCATTTGTGACCAACTCGAAGATCCAAAGATGACTAAGACCATTGTGAAACGTGGCGTTACAGAGTTAGTTACGCCTGGAGTTTCAATGAATGATGAGGTATTACAAGCCAAGGTAAATAATTTTTTAGCATCTGTTTATTTTACAAATAAATTAATTGGGATTTCATTTTTAGATGTTTCAACGGGAGAGTTTTTAACAGCTCAAGGAAATGCCGAGTATATAGATAAATTACTTCAAAATTTCAATCCGAGTGAGGTTTTGGTTCCAAAGCACAATAAAAATGATTTTAAAGCTGCCTTTGGTGAAGACTATCATAGTTTTTATTTAGAAGATTGGTTGTACAAAGAAGATTATGCTTTTGATATCCTTACTAAACATTTCCAAACCGTTTCGTTGAAAGGATTCGGAATTGAAGAGTTGAAAGAAGGAATTATAGCATCGGGTGCTATTTTGTATTATTTATCAGAAACCCAACATAACAAAGTACAACATATCACCTCTATTCAACGCATTGCAGAAGATGCTTATGTATGGATGGATCGTTTTACTATTCGAAATCTAGAATTATACCATAGTTATAATCCGAATGCAGTTACGTTACTAGATGTTATTGACAGAACGCTTTCGCCAATGGGTGGTCGTTTGTTGAAACGTTGGTTGGCCTTGCCTTTAAAAGACACCGCTAAAATTCAAGGTCGTCATCAAGTAGTGGCCTATTTGAAAGACAATCAGGAAATTTTAAAAACTATACAATCGCAAATCAAACAAATTTCCGATTTGGAGCGATTGATTTCAAAAATTGCTGCTGGGAAAGTATCGCCACGTGAGGTGGTTTATTTAAAAGAGTCTTTAGATGCAATTCTTCCAATTAAATCGTTGGCTTTGCAAAGTCCTCAAGAAGCGGTAAAAGTGATTGGTGATAGTTTACATAGTTGTGATTTATTGCGTGAAAAAATTAAAACCACACTCAACCAAGAAGCTCCTGTGGCCATTGCTAAAGGAAATGCGATTGCAGTAGGAGTGAATGCCGAGTTAGATGAATTGCGTGCTATTTCTACTTCAGGAAAAGAGTTTTTAGAGGGTATTGAAAGAAGAGAATCGGAAAGAACTGGAATATCTTCTTTGAAGATTTCATTCAATAATGTTTTTGGGTATTATATTGAAGTAAGAAATACCCACAAGGATAAAGTACCTGAAGAATGGATTCGCAAACAAACTCTGGTAAATGCAGAACGCTATATTACTGAAGAGTTAAAGGAGTACGAAACGAAAATTTTAGGTGCCGAAGAGAAAATACATAAAATAGAATCGGAATTATTTGAACAATTGGTGCAATGGATTAGTACCTACATCAAACCGGTTCAAATGAATGCGAATTTAATCGCGCAATTGGATTGTTTGTGTTCGTTTACACAATTGGCAATTGAAAATAAATACGTTTGCCCAGAAATTGATGAGAGTTTCGAATTGGAAATCAAAGAAGGAAGACACCCTGTAATTGAGAAACAATTACCAGTTGGAACACCCTATATTTCTAATGATGTGTTTTTGGATAGAGAATCGCAGCAATTGATTATGATTACGGGACCCAATATGTCTGGAAAATCAGCAATTTTACGCCAAACAGCTTTAATAGTGCTCTTGGCTCAAATGGGAAGTTTTGTTCCGGCTGAAAGCGTTAGAATGGGAATTGTAGATAAAATTTTTACAAGAGTTGGAGCAAGCGATAACATTTCGATGGGTGAATCGACATTCATGGTCGAAATGAACGAAACTGCTTCGATTTTGAACAATATTTCCAATCGAAGTCTTGTTCTTTTAGATGAAATTGGAAGGGGAACAAGTACCTATGATGGAATTTCGATAGCTTGGGCTATTGCGGAGTTTTTGCACGAGCATCCGGCACAACCAAAGACACTTTTTGCAACCCATTATCACGAATTGAATGAAATGAGTGAATTGCTACCAAGAATTCAAAATTACAATGTAGCAGTTAAAGAATTGAAGGACACAGTTCTTTTTGTTCGAAAGTTGGTTAAAGGAGGGAGTGCTCATAGTTTTGGGATTCACGTAGCTAAAATGGCTGGAATGCCGCAGATTGTGATTTTGAAAGCACAAAAGTTATTAAAGAAATTAGAAAGGAACCATTCGAATGATGCGCTTAACGGAATAAAAGAAGCGAAGGACGAAATGCAAATGAGTTTTTTCAATTTAGATGATCCGCTTTTAGAAGAGATTAAAGATGAAATACTGAATTTAGATATCAATACTATTACACCAATGGAAGCTTTGATGAAGCTGAATGAAATAAAAAGAATGTTGACTAAAAAATAGTTTTGATTTTAAAGTTTACGTAATCAGAAGATTAACCTTAAAGGGCTATTTTTTTGTACAAAAGGCTTGTGTAATTGAATTAATGTATTAAATTTGCATCCGCAATACAGAACA
>ERZ650308.1703-NODE-1703-length-11217-cov-3.703906_pt1 | contig 11217 bp, 12 predicted proteins | sample MGYA00376244_ERZ650308 | MGnify/ENA primary metagenome ERZ650308 (study PRJEB26733, sample SAMN07839295) | wastewater metagenome | biome: small river; feature: stream; material: water | place: USA: North Carolina | collected 2016-04-26 ...
GGATGTGGGCTGCGGCACTGCTGACTTGCGAGGGGCTGGTACACCACTGCCCTTTCGAGCTGTTTGTTTGGTTCGAGCCATTTGAGTTATGAGGTCTGGGGAGAATGGAGTCTCCTTCCCCCTCCCCCATTCCCACCGGAATAAATAATAATACTCCCAGTCATGATTCTTTATTTCCAGAATCCTGAGAAATTTCAGCCTTGGGCGCAAACAAGTGCTCTCGGATCCACGTGTCCAACAAAGAGGCTACTTTGGCCGGGCTCACGAGCTCTTGTTCCAATCGTTTAGACCGACACGAAACGGTGAATTCGCCTTTCTTGTTGCAATAACAGCACACCACATTCTTGTCTTCATCACGGAAATCAATGAACATCCCTTGGCCAATTACATCCAGGCTCACAATAGGCAAGGCAAACGAGAGCTGGGGATGACTTTGCTGAATAGTCCAATACTCGTTCAACACGTCCTTGGCAAATTTAAAGGCCACTGGGTCGGGGTAGGTCGCCTGTCCAAGATCGTCTTCCCATGCATCGGTCATCCAGCGCTCATATCCTGCTTTCATCACCACAGACACCCACATTTGGTCAGCAGTCTGGGTCTTTTCTTCGCAGGCGCAAGACGGGCATTTCCAAATGTATGGCCTGCTGTTGCACCAGGCGCACATTCCCTTTCGACAAGACGGACAGAAATAGACAATTATGCGTTTGGCATCCGGACAAAGCGTGCACTCGCCCCGGGTAACCCAGGCAGAGATGGGCTTAAGATTCCGAATCGATTCTGTCTTGTTTTCAAAACTAGCCATTTGGATTGTGAAATCCTTTCTACCGTCTCCTCCTCCCCATCCCCATCCTCCTCCTCTCAGAATAAATAATAATCCCAGTCATTATTCTTTATTCCGATTGGTGCTAAATCAATCTCGACCTGAGGTGGGAGCTCTCCTACCTCATGTCCTCACAACTCAAACCTCCTTCCCCAAAAAACTTCGCTGACTGACTGACATGGACGACGAAAAACTTCGCATAGAGGATGAGTACCGCAGTGAGCGCCGGGCCATCTCGGACGAGATCACCGAGTGCGCGAATCGATTGGCGGAAGCGCAGGCCGAGGCAGACCAGCTGGCAGCACGCAAGAAAGCCTTGGACGATCAGATCCGGAATCTGCGCGACAAGGAGCGAAAGCTCTCGCAAAAACTCACTAAAGTGCGTGATCAGCGAGACAAGCGACTGGCTCAAGTAGATAAGGACCGACAAAAGCAAAAGAAACGCAAGGCCCAAGAAGAGGAAGAGGATCTCGAGTATGAGGAGGAAGAAGAAGTGAAAGAGGAGCGACCGTTGATGCCCATGGGTCACGAGACCGACCCTCTACTAGCGGGCATGAGTCTCGAGTCCAAACGGGCCGATCGACTCGTGTGGTTTGCCATGGACCAAATGACCGCTGTGCCTCGATACAAGTTGCTTCTGTGGCAGCCCCCTGGACTAGTGAGCGGGTTCTCGCCTCACCAAGACCTGGACAGCTTCTTGGCCGAGGTCAAGTACGACCAGTACCAGCGAGTGCGCAATCGAGCCAAGACCGTCCTCAGTGGCAGCTGGATCGAGGAGGAGGCCGCACTGGCCGATCCTACCAACAATAGTCGCTTCAAACTGCGCGGCTACCGAGCCTTGGATGTGGCCCTGCGTTCTCCCGACTGTTCGTTCCGCACGTTGGGGCTGCTAGTGGGCTGGGCCTATGCCACCGACGCGGGATCGCAGTGCTATCAGTTGGACGAGATGCTGGGCGCCTGGGTGGCGGGCTTTGAGGGTCTCGAGTGGCCCAACGAAGGCCTGCCCTTGTCTTTCCTGCCTCAGCGACGCAGCATGGGACGTCGAGTCGTGGAGGTCCCCATTAGTTCCTCGAGTACCATCACCATTCGGCGTCTGGATCCGCCCATCACTGGTCTGCACGGCTGGCCGTTTGCCAAGCTGCCTCTGCGCTGGCGCTCGGACGAGGACGAGTACATTACCGCCCTGCCCAAGGCGGAAGATGATGAGGCCAATGACGATTTCGTGGACCTGGATGCCGTGTACGTGGCGCCCAATCTCCAGACTCAGCGACTGGTCAACCAGGCCTCCAAGTTCCTCAATCTGCTCTACACTCTCCCGCTGTCCACCATCCTCGAGTCGTTTGTGTACGGCCGAACCCGCCCCTACCGTTTGGAGGAGGCACGCAAACACTCGAGCAAGCGCTACTGGGACGCCTCACCAGCCACCTGGAGCTTGGTGGATCGTGTCGTCAAGACCATTTTGGAACTAGAATAAATTAGACTGAAAAACCCTAGTCAAAGACAGACCACAATCGATATGCATTTAGAGACTGGTATGCGAAAGGAAGAAGAAGAAGAAGCCAGCCAACAAGATGGCAGCAGCAGCAGTTATGCCCTCTCCCTTGATGAGCATGTCCAGTTCGGCGGACATTGCGCAAGCCATGAGCATGGGGTTTGCAGCCCGAGGACTCGACGCCAATCCCGACTCGCTCCAAAAGGCCATTGAGCGCCAGCTGGGCACGGATCTCATGGGCCAGGCCTTTGCTTCGCAGGGCAACACGATTGGCCAAATGTCCGCCACCAGTGCCCCCGACTGGTTGCTCATCACCTCGCCGATGATCTTTCGCTATGTGATGATGTCGGTGGACGCCTTGACCGCTGCCCTGTTCCGTCTGGTCCGCTTCAGTCGCATTGCACCCAACCAGCGCCTGTTGACCTTGAAGCAGGTCATTTACAATGCCGACACCTGGAACCAAGGTATTGAGTACGTGCCCGGTACCACGCAGACCCAGACCTCGCAGTCGATTCAGGTAAGAACCCAGCACGAGAGCCGAGTCAGCAGATTCATACGACAAGGTCTGATAGCTGTGTTTCGTAGACCTACACCCAGCAATTCGTCAAGGGTATCAGCATGGACTTGAATCTCTTCCTGACTCCCCAGGGATACGAAGAGTACATGCGCCAGGCCTACCAGTTTGCGGTGGCCTATGCGCTCACCTTTGTCATGCTCATTGTCAATGCGCTCAACTCGGTGCAATTGGTCAAGATGGAGAACCCCTCGCCGTTCCAGCAAAGCGTGACGCTGCGACAGTTGATCGAGGAGTCGCGCGACATTTTCGCGGCCCCGATCAAGGGAGACATGGGCATGAACAAGCTCAAGAACATCCTGGGTCGCTACAACACGGTCAACCAGGTGAGAACCGAGTATGGACACCACTAGTACAATGAGGTCTGACAGTTTGGCATGCTAGACGTCCCTCAACACGTTGATTGGACCTACGGATATCAAGGATCGTTTGGAGACGGCTTCCAACGCCGAGTTGATTGTGGAGGCGAATCGTCTGTCGATCTCCCGTCCCGCTAGCTTGCCCGGTATGGAGATGGTGGCTCTTCAGCCCATTTACGTGCCCGGATCACCACTGGATCACTCTGAATTGTGTGTTTCACAATGTGGCTTTTTGACCTATTCCCTGTGCTCGACCACGGCCAATGGAGGCGAGTGCAAGTCTGGCACGTCGCGCTTTTATTTCTATGATCTGAGTCAAGATCGCCTGCTCAGTTATTCAGTCGATCAGTTGCACGAGGCTGCCAAGACTACGGATCAAAAGAACGCCGCGGGCAACCCGATCTTTGCGGGCGCTGCACTCACCGCTGCAAACACGTATGACTATCTGGTCATTACCGTCCATCTCTTCCGCACCAAGACTCCCTATGCCATGGCCAAGGATTCGATTGGAGTCTACTCGTCGGTGCCTACGGTCCTGACTTCGGCCTCGACCATGCGCATGGATGTGAACACTCAGGGTCGTTTCTATGGTGGAGCGTTGCTCGAGAACCCCGATGGCATTGTGCCCTTGTCGCACATGTTTGTGACTGACATTCAGAGTCCTCCCATGGGCTTTTTGGAGGGAAAGCACATTGACGATTCCGGCATTTTCGCGGCGGCTCAAAAAGAGAACAAGAGCTCGATCGTGTTTCGTTTGGAGCGAAAGCCCAATCGTCGCATGCCGGCCTTTTTGCCCATTTCGCTGGACAATTATGGGTTCGAGGGTAGCAATGTCTACTTTGATTCAGCCCAGACCTCCGAACTCAAGAAACACTTTTCACTGGCGGCTGACGAGATTAACGGAGTGAACCAAGGCCTGTTGACCAAGATTTGCAAGTTCAAGGCTGCCGCCGGAGCTGCTTCGCCATCCATTGCCGATATCGATCGCAAGACAGGTCGATTCACTAGTCCCGTCATCATGTACCGCGACTATTCGGGCTCGGTTCTCGTTGACGCTGGCAACAACCAGGTCTATGACGAGGTGGAATCTGAAGCCCCCTATGGCCGAGTGGTGCATGGACTGGGCAAGATCCTGACGGGTGATGCCCAAGCCGACTGCAAAGTGCACCAGACCTCGCCTTCTCCCCTGCAGCGTCTGGTCCGTCGTATCTAGTTTTGTTGATCATTCATTCTTTAATCAGACACCAGATACAATACAGACCATCGAATTGATCACACAACCGAAACTGTTCCGACCCCACCACGTCCAAATGACGCCAGGTGCGTTTAACCCACTCCTCTGCCATTTCCAGACTGTGACAATAAGCCTGACGCACGTAAAACGGAAAGGCCCCTGGTCTAGGTGTAGGCTTGTACGACAATGAACTAGTCAAGGGCAAACTGGGCGGGATGGCCAAGGACAAGCACTGTTTGGCCAGAAACTCCTCCTTGGACGTTCTGCCCACCTCTCTGGGCACGAATCGCAATCGCTTTTGTTCCTGCGGATCGGTCAGCTGAAAGGGCGTGCACCCTAACTGGTCATGCTCTTCCGGATTGAGGATCACAAACGAGGTGTAGCCATCCGTAGCTTGACGCAACAAGTACGAATAGGCCACCACAAATGCCTTGAAATACCCTTGCTGCTGAAACCCCGAGGGCGGGAACGGGTAGCGAATCCGAGGATGACTGTACTGGGTCAAACGGGACTTGGCCAAACGATCGTGCGACCAATCGACCAGGGACCAGTCGGTGCTCTCGAGGATCAAGACCGGCAAGTCGGCTCGGCGGTCGGGGAAATGCGAGGCGGCCAAGTCGGCTTGATGGGGCGGTAGCCAGTGGTCGACCAGCAACTGCCAGGGCGCCAAGACCACCATATTGTGCAGACAGTCTTTGCCATTGACGGTGATGATGGTGTCCATGACCAAGGGACAGTATTGGCGGATAATGGGGAGCAAGTCGGGGGTTTGGGAGAGCGAGTAGAAGAGACGCATCATGGTGGAGGCAAAGTCTTCGCAGTCGCCCGACTTGAACTTGGCGTCGGGTTCGCACAATAAATGGGAAAAGTCGTCGGCCATATCCCAGTCCTTGCTCCCGCTGCGCGACTTGTCGAACAAGTACGAGGCCGACCAAGGCAAAAACCCCAGCACTTGGCCCAGGACTTCGGGGTCCGACTCGGCCCACGACTGGGCATGGGCAATCAGGTTCTGCCACACTTGCGTCTGCACCTTGGTTTCCTCGGCATAGTCGAGTCCGCAGTAAAAGACCCAGGTGGGGATCTTGAGCCCGAATTGCGAGATGCAGGTGCGCAGGGCTCCCGTGCGAATGGGCTGACGCGTAAACAGATTGAGACTGCTGTATCCGATCGGGTGCGAGTCGAAACTCTCGACGGGAAAAGGCAAGGCGAGCAACTTGGTTTCGTAGGTCTCGCACCCCACTTCCAACAATTCGCCCACCTTGCGTCCTTTGCTGTTGATCAAGACTGCTCCTCCGTGGCCGGGGATCACTAGCGCCCGGGCAAAGCAGACGCAACCGGTGACCCGGTCCTCGTCATTGTCGTCGCGGAGGGTAAAGAGGAAAAAGCCCGCCTGCGCCGGCCAGGGACCGTGCCACTCCCAGGTGTTCTTGCCTTGGGGTTCCAGTCGGCCCGCCGAGCACACGAGCACGGGGTCGTAGACGCCCGAGTCGAAGTCGAGGTCCAGTCGGATTTCCCGGGGTTTCATTATTGGGTAACAAGAGAGATTGGCTGTTACATCGCCGAGTGGTATCTTTCATGAGACGGGGACCCAGACGCTCTCGGTGATCTTCCAACCTACGATCTCTTCGTAATTCGTTTCGAGATTCGCCTCGAGATTCGCCATAGCTCCAGATTTCAACAAAGAACATGACGAACACAAAAATAAAAGCAAGCATGATAAAATACACTGCTATCGTCCTTCCGACTTCAGAGCGACTCAGGGAACGTATCATGATTGGCGGCACACACGCTGGGGATTCCTCGGAAGTTTACCAGAATAAATAATAATCGCCTCCTCCTTCCTCTTCTCTCTCTCCTCATTCATTCATTCACAATCCAAATGACCTCGTGTCGGATTCCTCGTTCCCCTGCCTCGCCCTTGTTTATTTTCCCCCGCGAAATTGGCAAGTCAGCGGCTACTCCCGCGCCCACTCATTGCGCTGTGCCTCCCAAGTCCATTTGGCATCTCTACTATTCGCACATTGCCGACTCCTACTTGACCGCCTTCCCCTGGATGCGTCGGGCCCCTGGTCTGGAACGAGCCCAAACGTTTGTGGTCTATTGTGCCGACGAGATGCCCCAAGTGGTACTGTTTCGCGACCTGCTGGGCCACGAGGTGGTCTACTACGTGTCCAAGGGCCGGGTGCTAGTGGAAGGGTGTCAGTGCTTGGGGATTTGCCCGTTTGTCCCGCCGAGACAACAGCCGTCTTATGCTCAAGTGGTAGCCTCGAATAGCGGAAAATAAAATTGCTGCATTGTAGTAGGTCGAACACGCATGTTGTCCAAGCGCCGCAATCTGGAAGACTATGCCCAAAACGTGCTACGCGCTCAACTGTGCAAGGCCAAGGGCGAGCAATACAGTCACCTCGCGATCGCAACCACCTTTCTGTTGGCCAGTTTCGTCACTGTTCTTGTATGGGTGGCGTGGAGAGAGTCCGTCGTGGCCAATGACCTCTCGCTGTACGTCGTCGGCTTTAGTCTCATGGGCGCTTGGTCCTTGTACCGGTGGAGGCACTGGTCTCAAGTCGAGCAGACCATCCGCGACAAGATCTCCGACATCATGGTCGAGCTCAGACAGCCAGGCGAGCCGGAACGAGATCCGGACCACTTTGCGGTAAAGGCATTCGACTCGGGCGAGTTTTCCTGGGGTCTGTTGCAATTGTTTAAAGAGGAACCCTTGCTGGTATTCCCTCAGTCAGATGCTATTGTCTGAATGTATTTACTGTTGATTTACTCGCCTTTTTACACTTAACAATGTCCATGACCACTGACACGATTCGGTTCGGCCTGATGGCCGGTATGGGAGGAGTGCGAGCCTTTCACAAGCGTTGTTTCTGGGGCTTTAACGAACACTGTCCCGGCAAGAAAGAGGTCCGACTCTTTGGCATTACCGACCTGGTCAAGAAGCATTTCTTCCACAAGAAGTGGTCGCCCATGGCCATTTCCGGCAACTCGTCGCGCGACAGGAACGTCCAGGGCGGCTCAGAGCGGGGCAAGAAAGTGGACCAGCAATTGACCAAGTGGCACCGACTCAAGAGCGACCCCAAGACCAAGCCTTCCACGCTGGACAAGTTCCGACTCAAGGCCGATCGGTACACCAACACGGTACTGGACGCGCTGGAGAGCAAAGGGTGGACCATCTTGGCGACCCAGGTGCCCGTCGGCAATGTGGATGCTCGCTTGGGTACGGCCGTGGACATCAAGTGCCGGGACCGTGACGGACGCATCATCCTGATCGAGCTCAAGTGCGGATACAATGGGGTGTTTGACATGCGGTGGCCGGCGTGCAAGGAGTGGGCCTGGTGCACGGGCAACATGAACCACTTGCCGGCCAATGCGCGGACCTACTCGCTGATCCAACTGGCCTGGACGTGGGTGCTCCACAGTCGGTCGGCCTCGGGGGCAAAGGCCAACTTGGCCTATGTCTTGCACATTAGCGACGAAGGGCCGGCCTTCCACCACCTGGACCTGGCCCTGGTCGACCTCTTGTTGCCCCGGTTCCGCGACCTGGAGAAGAAGCGGATCTATCGGTTCCAGAAATTGTCAGTGGCCAAAAAGACATGGCAGAAAAAAAGGAAACCCAAAAAATAAAGCAAGTGCCGCCCTTTTTTTCCGCCGACCTTTTGCAGGGGGAGCTGGTGGCCCTGACCCGCCGACTGGGCAGTCTGCCGGGCTTCCGACTGGTCACCTGGAAGACCCGCGACTTTGAGATTGCCACCAGTCCGGCCTATATGCTCAATAGTCGAAACGAGCCCCGCTACTGCGGATGCACCATTTCGGTTCTTTTGGGCACGGCGTTTCGCAACTTTCGCGTGCGCTACGACCCGGTCTTCCACGTGGTCTTTCTCGAAGTCGACGAGACACAGGGCGACATGTCGGTCCGCAACCAGTCGTCGGCTCCGGCCGACAATGAACCGAGACTGACCGAGTTGGGTCAACAGATACTGGACTCGTTAGTGTCCAAGGCACCCGCTCCCAAACGAGGCACCAAACGTTTGCGCTTCACTTCGCGGGGACTCGAGGCCGACTCGGTGACGTGCGAAGAACGCAAGGCCGCGGTGGACAAGTTGGTGGATCAGTGGAGTCGTTTGGACGCGTTGGATCCCGACCGGACTCGGCATCACGGCTCGGTGGAGCTGGCCTGTCGCTTCCACTCGCTCTACACGCAAATGGAAGAGTGCACCTCCAGCCAAGAACTGGCCCGTTTGTTGGTGGACCAGGACAAGCTCAAGGGCGATCTGGACACGTTTGCCTTGTCCTTGTTGCGCTGCGAGTCGAGCATCTTTCGTCCCGTGATCGACGAGGTGTCTCGCATGAGCGTGACTACGGTGGCTACTCCTACTCCTACTCCTTCGGTGGTGGACCTAGGTGACCAGTTTCCGTCCTTTGAGCATCTTTATTAAACCTCGGGGTTTGCGGCATACACGCGCAATAAATGGCCAGTCTCAAAGAGACCAATCAGTGGACCATGGATCCTGGGCTTTGCAGCTTGAGCATGAATCAACGACTAAGCCTAAAAAAGGCCAGTCAATGGATGATGGACCTGGTGGTCCTGGAACGTCGATTGTCCTTGGTGTGGCAGGGAGGCGAACTGGCGACTACAGAAGACGAATCAACAGCCTGGTGGCTCTTGTGGTGCATGGGAAGGCATTTGCGCTGCGAAACGACCGTGACCGAGCAACGAGAACGATTGGTACATGCTCAAATCATGGAAGATCCCGAACAGTGTTTCCTGGAACACGTGCTCCAGTACGGCCATCGGTACTTTCGCTACGACGAAGCGACCGATACTTTGCGAGTTCGACGCTCGGCCATTCCTCACCTCGAACAAGACTGGTACCCGTCCTACCCCCAGGATCCCGACCAATGGCTGGTAGTGACCCATAGAGTGCGTGAACACCCTCCTTCTCTAGCTTTATTATTGTTGCGAGTATGGCGTCAGCGAAACGATGAGTATGTGCGCCAAGAGAGATGGGATCTGGTCAAGACTTCGCCTGATTTGCAAAAGATGGCGCTGCGTCTGATCCCTATGGAATCGCAAATCTCGTCGGTCTGGTCCCGTCTGCCGGCCTGTGCGGCCAAACTGCAGGCCAAGTCGTCGGTGTTTGAAGCCAAGACTCAGCTGACGATCATGTTGAAACAGGCCCAGGTGGCCGAACCGGTGGCCAAGGAACTGGTGAACACCAATGCCAAGTTTGTCTCTGACTTGTACGCCAAGGAGACGCACTGCTGGTCCTGCCAAACCATGCAGAGAAAGGGCTACTGTCCGTTTGTGACTGATGTGGAGGATCTGGCGGCTGCCAAGTGTCTGGCCGACTACTTGGTGGCGACCAGAGGCCAAGGGAAAAAGGACAAGATTGGGATCAGTCCAGAAGCGTTTATTCAGGGGACTGGTGGTTAAGTTATGGTCTGGCGCAGTAAATTATAATCGACTTGTCCGGTAGGCGGAATGGCATTGATACGACGAATCAGTTCGGTCAGCCAAGACGGGAATCGTTTGGACGGGGTCGTGGGCACGTCATCTTCGACCAGAGTAACTTGCAACTCCAACACTGATCTGAATCCTTCCACGTCATTGAGCTCGATCAGTTCTTCTTCGGTGGCCACCTCGGGATTGTCCGCGCGTCCCACTCTCGCTCGACCCAAGACTCGAGTCAGTACTTGAGTGATGGTCTGTTCTTGGACCTTTTCTTCTTCTTCTTCTACTACTGGTTCCAATCCACGCTTTTTCATTTTTTTACTTGACTCGTATGGCCACATCAATGATATTAAATAGACACAGGTACACTCTATCGGTCACCCGGAATCGCACCACTGCGTCAGAGGCAATCGGTTGGGGCGTAAACGTCGAATCGGTCAAATCCCCTGCCGAGTCTAGACGCTTAGTGGGAAAGGCCGAGACCTGCCCGTTCTTTTCCAGTACAATCACTCCCGAAGGCAACTTGCCGGTCTTGGCATCGGCCCAGTCTGAACCATTGACTTCGATACGTCTCAGTTGGCCAAAAGGAGTGTCGGCCGATCCCGGAAAGACCACGCACACATGCACTGCACGAAGGCCCAGGGCGGTGATCCGGTCAGCTCCAAACGAGTTGATGTCCACTTCTGGTGAGAGTATCAGCCTGGGTCCGTCCACTGTGTTGGTGGCCAAGGAGATGCGAAGAGAGGGCGAGTGTCGGCCAAACCCTCGTTCGATCAACACGTCTGTATCGTCGTAGATGGTCAGTTTGGCGTCGGGAGGGAACGAATCCAGGTCCCGAAACGCAGTGACCAGCGAAGTAGGGCTGAGAAAGACCAGTCCAGGTGTAAATAGACGAGTGAGTTCAGGCAGAGGTTTGCCCCGGTAACACCCATCACTCAGTTGACGAGCCAGACGCGAGCGAATAAAGGGAAAGAGGTAGGAACGCAACGACGCTCCGCTCAGTTCGACCAGGACCTCCCAGGCCACTCGAGTGATCCTAACATTGGTTGGCGATTGGGCATAGAGATTCAGCCACTCGCGGACAAATCCGGCCAATGTCTGTTGGTTGGCCCGAGCTGCCCAGGCTACACACAGCATGAAGAATTCCGTGTTTTGCGCCCGGCCAATCAGGGCGGCGATTCGGGCAGAATACAAGACCTTGTCTCGCAATGAATCGAGACCTTCGCGCTCCAGATACCACTGAAACAAGAGATTGGCAATGGGCGCACTCTCCTTTTCGA
>ERZ650308.1704-NODE-1704-length-11216-cov-3.976973_pt1 | contig 11216 bp, 9 predicted proteins | sample MGYA00376244_ERZ650308 | MGnify/ENA primary metagenome ERZ650308 (study PRJEB26733, sample SAMN07839295) | wastewater metagenome | biome: small river; feature: stream; material: water | place: USA: North Carolina | collected 2016-04-26 ...
ACAGCACATACTCGCCGCACGACATGTCAACACCTTGGTTGCTAACCGTCACCCAACCGCCGTTTTGTTCTCGCAAAACCAAGCGCACCCGAGGGTTCGACTCATAGCAACGCAAGATTTCAACACTGTTGTCTGGCGACTTGTCATCAATCACCAAAATATCTACATCCTTATAGGTCTGTCCGATTAGACTGTCCATACGACGGGATAGAAAATTGGCGTGGTTGTAACTGGCAACTACTAGACTAGCTTGTTGATGCTTCACCACCTTCCTCACTTGAACAACCCCTTTGCCCGCAACTCTTCTAAACTCTTTTCATAGCGGTCTTCGGCCAACCGCTCGCTACGCACCCAATCTACAAACCGCCGTAAGCCATCCTCGAAAGACACCTTAGCATTGAAACCGAGGACTTTGGAAACTTTGTCAAGATCGGCCAGGTTATGTCGAATATCTCCACTACGATACTGACCAGACACGGAAATTTCTGAGTTTCCACCCAGATAAGTACGTAACATATGGGCAACACTTAATACACCTGTAGCGACTCCTGATCCAACGTTGAATACATCAACTAGTGGCGCCTCGTGTTCTATGCCACGCACAGTCGCCTCGACTACGTCATCAATGAACACGAAATCCCGACTTTCTTGACCATCCTCAAAGATATTAATGGGCTTGCCTTGACGAATCCTTGTCGAGAAAATGGAAAGGATGCCCGTATAAGGATTCGAAAGAGACTGCCCTGGCCCATAAACATTTTGATAACGAAAAGCCAGCGCCGAAATACCAAGCGCCTGACCAACCGACAAAACCAACTGCTCCTGGGTTAGCTTAGTCACGCCGTACACTGAAGATGGATGCAACGCCGACAACTCGTCTGTTGGCAATACATGCATAATCTGTTGGCAAACTGGACAAGGATGCTCAAACACCCCACCGGCCATCAACGCATCCGCCCGCGCACCGGGGTAATGCACACCGTGGTTTGAGCAGTTGTACTTACCCTCACCATACACAGCCCTTGATGAAGCAACGACAAGACGCTTCACAGGGAAACCTTCATTGGCTATCAAATCGAGTAGTAATGCGGTTCCACCAACATTGACATCAGAGTAATGCTGAATTGCATACATCGATTGGCCAGTTCCCGTTTCGGCAGCCAAATGAACCACTGTGTCAACTCCTGGCAACACCTTCAGCAAGTCATCACGACAGGTCACATCGCCGAGAAAGAACGCGACCTTATCTTTGATTCTCGCAAACAAAGGAGATTTACCGGGGTCATCACCGTGAATTTGCGGCGCCAAACTATCCAACACGGTGACATTATGACCGCGTGAAACCAATATCAAAGCTAGACTTGAGCCGATAAAACCCGCACCACCAGTAATTAATATTTTCTTTGATTTCATTTATCAACCCAGCGCTTCTGTTGATGGTCGTACTGCCGTATTACCCGACCTGGAGCGCCGACTACGACGGAGTAATCCGGCACATCGCGTGTAACCACAGTATTGGCGCCGATCACACAGTTGCGTCCAATGGTAACGCCAATTACACAGGTATTTTCCCCCAACCAAGTGCCCCGACCAATTCGAACAGCGCCCTTATATAGTATCGGCTGCTCAATAATTGGAACATCTATCTCTCTATAATCATGAAAATTATCTGAGATATAAACATTATTCGCAGTAAGTACATCATCTTCAATAATCACCTCTCTTACAGCGGCAATATGATTATTGAACCCCAACACACATCGAGCACCAATCGTTAAATTTGGCACATTCTTATCGATAGATTGGCAATACAACCAAGAGCCACGCTGAATAACTGAGGCATATCCCAAACTAACAAACTCAAGTCCATCAATACGATTAGGGGCCTGAATAAATGCTTGAGCACCGCAAAATAACATTTTGCGAGCGAAAAATATTCTAAACATTAGGAATTCAAGCTTCCTAGAAAATTTTTTTAATAAATTCATGATCATCCATTGCCATCAATTGCATTCAGAAAAGTCAATGGGTCACTAAATAAATGAGCAATCGCCTGCAATTCCTCTTCACTCTTTTCCCACCAAACAGAAGCTATCAATCTATCGCAAATAGAATTTTCAAAACGTCTTCTGATTAAACGACACGGAACACCTGCAGCAATTGTATATGGCGCAATATCTTTAGTCACTACAGATCCAGCCCCGATGACAGATCCGACACCAATTTTCACTCCCGCACGAATTCTAACGCCCTCACCAATCCAAACATCAGACTCAATAATTGTAAGAGGTATTTTTTGCTGGAATGAATTTTCATTTGCAAAAAACCTCGGAAGGCTCTGCGTACTATCATAAAATACAGGACTGGTACTCACCATTTCCATGGGATGATCAAACAAGCCGATCGTTACATTTTTCGCAATAGAACAAAATGACCCAATATCAGCAAAGTCAGTTGATGTATTTTCTTGAATATAACTGTATGAACCAACTGAAGATCTATTAATAACTGAATTTTTAAATACAACAGAATAGGCCCCTAGCCTGCTACTTCGATCAATTGCCACTCCTGAGTAAATAACACTTAGCGGGAACCTCCAACGAAGGCGTAACACATGAAATTGCTTTCTTAGGAATTCAGGCATTAAAATCATAAAAAGTTAAATATGTTAAATATTAACCGAGTTTAAAAAAGGTTAGGCCCGCTATCAATCTGGTCACTTTTGATTGATAATATCTTTATATCGCCCTGCACACATAATGAATCAAAGGGCGCCCCTTGCTACCCTTGACCGTTGGCAAGCCAGTATCGATAACCGACTGTAGATCAAAACCTGCAGCATGCAAGGCCTTCTCCCAGTACCAACGTGGATAATCTCTGTCACCCAAACTTGGATCGTAAAGATAGCCGCTAGCCGAAATGGCAGGAGATGCTACACGATAGCGTTGAATAAACAAATCACGCAGAATGCGAATTGATGCAACCATCACCGACAACCAATGCCGATAGCCAGGCCACGGGGTTTCGTTAAGCACAAACAATAGGCCACCAGGTTTAAGAACGCGTCGAATTTCCTTCAGAACTGGCTCAAGGCTTTCAGCATGATGCAAAGCAGATGAGGCGACGACAACATCCAACTGCTCATTTTCGAATAATAGCGGTTGAAATAAACCCTCAATCACGCGCACTTTCTCTGGACGTCCCTGCATTAAATTCAAGACTTGCGGAAGTAGAATATTTAGAAAATGTTTACTCGAGTCGAGTGGGTAAATCATCTTTACCGAATCCATACGAGATAGCATGGCCGTTAACCAACCAGCCCCACATCCGATATCAAGTACTTTTGCCTCTTGTGGCAAGTATCGCTCCCAGTCAACTTGCTCCACCGCAGCAATGTAGTTACAAACCTCCCCAATCGTTGCGAGATATTGACGTGCGCCTAGCAAAGAAATCTCAGAATCTGGGTAGGATTGCACCATCGCCTGGTCAAATTGCGATATACCGTGCATCGCTTGCACGGCAATCCAACTCTGACCTTGTTCTAATACCTGCTTTTGACCAATAGTGTCCGTCATTCCACGCATAAAGAAACCTCAATATAAAAACTGCTCAAAGGGAAAACCCGTCGTCAACGATCAAATTCTGTGCAGTCATGAACTGTGACTGATCTGACAAAAGAAACAGTAGCGCCCCAACAACATCGCTTGGTAATAACATGCCTTTTGAAGCGCAATATCCATTGTACCCATCCAGAAAACTAGCAGGCTGAGTGCCCAAAATGCCCCCAGGACTCAAACTATTTACTCTTATCCCCGCGCCTTTAAAATATGATGCAAAGTAACGAGTAAGTTGTATTACAGCAGATTTGATTGCTGAATACTCAACAGGCATAGTCATCGATGTTCCAGCATAAATCTCAAATCGTGGCGCCATCATGCCATAAATCGATGAAATGTTAACAATATTACCACCAACATGATCGCGAAAATATAGCCCGAACTTTTGCGCCACGAGAAAATATCCGCCAAGATGGGTTCCAACATTTTCGCAAAAATCCTCATAGGTTACATCTTCTAGCTTCCGCCCGTAATTCTTATTCCGTGGATATGCATTATTAACCACTGCATCAATGCGGCCAAACTTTTCATGCAAATTAGCAATTAGCGCTTCAACAGATTTTTGATTAGTAATGTCTAATGAAGCAGCCTCGCAACCGCCAGATCTAACTTGATTTAACTCGGCTACAACTGTTGCTACCGAATCCAAATCACAATCCGCTACAACAGCAACACCTCCATGCTTAACTATTTCAGCGCAGAAGTGCCTACCGAGAACACCAGCCCCGCCCGTCACAACGATTATTTTTTTTGACAACATATAGCCACCTTTTTTGAGAATTTATATTGAGTTATTAATTATTAGATTATTAAAGGTATATTTATTTTAAAATTTGACGGATAAAGTCAAGATTGCGTTCGAGGTTTTTCCCATCAAGTGGTCCGATATATTTCTCCATTACCGCGCGCTCTAGGAATGAGCAAAAACGCTCATGACCAGACTGGAAATCAATAATCGCCGCAATCAAGTCATTCACATTACTCACAGTAACTAATTCGGAGTTACCATCAAATGGCGGGTCTAAAATCTCACAATCATTCTTGTAATAAAGACAAGGAATACCAAGACATGACGCCTCGAAAAGTGTTTGTGAATATAATGATATATAAAAATCAGTCTGTTCAAGCACCTTATTCATTGGCACCGTGTCCAAAATTTCATCAACTAATCCTGGAAAGTATTCATGCACAAAATTCTGATATTGCTCACGGTAACCATTAGCCCTTACCTTGATGACAATTCGGATCGTAGCTCCCTGCTCCTTAATGATTTTCAAAGCCGACAAAACATCATGCATAAACTCGAACTCAACCGCAACAAATGAGTTCAGGTCGATTGGGCTATATGCTGAGGTACCGATTGTCACAGTTGGCGTCTGACGGTTAATCTTCCGAGAGGGGGTCTCTCGAACATACAAATCCATTCGTGGATCGCCAAGACAGACTACATTATTCATGCCGCGAAAATAATTATCCTTGATACTAACCGAATAAGAATTAATAACAGTGGCATATTTACTTTCATCAAGAAAATCGCCACTCATTAACCCATTTATAATCAAATAGCTAGGGATCTTTCTAGCACGACAAACACAGTCAACTAAGGTGGCAATTAATCCAATGTTTGCTATCAAGACAGCGAGCTTGATAGGATTCTTGTCAAGGTATTTAATAATGCAATCTAACGCACGCAAAGTTTCTGTAATTTGCTCGTGTACTCGTTGCTCAATTATCTTAAAAGCAAAATCAGTTACATCAACACCACTGGCAAGACTCAGTTGACTGCATCGCTGCGCCTTAAAATTAAGCATTAGCCGATCCGCCACTTCCTGATAATTTTCTAGTCTGCCCCAGATTGGGATGGGACGTTCTGTCAAATACTTTAAGAAACTCTTGCTCCATGAAAAATGCGCCAGCACTGGGCGCATGTTTGCATCATGCTTGATGCGCTGAAGTAAATCTCTGGTTGGATAATATTCTTGAATAAATATACTTGGAATCTTCACACGTAGTAAAAAACGATCGCACCACACCATGACATTTCCCTGAAGTGCAGTTACTGCATCGCGAAACACATGCTTAAATTTACGAATCCGTATTCTCTCGTCCATCCAACGAAAAATAGGAAAGAAATATGATTCAATTTTTTTTTTGTTTTGACGTTCGATAGGCAAATAAACAAGCCCTATTTCTTTAAGAATTAGCTCCACTAAATCGATTTCGACGCCAACAAATAAATTATCGAAATGAATATCACTAAGGGACTCTAAACAGGCTCTATTTCTGACATAAGAAGTATAGTCGCTCCATATTTGCTGCCGAAATGCAAACCCGAATGGAATACCTTGATAGGTAAAAATATCATTACCAAATGAATCTAAATGCCACTCTCGAAAGAACTTATATGCATGGAAATTATTTTCCTGCATCAACTCCTTATCAAGTAAGTGATCTATGTATAAAGCAGCCCCGCCCAAGAGACTAATTTCTCTTTTAAGGGCAAAGTCATATGTCAATACTAGATCCTGTTCAGGGTCGAATTTATGCTTGCATGACTCCCACCATTCACGAGATTCTAAAATTAGGACATTTCTGAATTTTGTTTTTTTCTTGATTACATTCATTAAGAACTCACATTGGAATTGTGTTTAGTACAGCCCCCACTCAACAGGTATTAATAGCACTTGTTCTTGAATTTTTCTTACTATTCATCATTCAAAGCCATGCGACGGAAACTTGCACTAGATTCCAGCAACTGGTCGTATGAGCCTTGAGCTACCAACTGACCATTAGATAGCTCTATGATACTGTCACAATACTTAATTGTTGTTAGTCGATGTGCAACGATAATGACTGTAAGATCGCGATCCAACGCCTCAATGGCATTCATTACTTCCTGCTCTGTTGCGTTATCCAATGCACTCGTAGCCTCGTCGAATATCAAAACAGATGCTTTCTTATAAAGCGCCCGAGCAATACCTATTCGCTGCCTTTGCCCACCGGAAAGTCGAACTCCGCGTTCACCGACATGAGCGTCGTAGCCTTCATGTCCACTTTCTATAAAATCGGCGATTTTCGCTTGGCGTGCTGCCTCGTGAACTCGTTCCAAATCAATATCTTCTGGCGGAACACCAAAAGCAATATTCTCTGCGAGAGTAGTATCAGCCAAATAAATACTTTGTGGTACATGAGCAATAACTTGCTGCCAAGTCCTACAATAGCTTCCAGCTATTGAGATGCCATCGACTCGAATTACTCCCTGAGTAGGCTCAATAAGCCCCATGAGCAAATCAAGCAGGGTACTCTTGCCACAGCCTGTCCCACCAACGATCCCAATTCGGGTACCTCTATTAATAACCAGGCTTAAATCATTGATTATCTGACGATCGCTATTGACATATTGAAAAGAAACCCCTTCGAAATTAATACTATCTTTAAAACTTAAAATCTTGACGTGCTTATCTCCACCCCCTACTGGTAGAGGCTGCTCAAGAAAAACAAGCGTCTCTTCCAGAGCAACTCTACTGCCAGCTATTCCTGCCCAGGCCGAGTAGCTTTGCTGCAATGCTGGTAACAGTCGCTGCGCCCCCAGAGCCAAAGCACCCAACAGTGGCAAGGCAGAAACTGCCCCCCCTGGTTGCACAATCAAACTACAGGCTAGCGCAACAATCAACACCATGCCGATAGCCTCCATTGCGAAACGAGGGCTTCCTGCGATAAAAATGTTATTGCCCATTGCCAACCTCAAAGGATAATCAGCACGACGATAAATGTCACAATAAAAGGGCTGTGTACCATCAAGAAGAACATCTCTAATTCCCCCTAGTCCCTCTTGTACAGCTTTGATAACGCGCGTTGACTCCTTAGAAATGCGCTCTGCATTTATAGCTAATTTTCGCCTAAACATCAGCGAAATTAATACATAACAAGAACCAAAACCGGCAAAAGTAATAATAGCAACCATTGGATCAAATATAAGGAGCGCTAACATCACGGCAAACAATTGCACTACTGAGCTCAAAAGAATTAGCACATGTAGAAGTACGCCAACAGTTAAGCCCACCTTGTAGTCCAGGCTCGCACTCACTTCACTGGTGTTACGCGACAGATGCACTTGAAAGGGTTGATAAAGCGTTCTTCTATAAACCTCAATACTTATATCCGATCCAGTCACATGGGCTAACCGGGTATTGGCCCAGAGGAGCAACATCCTCATTCCGGCAGCTGCTACTGCAGCTACTGCGAAAGCAATTGCAAAAGGAAGCAACAAAGCATCTGGAGCACCGATTCCTAACAATTGAGCTAAATCTTTAACATGAGGGTTGGCAAATATTTTTTCTGGAGCTACCAATACACCAAGAAATGGCACTACTGCGCCAAGACTCACAATTTCAGCAATTGCGCTAACTAATGTTAGGCTAGAGACTAACGCAAACTGAAATTTTCTTTTGCGACTCAAGTGGCTCCAAAGTCGCCAAAGCAAATTTGACAGAGATAGATTTAGATTTTTAATTAATTGCTTTTCCATTACGTTCTACAAAATTAAAATAACAAGAGATTTAAAATCCAAACTCCTAAATTACTACATATAAAAAACACTGGAAAGTTTATTTTTCCGTGAGCACCAGCCTGCATGTTCACTTGGTATTGGGCCGTGCATCTTAAACTCCGCGATAGTGGTTCCAACTAGCAGTGAGCTGCAGTGCTTGATCAAGCAGCATAGGAGCTGGCAAACCAAGTTCAGACCTAATGCGATTTATCGCTGGCACATAGTGCTGCGGTGTATGAACTGACTGTAGCTTGACCAGCGTGCGTACATGAGCTGCGCTAGCTGTAAGCCTGTGCGACACCTTATGAGCTACGTCCAAGAGTGAAAACGATTCGTCTGATCCCACGTTGTAAGCCCTTTCAGACTGCCCCCGAAGCAAGACGGCCCAAAGCCACGCTGCCATTTCGGCGGCATACAGGTAACTCCTGTGAGCTGTACCGTCGCCTTTCAGAACGATATCCTCCCCAGCCAGAGCTGAGCGAATGAAATTACCGACTGCAAAATGCTCGTCCAAAGGAAGGTGAGGACCGACGACTGAAAAGATTCGGGCGATTTTGACTTCCAGCCCCGCCCCGGCCGCCTGCGCGGCTAACCATTCCGACACACGCTTGCCTTCACCATAGGCGGACTTAGCATCTAACGGATCTGGGCCGCCCATATAAGTTTCGGCAACATGGGTCATGCCTTGGGGTAAGGGGCCATAAATCGCACCAGAGCTGACAATCAGTACGCTTTTTGCGCCGCTTTGACGTGCAAGTGCCATCACACGTCGCGTGCCTTCAACACATGTATCAAAGACTCCTTGCGGAGATGGCTGTCTAACCACATCAGTTGCAGCGTGTAGGATAAAGTCAAAGCTCTGCTCACCAAAAGCAAAATCTCGAACGTCGCCGCAGATCCATTCAACCTGTCCAGCAATTCGAGGCCAAGCACTAAGAAATGCTGATGGGTTACGACTCAAGACAGTGATCTTGCTGTTAAGCCCCAGCTTTTCGTTGGCGTCTAACAACGTCGCTAGCAACCACTTCCCAACGAAGCCAGTACCGCCAGTGAGAAATATACTTCGCTCGGCAAGGTCGTGCCAAGAGGCTACGCCTAAGATGCTATGGCAGCGCTCCAGATCTTTCGCAGGAATATCCAGCGGACAAGAGCGAAGCTTTTGCCCTTGACTCACGCCATGACCTTGCAAAAGTTGAGCACTTTGGTGTGTATGGTTTCATAGTCAAGACCGTGCTCATGAAGCAAATAGTTATGCGTACCGCAATGCGCCGAAAACTGATCTGGAACACCAATACGCAAAATTCTAGTTGGCTGGTGCTCGCTCAATATTTCGGCAACTGCAGCACCAAGTCCGCCCAAAATAGAATGTTCTTCTAAGGTAACAATTCCCACTGATGTCTTCGCTGCGGCACACACATCTTCTGTCCTGAGTGGTTTTAGCATTGGCGCGCTCCAAACGTTCAGACCATACTTGTTACCGATATCAGCAGCAGTTTTGACCATAGAGCCGGTGGCAATAAGGGCTGGTTTGTCGGCGTAGCCATCATTAACCTTCAAAAGGCGACCAGGCTGCAAGTTGCTCAACTGGCCAACATGAACATCACCACGATCTGACTTACCCATGCGCAGATAAATAGGTGCTTTAGATGAGTAAGCATAGTCCATGCATCCGGCCATCTCGAACCTATCGGCTGGCGACAACACCTGAAGCCCCGGTATGGCGCGGGTACAAGCTATGTCTTCTGTGGACTGATGACTGGTGCCCAGATGGCTATAAACGAATCCAGCGCCATCGCCAAGCAGCACAACCGGAAGGTCGTCGTGTGCAATATCGAGTTTAATTTGTTCGACAGTCCGAACAGGGACGAATGCCGCTAAGCCATAAACAAACGGCCGAAAACCTACCCGCGCTAAGCCCGCAGCCATTCCGACCATGTTTTGCTCAGCTATGCCTGCGTTAACGTACTGATCGGAACAGTGCTTGCGGAACTCGTCGAACAAGGCGTACCCGTGGTCGCCGGTCAATAGCAAGATTTTTGGATCTGCCATAGCCAACCTTATTAGCGCACTTGAAAAAGCCTCTCTCATCTTGACTCTCCCACAAAACCAAGCGCTGATAATGCTTGTGCAAAGGTATCGGCATTGAGTCGGGTGTAATGCCAGCGGTTGTCAGACTCCATAAATGGCACGCCTTTACCTTTTATAGTGCTGGCGATCAATGCTTTAGGCTTACCAGGCGACCCTGTCCACAATTGATTAATTGCAGTGTTTATTGAATCCTCATCATGCCCATCTATTTCAAGAGTGTCAAAGCCAAAGCTTTTGAACTTAGCAGATAAATCGCCAAGGGCCAACACATCGTCTGTTTTGCCCATGGCTTGGTATCCATTTTTGTCAACGATTAGCATGAGGTTGTCCATCTTGTGGTGGGCAGCTACTAAAGCGCCTTCCCAAATGGGCCCCTCATTCAACTCCCCATCACCTAATAGTGCATATACTTTCTGGTCTGTTGCTTTGCGCTGTAAGCCCATGGCAACACCCACGCCCACAGAAAAACCATGGCCGAGTGAGCCTGATGTAACCTCGAGACCAGGAACACGAGAATCCGACAATCCCTTCAACTGACTACCGTCTTTGAAGTACCTTTCTACGTGGGAATTATCTAACCAACCCAGCTCAAGCATGCATGCGTACTGCGCCATCACGCCATGGCCCTTGCTTAGCACCAAATAGTCACGCCCTTCAGCACGCGGGTCACCACCGGGGTAACGTAGATGGTTTCGATACAGCACCGTGAGCAATTCAATGATGGAAAACGCGCAACCAATGTGAACAGTGGAACCAGCGTAGGCCATTTCTAGCACTGTGCGCCGCATTCGTGCTGGCTCAAATCGCCGCTGTTTGTTTGCAGCAAAAAACGCCTGCTCTGAGCTGCTCATTAAAAGCTCACACCAAAAAATTCTTCTAACTTGTCCGCTACGTAGCCCAACTGTTCTTCCCCAAGCCCCGGGAAAGTCCCGAGCCAGAAAGTCTGGCTCATCACCACATCT
>ERZ650308.1705-NODE-1705-length-11209-cov-4.249328_pt1 | contig 11209 bp, 3 predicted proteins | sample MGYA00376244_ERZ650308 | MGnify/ENA primary metagenome ERZ650308 (study PRJEB26733, sample SAMN07839295) | wastewater metagenome | biome: small river; feature: stream; material: water | place: USA: North Carolina | collected 2016-04-26 ...
CAACATTCAGCGGTTTGAAGTTCGTTGGAACACCCGGCGTGAACTACTCAATTCACTTCAGTGTTGCGAGCGACACGCTAACTGCAATTGACTCGGCAAACTTCTCGCTGACTCACGCAGCAGCTTCACAAATTGTCTTCATTCAGCAGCCGATCGGTGGCAACGCAACTCGCACGCCACTAACCACTCAGCCGATTGTTGAAATTCAAGACCAGTACGGAAACCGCGTAACCACCGGCTCAGACTCGACTCGAGTTGTGACCGTGAACATTCACTCCGATGGCGGCACCGGATATGGTGACCTATCGACTGGTCAGCAGACCGCAACAGCGATTAACGGTCGCGCGACATTCACCAACGTAATTCTTTCTGACGTTGCCGTTGCCACCAACTACACACTCGACTTCACTGCTTCGCTCGGCGGAACACTAACCACCTCTGCTGCGTCGAGCGCATTCCAGATCATTCACGGTGCTGCTCACCACATCGCGATCACTCGCTCGGCATCTGGCGCGGCTGCTGGCATCACAATGACCACTCAGCCGACGATTCAGATTCAAGACATCGAGAACCACGTCGTTCTCGCCGGCACCGGTTCGAACGCACAGGTTCGCGTGACCTCATCGAACGGCCTAACCCTCAGCGGCACCACGACTGTCACGGCAGGCAACGGTGTCGCTCGATTCACCGACCTCGCCGGTGCCGGCCTCAAGGGCACTTACACGCTCACCTTCGAGGGTCTCAACCTCGGCTTCAGCACTGTCAACCAGTCGCTTGCTCTGACCTTCGGTGCTGCAGACCGCTTGGCTATTGCCACTCAGCCTGCCGGTGGCAACGCTTCGGGCGACAACCTGTCTACCCAGCCGGTCATCCGGGTCATGGATGCCTATGGCAACCGAGTTGAAGACTCGACCGCGACCGTCACCGTTTCTGTTGCAACCGGCGATGGCCAGGGAACGCTGACCGGTGCGAGCAAGAATGCCGTTGCCGGAACCGCAACGTTCACAGCTCTGAACCTGATTGCGACTCCGCTTTCGAACTACACGCTTCAGTTCGCATCGACCGGTTTGACCTCGATCACCTCGAGTGCAATTAGCGTGACGCACGCAGCAGCCTCGCAGCTGGTTTGGGTAACTCAGCCTCTCGGTGGCAACGCAACCGGCGACGACCTCGCCGGCCAGCCGGTCTTGCAGTTGAAAGACCGATTCGGCAACCTAGTGACTGGCGACAGCACCAGCGTGATCACTGCGCACATTGCGAGCGGTTCGGGTGCAACCCTGGCTAACGCGACGGCAACCGCGAATGCCGGAGTCGTTTCGTTCGCGCACTTGCAGATGGTCGGCACACCTGGCACTTCTTATAAGTTGAACTTCACCACCGCATCAATCACATCGGCAGAAAGTGATGCTATATCGGTAACCAACAACGTTGCCTCACAGCTTGTGATCACTCGCGCGGCTAGTGGTGCGCGCGCCGGCATTGCATTCACCACTCAGCCAAGAGTGACAATCAAGGATGCCTACGGCAACGTAGTAACCACCAACGCAGGCAGCGGTGCAACCATCACCGCAAGCATCTCGGCTGGAGGTGCACTCGTCGGCAGCGCGAGCGTTGCAGCAACTCAGGGTGTTGCGACATTCACCGACCTCGGCATTGGTGCACTAAGTGGCAACTACACAATTACTTATGCGATGACCGCACCGGTTGCGCTCGACACCAACGAGTCTGTAACCGTAACCTACGGAAACGCAGATCACCTCGCCATCGGCACGCAGCCGGTCGGCGGCAAGACTGGCGACAACCTATCGACCCAGCCGGTCATCCGTGTTCTAGATGCCTATGGCAACCTAGTTGCCAACTCGAACGCAAGCGTCAGCGCCGCGATGGTTACCCCACGTTTGGGCGATGTGCTCACCGGCACCTCGGCCACCGCGTTCAACGGTGTTGCCACCTTCACCGCGCTGAACATCGTGACCCTGCCTGGCACCAGCGCTCTGAACTTCTCGAGCAACAGCCTGACCGGCGTGACCTCGACTGACATCACCATCACCCACGCCGATGCGAGCCAGCTGGTCATTACCACCGCGCCTGCCGGTGGCAATGCAACCGGAAACCGCCTTGCCACCCAGCCAGTGGTTGAGATTCGCGACCGCTTCAACAACCTCGCAACTAGCTCGACTGCAACCGTGACCGTTTCGGTTGCCACCGGCTCGAACGGCAGCCTGACCTCGGGCCAGACCTCGGTTGCCGCGGTCGCCGGTGTTGCAACCTTCAGCGATGTTCGCCTGATTGCAACCCCTGGCGCGAGCTACACCCTTGGCTTTGCGAGCCCGTCGCTAACCGGCGCGACAAGCGCTGCGTTGAGCGTCACCTTCAACACTGCTTATCAGTTGGCAATCACCACCCAGCCAGTTGCCGGCGCAACCGCACTTGCAATGACTACTCAGCCGGTCGTTGAGGTTCAAGACTTCTATGGAAACCGCGTTGCAAACGACAACTCAACTTCGGTTGTTGCGTCGATCTCGAGTGGCGCTGGCGGAACCTTGAATGGTTCGGTCACTTTGACCGCCGTGAGCGGTGTTGTCACATACACCGACCTAGCGCTAATCGGAACACCTGGTGTGAACTACAAGTTGAGTTTCGCATCGAGCCCATTGGTCAGTGCCGTTTCGAACAACATCACAGTCGTTGCCGGCGCGCCAACTCACCTCGCGATTGTTACTCAGCCGGTTGGTGCAGTAACCGGAAAGAACCTCGGCACTCAACCTGTTGTTCAGTTACTCGACTTCTATGACAACGTTGTGCTGTCAGACAGCAGCACAGTCGTGTCTGTTGAAATTGCGAGTGGCACCGCTGGCACGCTATCGGGCAACATCACAGCAACCGCAGTGAACGGTGTTGCAACATTCGCCGGTCTAAAGCTCACCGCGACTCCGCTTGCGAACTACACGCTTCGTTTCGTTTCTGGTTCGCTCGGCACTGCAACATCGAGCGCGCTGCACGTGACCCACGACGCTATTGCATCGCTGGTCTGGGTAACCCAGCCGGTCGGCAGCGCAACCGGTGACGACTTGCCAACTCAACCGGTGCTTCGTTTGCTTGACCAATATGGCAACCTCGCAACTAGCGACAACTCGACCATCGTCACCGCAACCATCGCAACCGGCACCAACGGTTCGCTATCGCAGAACACCGCAACCGCAGTTGGCGGTGTGGTCAGCTTCGACTGGTTGAACCTCGTCGGAACCCCTGGCGTTGCCTACACCTTGAACTTCACCGCTAACGCTGGTGGCCAGAACGCAATCTCGTCGGTCGCCTCGAACGCGATCACCCTGACCCACGCGGCGCCATACCGTTTGGTTGTTCTAAGCCAGCCGGTCGGTGGCATTTCGGGCGAGGTCTTGCCGGTCAACAAGCTGCCAATCTTGCAGGTTCGCGACCGCTTCGGCAACGCGGCAACCAGCGACAACTCGACCCAGGTCACCGTTGCGGTTTGCCCGCTTGCCACCTGCGCCGGCTCAGGCAACGGCGGCTCGGTTGGCGGCACCACCACCGTTACCGCGGTTGGCGGCCAGGTCACTTTCAGCAACCTGAGCGTTGCCGGAACCCCTGGTGTGAACTACCAGTTGCGCTTCACTTCGAGCGGTTTGGTCTCGGCGACTGCTGCGGCTATCCAGTTGACCAAGGTTGCCGACCTAACCCTGAGCTACCCAGACACCAACTATTCACCGAACGGCATTGTCGCGGCAGTTATGAACACGGATAGCCCTGGCGCCGTGACTTACTCAAGCACCACGGCAAACACAATCTGTTTGGTGAACGCAACCACAGGCGCGATCACCATTAAGGGTGTTGGCGATTGTGTTGTGACCTCGGTTGTTGCTGGCACAACTTATTACCTAACCAAGACCACCGTTGCAACCTTGCACATCTTGAAGTCGGCTCAGGCTGCATTCACTTTGACTAACGCGAGTGCAACAAACTACATGCAGACTCTGACTGTTGCATCTGCCGGTGGTTCAGGAACCGGAGCAGTTAGCTACACCGTCGCTGCTGGTTCAACCTGTCAGCTATTCGGAACAACTTTGGTTCCTGGTGACGCGGGCAGCACATGTGTGATTTCTGCAACGAAGGCCGGCGACTCAAACTACGAGCCAATCACCACCGCTCCAATGAACGTAACCGTCAACAAGATCGCACAGGCAACTCTTTCACTCGTGAACTTGAACACCACTGAGGTTGGCACATTCGAGCTAGTAACCACCGGTGGTTCAGGAACCGGAGCGATTAGCTACTCGGTTGTCTCTGCCGGAACCGCCAACTGTTCAATAGTTGCTGGCAAGTTGGTTTCTACCGTTGCCGGCACCTGTTCGGTTGCAGCAACCAAGGCTGCGTCAACCAACTTCATCGCGACAACCTCGGCAACTCAGATCATCACGGTTACCAAGTTGAACCAAGATGTGAACTTCACCTCGACCGTTCCGGTTTATCCGGTTGCGCTTGCAACCTATGACGTTGCAGCAACCGCAACTTCAACCTTGCCGGTGACCTACTCGATCACCGCCGGTCTAAACACCGTATGTAAGTTCGACACCGCGTCACCTACTCGCGTGATGTTCTTGACCTCGGGCATCTGTGAGGTCACCGCGGCTCAGGCCGGAAACGGCGCTTTCAAGCCTGCCAACAACGTTCAGAGCATCAAGGTTGGCTCGCTAAACCAGTCGATTGTCTTCAGCAACATTCTCGACAAGCCGTTCGGCACCCCGGCATTCTTGGCCCAGGCCGCAAGCAACTCGGGTCTGCCGATTACCTACAGTCTTGGCGCTGACACCACCAACCAGGCCTGTTCTGTAACGGCAACCGGTTTGGTTGAGTTGCTAGCTGCCGGTGTTTGTGAACTGTATGCCGACCAGGCCGGCAACACTACATATACCGCGGCATCACGCGCGTCACAGAAGTTCGAGGTGACTCCGGTTCAGGCTGGTGCGCCACACATCTTCTCACTCAGTGGTGGTGTGCAGTCGGCTACCGTTTCGTTCACCGCGCCTTCATACACCGGTGGTGCGCCTATCCGTGGTTACTCACTCGTAGCAACCGGAGCAGATTCGACCGTATTCGAAAATGCTGCATGTGCCATTAACGTCACGCCGTTGAGTTGCACCGTTCTCGGATTGAACCCTGGCGTTGCCTACACATTGAAGGTCGCTGCGATCACGAGTGCTGGCGTTGGAATTTACTCTGCCGGAACCCCGATTCCGGTAACCGCGATTTCATCGCCAACCGCCGTGACAAATGTTGTTGCTAACCCGGTCAATAACGACTTGAACGTAACTTGGGATGCACCGCTCGCGGTTGACGGAACCTTCGTGAGCTACGACATCTATGTCGCTCCTCGCGGAACCGACTTTGCGCTATTGCCTTCGGCTCAGGTAACCAACTTTGCAACAACGCAAACCACTTTGACCAATGTGATCACCCCGGCTTCAATGCGCAAGTTCAGTCGCGCGAGTGTGATTCGTTTTGGTCGCGCAGCTGTGCCGACCAACAACCCGGTCTCTAACTTGCCTGCCGGTTATGAAGTGAAGATCGTCACCATTTCATCGAACGCTCTGAACGAAACCACTGCGAACAAGACTCTTGGTTCGACTTTGCAGATGACCGCGCCGAGCGCGCCTACTCAGGTGAGCACAACAGCTGTTGGCAGTGGTGACCTATTGATCACCTGGTCACAGCCAATCTCTGACGGTGGTTCACCGGTTATCGACTACACCGTGATGGTCAACGGAGTTGCAGCTTGCACCGCGGCTACTTCAACCAACTGCATCAAGGTCAACGTCTCGAGTCAGATGGTCAACACCATCACGGTCGTTGCACGAAATGCCATTGCCGACTCGGCTTCGGCTTCGGCCACTTATGGCACGACTCCGCCACCGCCACCGGTGGTCACTCCTACTCCAACACCTACCCCGACCCCGACGGTGACCCCAACGCCTCGTCCGACTCCGCGACCAAGCCAGAGTGCAAGCACACCTGCGCCTCGCCCGAGCCAGTCGAGCGCGTCGGCAACCCCAACGCCTTCGGCTTCGGCTAGTGCTTCGCCGACCCCTGTGCCGACCAGCACTCAGGCGTTGCCTCAGCCTTCAAACCAACCGACTTCAATTCCGCCAGTGATTGACCCGGGCATCAACTTGCCTCAGATCATTCCTGGTGCCCCAGTTCCAAACCCAGCGATCGGTGCGACCGGTGATGACAACGCCCCACCAGCGCCATTCGATCCGCTCGCGTCACCGCAAGGTGTAGTCGCGCTTACCCAAACTACGGGTGACATCGCGGCTATCGCTGGGTCGGTTGCAGCAGCCGCTGCAGCCGCCGCTGCCGGAGCTGCAGCAGCTGGTGCTGCTGCAGCTGCCGGTGGTGCCGCCGCAGCAGGAGCTTCGGCTGGAGCCGGAGCCGCCGGAGGAAACTCTGGCGGTTCGGGCGGTTCCGGTGGAGATGCTGGTTCAATCGCCAACATCGACGCCGACCACGAAGAGTTCGAAGACTTGCGCCGTGGTCGCGGTGACCGCTGGAGAATTTGGCGCCGTCGCTGGATGACCCTGCTCGATAAACCTTCGCTAAAGGCGATTCACTGGCTCTCACGCTTCTCGCCGCTCGCAACTCGCATCGCAGAAGACGGCGCATACTTGCGAGCCGGAGCCGGTGTGTTTGCAGCCGTGCCAAGCATCGCCGCTGCAGTTCTTGCAGTTGTTTCGCTTGTCATCAACAACGGTCTGTTTGTTCCACCACCTTGGCAGTTGTTCTTGATCATTGCCGTCATCGGAATCTTCGACACCTTCGCTGGTTTGCTCGGCACCGCGGTGTTCGTTATCGGTTCGCTGATTCTCGGTGCAGGTGGCGAGCTTGATCACGTTCGCATGTTGCTCGGTGTAATCATCGTTGGTTATGGACCTGCGCTTTTGGCCAACGCATTCCGAGCGTTTAGAAAAGTCACGCAGAGTGGTTCGAGCTATTGGTGGGAGCGCATCGTCGACCTCGGCGTATTGCCGTTCATCGGTGGTTGGGTTACCTCGAGCATGATTTCAACATTGCCTGCGCTGGCCGGCGTAACCCTTGCTGTTGCCAACCACGTATCAGACTTCTCGCTTGCAATTGCTGCGGCCATCGCGCTGCGCGTTGGTCTCGAAGAACTATCGAGCCGCCTGTTCACAGAGCGTCTAAACACTCTTCACCCAACGACGGTTGCCGACACCCACGGGGCATCGCGTTGGGTCTCACTCATGATTCGTCTCGCAATCTTCATCTTCGTAACCGCTGCGTTGATGGGCAACGACTGGCGAACCTGGATGGGCTCGGCACTGTTCGTCTTGCCGACAATGATCGGCTGGTATGCAGACAAGTTCCCGAACTACAAGTGGCTATGGCGAATCTTGCCGAACGGTGTGCCAGGCCTAGCATTCACGCTGGTTGTAGCCTCGATTACCACCAACATTGTGGCCGGCTGGTTCGGCTCAAGCCCTGAACTGGCGCTGTGGTCGTTCGGTCTTTTGCCGATTCCGATGCTCGGCCTAAGCATCTTGCACATTCTTGGTCGTCACGGCGACGAGGGTGAAGTTCGCTGGATTCAGCGCCCGCGCCTAGTCTGGTTGTATCGAATCGGTGGAATCGTGATGTTGATTGTCACCATGAAGCTAGCCGGAGTCATTTAGTGCCAAAGAAAAAGCAAAAGCGCAAGCCGCAGAACGCAGCCTTCGTGGCACAAACCGAAAGCACCCAGTCGCTGCTCAAAAAGCGCATCATCAAGTGGGCATCGATTTCGGTCATCTTGGCAATTTTGCTAAGCGTGATGATCGCTGCGATAAGCGTTTCACCGTCAAATGCAGCAACTCCAAATGCGGCAACTCCTGCCGCCGATTGTTCTATGCCTGACACAGATGGTGATGCAATCAAGAACGACCTTGACACTGACATTGACGGTGACGGAACCGTAAACGGACTTGACGCAGATATTGATGGCGATGGCAAGATCAATGCAAAAGACACCGATCCTGCAGACACAAATTGTTTTGAAAACGAGGTTTTGCCGATCATGCCGACCCCTGTGGTCGATAACGAAGCAAATCTGTTTGTTCGCATTGCAGGCATTGTCGTGGTTGCCGGTCTAGGAATTGGTTACCTAGTATTGCGCCGCATCCGTGGCAAGAAGAAGTAACGAGCGAAAATAGATTCATGGCGAGAGTTCTGATCAATCACGGATTAGCGAATCGCCGCGCGGCCGATCACTGGCAGCGCCACCTAGCGAATGCGCTTCGCAAGCAAGGGCACCTAGTTTCTTATGCGCAATATCCGAACCCTGAATCGCCAACTCTCGAAGAGTGGCAGGCGCTGCTAATTGCCGAGGAAGAGTTGCTGGTCGAGGCCGGCGATGACCTTGGTGAACTCATTTTTATTGGGCATTCGCTCGGCAGTTTGAACTTCTTATGGGCGGTTAGCCAGGGCTCGCTGCCAACCGGTTTCGATCGAGTCTTGCTGGTTGCGCCGGCAGACCCGACTCTGCTGCCAGACCTCGCAATCGACCGTCTTGACCTCGGCAGCCCAGAGCTGACCGGCAATCTAGCCCGATTCGCCGGCTCGGTGACCATCGTGGCAAGTGACAGAGACCAGTGGCTGCCAAGGGGAGTGCTCGACACCTTCGGCAAGCCGCTTGGCATCGAGCCAATCATCATCGAAGGTGCAAGGCACCTGTCTCTTGCCGACGGTTGGGGTCACTGGCAGGGCGTCATTGATTGGGTCATTGACCCGAGCGCTGACCTAACCGTTCGCTAAAACCGCAGATGCGCGGTCGCGGGTAGGCTGGCATAAAGCTCCCGATTTGCCCCACGGAGTAAACAGAGTAGTTAGAGAATCCATGAGGATTTTGCTCATCGGTGCTGGCGGCGTCGGCGACGCAATCGTGAAGATTGCAGCCACCAGACACTTTTATGAACACATCGTTGTAGCCGATTTTGATTTCAATCGCGCAGAACAAACCATTGAGTGGGTTCGCAACCGTCACGGCGAAGGCAAGGCATCGCAATTTACTGCTGCCAAGATCGATGCTTCGAACGCCGCGCAAATTGTTGAGGTTGCCAAGGCGCACAACATAACTCACATCTTGAACGCCGTCGAGCCTAAGTTCGTCAACACAATCTTCTCGGCGGCCTTCACCGCCGGCGTCAACTATCTCGACATGGCAATGAGTCTCTCTGAGGTTAACGAAGATGACCCGTTTCACCTTCCTGGCATCAAACTTGGTGATGCGCAATATGCAGTGCATGATCAGTGGGAGCGCAGCGGTCGCCTAGCTCTCTGCGGCATCGGCGTTGAGCCAGGCCTCTCGAACGTCTTCGCGCGCTATGCCGCCGACTATCTGTTCAGCGAGATCACCGAAATTTCTGTCAAGGATGGCAGCAACCTGGTGGTTCGCAACGAGGCGGGCGAAGAAATTTTCGCGCCGTCGTTCTCAATCTGGACGACCATCGAAGAGTGCTTGAACCCGCCACTGCTCTGGTCGCGCGACAAGGGATATCACACGACCCAGCCGTTCAGCGAGCCTGAGATATTCGACTTTCCTGAGGGCATCGGGGCTGTCGAGTGCGTAAACGTTGAGCACGAAGAGGTGGCCATGCTGCCCCGAAGCATCCGTGCTGATCGCTTTAGCTTCAAATATGGTCTTGGTGCCGAGTTCATTGGTGTGCTGAAGACCCTGCACATGCTCGGCCTCGACCGCACCAAGCCAACCCGAGTGCGCAGTGCGCAAGGCCCGGTTGATGTTGCCCCTCGCGACATGGTTGCCGCCGTGCTGCCTAACCCTGCTGGCATCGGCCCGCACATGACCGGAACGACTTGCGCCGGAACTCTCGTGCTCGGCAAAGACAAGGATGGCCGCGAGCGAGCTACCTACCTATATCACGCGGTTTCAAACGAGTGGACCATGGCAAATTTCGAATCGCAGTGTGTGGTTTGGCAGACAGCTTTCAACCCGCTGATTGCTCTCGAGTTGATGGCCGAAGGAATCTGGCGCGGAGCCGGAGTGCTTGGCCCTGAAAACTTCGACGCAAAGCCGTTCTTAGATTTGATGTCATCATCGGTCGGTTACAACATCGAGTGGAAGCAACAGGAGCGCCTGCCGGCCTCACCGTTGCGTCAACCATAGGCGCGCATGTCTGACTTCGACGTAGCAATCATTGGCTCCGGTTTCGGAGGTTCGGTTGCTGCGTTGCGACTAACCGAAAAGGGTTATCGCGTTTTAGTCATTGAAGCCGGTTCGCGTTTTCGCGATGAAGACTTCGCCAAGACAAGTTTCAACCTGAAGAAGTTTTTGTTCTTTCCGCGATTAGGTCTGCGCGGCATTCAGCGAATCGATTTGCTTCGCAACGTTATGGTCATGTCGGGTGCCGGAGTCGGTGGCGGTTCGCTGGTCTATGCGAACACGCTCTATCGACCACCGCAGAGTTTCTTCACCACCGGTTCTTGGGCGAAACTCGCAGACTGGCAACAACTGCTAGCGCCTTATTACAACCAGGCCGAGCGCATGCTCGGTGTCGAGACCAACCCGTTCGAGAGCAACAGCGATCGCGCCGTGAAAAAGGTGGCCGACCGACTCGGCTTTGGCGACACCTTCAAGCTCACCCCGGTTGGCATTTTCTTTGGGGCAAAGCGGGGCCTGGCAGCGGGCACCAAGGCTGAAGACCCCTATTTTGGCGGCAAGGGTCCTGCTCGCACCAGCTGCATCAACTGCGGTGAATGCATGACCGGTTGCCGTCACGGCGCCAAGAACACCCTGGTCAAGAACTACCTATTTCTCGCCGAGGCCGCCGGCGCCCAGGTGATTGCCGACACCACCGTGACTGACATTTGTGAAATTTCAACCGGTTATGAAATCTCGACCCGTCACAGTTCATCGACCGGAATAATCAAGCCGAAGGTAATTACCGCAGATCAGGTGATTGTTGCTGCCGGTGCACTCGGCACCGCAAAGCTGTTGCAAAAGGTTCGCGCAATGGGGCACCTCGCCGGCGTTAGTGCGCAACTGGGCCACCTAAGTCGAACTAACAGCGAATCACTTCTCGGAGTGGTCGCGCGCGATGATCGACTCGACTACAGCGAGGGCAGCGCCATTACCTCGAGTGTGTTTCCTGATGAACACACTCACATCGAGCCGGTTCGCTAT
>ERZ650308.1706-NODE-1706-length-11202-cov-4.877994_pt1 | contig 11202 bp, 22 predicted proteins | sample MGYA00376244_ERZ650308 | MGnify/ENA primary metagenome ERZ650308 (study PRJEB26733, sample SAMN07839295) | wastewater metagenome | biome: small river; feature: stream; material: water | place: USA: North Carolina | collected 2016-04-26 ...
CGACGATGAAGCGCCGCGGTTTCACACATCGCGTCGACGCATGGATCCATCCTGTTCAAGGCGGTGATGACTACATGATTCAGAGCTACACAGAGGGTCCGCCGACATCTAACCAGATCGCGTACTTCCTGCGTGCTTCTTCGGTTAAGACTGACTACCAAGTCACTGTGATCTAACGACTTCGTGAAGGAACTGACATGATCTACGCGATACTGCACTACGGTGGCTGTGCCATCATCCTGGGTCTGGTGGCTTATGTCGGAATCGGCTGCGCCGTTCGCGCCTTCCACGACATGACAACCTGGTTGGAGTGAGCATCATGTCCATGAAGATAGAGCCTCTTTCCTCACGCGAGACCATCGCGGTCACGGTTCGGCGCGGCCAGATTCTTCAGAAGCGGGCTCTGAAGGACATGTCGAACGCTGAACTCGAGCAGGTCCTGCGGTCCACCGGTCGTGTGGCACAGCGGCTAGTCAATGAGATCTACGCCGAACTCGCCATCCGCAAGACCAATCAGCAAATCGCTCTGATGCGTGCTGATGCCGAGCTCACTGAGGAAGTTGTGCAGGCGCTCGTGGCCGAAGGCCGAGCCGAGAAGGTCGCACGCGAACTGGTCAACACCGAAGCCAAGATGCTCGCGCAAGCGAAACGGCTGGAAATCATCTGAGGAGATTCAACATGAACAAAGACATCGATCTGCATTGCTCGCGTGGTCCGGTTTCTTCGATGCCGGGTTCGGCACATCCGTTGCCATGCCGTCACTGCGGAGTAGGCATTCGCCACTTCGATGGCCGTCTGTGGCACTCGATAAGTGGTGGGGTCTTCCCGCAGTATTGCCGCAATGGTTCACCTTCGGTCGGAGTCGTGGACAACGACGGAGGGGGTCAACTGCACGGGCCAGTGATGTGCGACGAGCACCAGGATCGTCCGGCTGTGAAGCGCCTTCAAGGCGAGACCGACTCGTTCGGCTGCGAGTATTTCCTGGTTTGCCAGGAATGCCTGGATCGGTATCGCGCTGAATCCTTCGAGGAGCGAGTGAATCCGAAATACTGCCAATGGTGCAAGTGCATGAAGGTCGGCGTGCACAAGTACCGTGATTACGACGAAGGCATGGCGGGTCCGCTGTACGATGTGTGCGCAGACTGCCGTCACAAGGACAACGAGAGGGCGCGCCAAGAACTCGAAGAGAGCCGCGGCTACGATGACTACGATCCCGTCGAACTCGGTGACGATGACTGATTTCAAACAACTGGCATGAGGATGACTATGAAGATTACTGATGGTTCGGTTGAGCAATCCAGGACAAACAGGAACAACGACCATGAATGATACTCGTGGATTCCTGCACCTAGGCACCTGGGTCAAGATGGCTGAAGGTGTTGGCTACACCGCAGTCAAGGTCAACGAGACTGAGACCAGTGTCACCTATCACGCCAAGGACGAGGGTGGCAGGTCGTGGGGATTCTTCACGCAGCCGAAAGCTTCGGCTGGTGAGCCAGGATGGTTTCCGGCTTACGGCAATCTTCAAAACTTCTGAAGGGGAACTTCAATGAAATTCTGCATTCATCATTTCCCGAACGGCACTATCTTCCAACTCAATTCACTGATCCGCAAGGGTGATGACGATGGCATTCGTGTGGTCACGGGCATCGTCCGCAATGGGCCGGACAGCTACGTGCTGGAGACTGGTCGCGTGTCCTTCATCGGACACAAGGGCTTCCAACACATGGAGGGATTCAACATCTCTCACGTCGAGCGTGTGCTATCTCGTGGCGACGGACCAGTCGAGGTAGATCACGGTTACTTTGGCGCTCATCGGGATGCCAAACTCGCCGAGGAAATTGACTGGATGGAAATCCGGAAGCCTTTCTCGTTTGAAGAGAAAATTCGAGAAGATAGTCGGGTGGTGGACATTCGAAAGATGGAGATCAAGCCGAGTTCACGGAACTATACGACAGGTTCCGCGGAAGCGCTGCTGATCTGGGAAGCTGCCAAGCTGGTTGACGAGGAAGCGATGCTGAACTACTCGGCACTTCAAAACGCAGGCCTCCAACAAACGTGGTGGAAGGTGAAGCGTGCTGGTTTGTTCCATGTTCACATCATCAACAAGAAGCGCCTGCGCCGTTGGCTCCGTCAGAACATCAATCGCTTCCTGATCAGCGTCAAGAAGCAGCAGAATCAAGATGACAGTGCTGTGTGGGGTAGTAGTTACTTGGACGATGATTTTGGGGTAGACCGCGACCCTCTGCCAGCAGGTTTCGTGACAAACTTCGACGCCGACCAACTTCCTAAGTACCAAGAAGCTGTGGAGATCATGAACGCTAGTTGCCCTGGCTACGAGATTCGCAACGAGACCTCCTTCGGCGGAGAAGGTCACTCAGTCTGGTTCTTTGGCAATCCTGATGCGGAGGGTCCATCTTTCTTTCAGACTCTGGAGAAGATCGAGGCACGGGAAATGCGAGCCATCAACGCCGAAGCTTTGCAGCGCGAAGAGCAGGTGAAGTCACTCGCCATGTCGAACCGGGAGACTCATCATGGATGACTTCCAGAAGCAGATGCTGCAGGAGATTGCCAGGACCTGGGCGGCCATCGACGAACGCATGCTTCAAGCTAGACGAAGGGATCCCCCGTTAGATCCGGCTACCTCTTTCAAAGAGGGTCAGAAAAGCTGGCCCTATCCGATGGGCACGTTCAGCAGTGAAGGAGAAGGTTGATGAGTACCTCAAATCTGTGGGTGTGGATATCCGCGATTCTGCTGCTGACGATCGCGGTGAGTGGTATTGGCAGCTACGGCGAAGTGGCCACTTTGGAACAGATCCAAGAGGCGCAGGACTACTGCGTAAAACGCGGAGCAGTGCTCCAAACTGGTTCGGTCTCAGGGCACAACGTCTACGTCAATAACCTGAGATGCCAAAGCCCAGACGGAACATTGAGCCGAGTCGGCAACATGTCGGCTGCCAAACCCTAGGAGAAGCTCATGGTGGAAAGACACTACATCACGGCTGAAGGCATTCGCGCGGCCAATCAGGCCGGTCATGCACTGATGGCCGAAGTTCGTGCCGAACGTGATCGACGCGAACAGGAGAAGGAGCAGCTTCGAGCTCGGCTAGACGAGCCGCTCGATATCAACATCGAGGAGCTCGGCTATGATGGCCCCTGAACGAGATTTTAGTCGAGGATCAATCCACGACCCCGGACTGCGGGATGGTTGCAAATCCGTAGCGGCGTCAATTCGTCGCTTGCTGGAAACAATCACGGATCACCCTGAGATCGATGTTCCAAATCGGTTCCTAGACAGTCTGGAAGACCTTCACAACTGGCTCGCTGTAAAAGCCCAATCTCTCTAATTCCATGGCTCATGAAGAGTGCCCTCAAACTCTTCAGCAAGAAACAAGGTGACATTCATGCAAACTCTCTCCGTCCGTACCTTCTACGAGAACCGTCTGCGCGAGCTCAAACTGCTCCAGCCGATTCCGAAGCCACTCTCGAAAGCTGAGCAGGCCATTCCTCGCTTCATCGAAGCCTACGAAAAGGCCATGCGCGAGTACGAGCTTGGCTTGCAGCGAGCTGCTATCCAGGCATTCGACGAGACTGCCGAGTTCGTGGGCCGATCGCATCGGTCTGTCAACGCGGACCTGCTGATCGCATCGCTACGCCGTGCGGGTATCCGGTACGCCAACGGCAAAGTCCACGTCAGTGGCAGCCTCTGAGGAGAGAAGCATGTCTGTTCTCAAGATCAAAATCGACATCAGCTACCCTGGATTGAGTCTAGCTGAGAGGGCGCGGTTGCGTGACCATCTGATGCGCTTCATCGAGGGTGATATCACAAACCGCTGCTGTCAGTTCGTGCTCGACAAGCCGCAGGACCGCAGCGACTTCATCCGCTCGCAAAACCTGGACGTGGACGTAATCGCGGAAATCACTCCGATGAAAGTGCAGGCTCAGGAATGAACATCTTCAAACATCTGTTCGAGCCCACCCCAAAGGGACCGCGTCGCGAAGGCTTCTGGTACTCGAACGATTCCGAGAACCGGCATTTCCCAAAGCCTGTACCGCATGAACGAAGCATGGGAGGCCAGAAAACATTCCTGTCCAAGATGGAAGGCGTGGAGTCCCGTTGCGATGTCCGACACTACAAGGGGTGGTCTGAGTGCCGTCTATGCGGCGAGCGGGTCGGGAGCCGGGAATACCGTCACAAGGGGTGGGTCTGGCCAGAAGGCTTTCGACACTACATCCTGGTCCACAATGTTCGGCCGTCCGCTGAATTCGTCAACTTCATGAACGGGAGAGCTCAATGATAGTCTTCGACTACGGCTTCTATGATGTATTCCGCAGGAACTACAAGGACCGCATGTTCTGGCCCGAGGCAGAAAGAGTTCGTCGTCGGTTCTTGGACGTGACTGGGGAAAACTCAGTGCGAGTGCCCCTGCAAGAGTTTTCCACGCAGATAATCACTGCGCTCCTGCTCATGCAGGGTATGCGATCCATGATGGACGGATACTCTGGAGCGACGAGCACTTACGACGGCCCTCTAAACGAAGCTATCGGCTTTCGCATGGCATGTGCAGTGAACAAGACGGGTTCGATGCAGAGCACGGTGCCCACTCGTTACGCGGTCATGCTCTCGACGATCGATAGCCTATGCGTGGACCAGAAGTTCCTCGACAATCTCACGGCCTTCGTCAGCTACACCGACCCATCTCTCAAGGAGAGTGGATTATGAGCACGGACGTGTGCAAGAGATGTGGTGACCTAGGACCTGACCTGCGTACTCTGAGCGTGGACTGCTTCTACGACCTCACTGAGACCGGAATACCGTTCTTCGAACGTAAGGCGTCGGACAAGGACGGCACGTTATACCGCTTGCGCTTCTGCAAGTCTTGCCGGTCTGATTTCATCAGTATGCTGAGTGAGTGGTTTTTCACGCCACGAAACGATGGTGAAGGAACCATACCAGTTCGCGTGAACGGTGCTGTCAGGATGCTGACATCAGAACAACTCAAAGCCTACAGAGGCGACAAGAGAAAGAAGCTCTAAGCCTATAGGACCAGTAAACAAGTAACCTGCTAGGAGGAAAATAAAGTGAACATCGATGGCTTGTTCCATCTCGTCTTCATGCTACCCATCGTGGTCATGATGCTCAACTTCGTGCTACCGCTTGCCTTCCGTATCGGCGTCAAGAGAACTCATATCCGAAAGGACTACACCTACACGCCACCCGTCAGCGTTCTTCTGCCGTGCTTCAACGAAGGCGAACACGTTTTGGAGACCATTCGCAGCATCATTCAGAACGATTATCCAGCCCCGGTGGAGATCATCGCCATCGACGACTGGTCTTCAGATGACAGCTTCGCTTGGCTTCAGAAGGCGGAGGCTATGTATCCTGGCCGCGTGCGGGCGTTGAAGAATCCTCACAACATGGGCAAGCATCACACGCTCTCGCGTGCTCTAGCCCTCTCCAAGGGTGAGATCGTCATCTGCATCGACTCGGATTGCATCTTCGCACCCAACGCCATTCACGAGATGGTGTCGTGCTTCTCGGACCCGAAGATCGCTGCGGTTGGTGGCCGAGTCGGCATCAACAATTCGATGGAGAACATCATCACGCAGTGCCAGACGCTGGTCTACTACTATGCGTTCCAGATCATGAAGATGACACAGAACTGGTCGCGCAACATCGTATGTATTTCCGGCTGTCTTTTCGCCGTCCGCCGCGAGCGCTTTCTGGAGATCGAGGAGGAAGTCAAGGCGCGCAACTGGATGGGCATCGGTGTGCGAGACGGCGAGGATCGGTACATGACGCATCTGCTGCTCCTGCGTGGCTGGAAGACCTACATCAACATTGACGCCCAGTGCTGGACGGCGGCGCCGAACAATCTTCGCCAACTCTTCATGCAGCAACTCCGCTGGCGACGATCCGGTCTGCGTGACCTGTTCTGGACGATCAGCAATTTCGATCGCAACGTGAAGGTCCTACATCCGATGACGATCGTCAACATGATCATTCCGGGCACGTTGACGGTCCTATGGCCCTCCATGTACGTCTTCGCGATGATGACCAACTGGGTAGCCGAGAGTTTGCTGCCGATGCTTCCTCTGTACGCGGGGATGTACCTCGCCATCGGCTGGCTCTTCAACATGTATGTCAATCGGCACAATCCGGAACAGAGGATCAATCCATTCGCGGTGGCAGTTCTAGGCGCGTGGTTCATCGTGGACTCGTTCTACACGACGACTCTGGCGCTCGGCACCTTCGACGTCGGAGAATGGGGAACGCGAGGTACTGCTAAGAAGGAAGAGCCGACTCCAGACAACGTGGTGCCGTTGCCGATGCATGAAAGAGTGGAAGAGCCCCAAGTCGAGCTGAAGAAGATCGCTTAATCCATACGAAGGAAACATCATGTTCAAGAAAGTTCAACAGGCGAAGATCTTCGCCTATCGCGGGTTCATGCAGGTCAGCCTGTGGGTCATCATTCTTGGAGTCGCAAGTTACGGTCTGATCGCCGGCTGCTTCTTCCTGAATCGATCATGGGCTGCTCCGCTCACGCTCTCTCCGACTCAAGAACGTGTCCTGGCTTTCCAGCCACAAGTCGCGCTCATGGAAGCGGGTCTGCTCAAACAGCGTGTGGATCTGGCGACGGCGCAGGCGAAGTACCAAGTCGGAATTCAGGAGATCGCCAAGATCGACGAACTCATGGCACGCCTGGACTCGGCGCAGAGAGCGGAGTCCGAAGCGCTCGCCGCAACGAACGCGTCGGTGCAGCGCGTATTGCGCGCCAAGAACCAAGACATCGCGGAGACGAAGCGCTCTGTGAGCGAAGCTCGCGAGATGATGAAGGTAACCGACGCCGAGCTGGCCGCCGGTCTGATCACAAAGGATCAAGCGCAGAGCCGTCGCATCTCGTTGCAAGGGGCGCTCAACTCCAGCACCGATGCATTGGCACAAGCTCTTACGCTGCAAGAGCAGGGTCGTCTGGCTGAGTCGGGTTCTTTCACGCTCCGCGGCGGCTCCACTTCGCTGCAAGCGTTGCAGGCCGTCCAGGAGAACGCTCAGCTTCGGCTCATGCGCACTCAGTTGGTTGTAGACACCGAGACGGCACGCCTGAGCATCGAGCAATTGAGTGAGTCCATCGAGGAGGTGAACCGCGTTCTCGCCGTAACGAAGAACTCACCGTACTATCAGGCGCGTTACCAGCCGGTCGGCGTGCTGTTCATGCCGTATGAGAACATGACTTCCATGAAGCCGGGCGATCCTGTATACGACTGCTATCTCAAGATTGCGGCGTGCCGTCGCGTCGGGAGTGTCGAGAGAACCTACGATGCCGAAGAGTACGCGCGTCATCCGATCTTCAAGTCAGATATCAAGGGCCGGTTCGTCGCTGTTCACTACGAGGTTCCGTCGGCCAGCGAATCCATGGCGGTATTCGTCGGCGGTAAGCCGCTTCTTTTCTGAGGAGGAATCATGAAGAAGATGATCATGCTGGTGGCGCTGATGGTTTTCTGCGCCGCGGTTCAGTCGCAAGAAGCTGATGCAGGATGCCGATTGGAGCGCACCAAGACAGAGATCCAAGCGCGACTGGCGGAAGCGCCGCAAGCCTTCGGTTCTCTGGGGCAGGATCCCGTGACAACCGCGCGCTCCGCTATCGCAGGCGTGTCGCAATCGTTCAGCGGCCGCCTTCAAGCTTCCAAACTGCGTGAGGCCGTGGAATCACGCTGCGCCGCGCTGCGAGCCACGGCAGATCTCGACGACCACATGCGCTCGGCCGTAACGCTAGTGGAGAAAGAAGGAGCGATGATCGAGATGCGTCATTTGGAAGAGGCCAAGCGCATGGCCGCCGAGAACGTGATCGAGCTCCGACGGCAACTCTCCGCGCAAACAGTGACCGTCACTCAGTACATGGAAGCTCGCGCGCAGATGGAGTCTGTGGAGACGAAATCCACAGAACTGCTCAAGTTGTTGGCGGTCAGCTTGAAGAAGCCGGGCGATTTCAATCTGCGCGAAGCCATCGAGACGTCTCGTCGTGAGGAAGGCAGGGCCGCGCGGTTGACGGCCGAGGCCCAAGCATCCAGCGGATGGGACGTCGTGGTGCAGGCTGGTGTGCGACAGCCGTTGCAGGGAGGGGCAGCAAACACGTTCGGTAACGTCAGCTTCAAATGGTCCTTCGGTCAACCTGATGCTCAGCGTGCGGCGAAGCGCGTGGAAGAGGAGGTGATGGCGTACGCGAGTGCTAAGGAGGGCGGCTATGCTCAGTTGATTGCGCATCAGCGCGAGTCGCTTTCTAAGCTGGTAGACGCAGAGACGCAACGGCGCTTCGATATTCTGAAGCATGTCAGGGAGGTGAAAGCTGAGCTAGAGACGCTCAAATCCCTTGATACGGCAGCCGCTCAGAACGTGCGTCGTAGCCTGAACCTGGAGATGAAACTCCTGGAGTCGGAGCGCGATGGTTCATTGGAACGCAATCGAGGCTACACCAAGCTACTCAATCAACTGGGATAAATCATGGACTATCAGAACTGGGTAGTAGATGGTGGAGAGTCTACTCCACCGAATAGGCTCATGAAGCAAGTAATAGACATTGGCTCAGACGAGAATGTCGGGTCGTGCATATTCATCTATCATCCAGATCCTCAACGTCGACAATTCTGATCTATCGGACGCGGCATTCCGACAGTTCATTCGCAACTCTCTGCCGGTGGCACTGTCCGATTGGAAGTCAGAAGTGGAAGAGTTCCCGTCCTTCGGAATAGACGACCCTCCTACACCTTCCACGAAGGAAATGGGGCTTCTTCTGCATTCTGTCGTTCTGATGACCGCTCATGGTCTAGTACAGTTCACAGGAGAACAGGTTTCCAATCTCTACGATGCGCTCGTGAAGGAGGCCGATTACAAGAAGGCCAATCTGGTTCAGAGTGTGTGGTGGGCACTATGCCATACAGCGAAAGAGCTCGACAAACCGGTAGGTCCGACGGATCCGCTTCCGCCGAGTGCCTACGATCCACGGGTATACACGCCCATGCCGTTCGCATGGAAGAAAGCAGGAGACTGACATGGAGTCAGAAACGTTGATGGAGATGTTGACCTCGGACGACTTTGACCACAAACTCGGAGAGCTCTGGTCCAATCGTCTGGACTACATTCAGTGGGATGATCTGTCTCTAAACAAGGGGGCTTCAGGTCTTCAGCGTATCTATTGCAGGTCGCATCTCGGCGAACGCCATTTCGTTCTGTGCGAAGTCGAAAACGAGGCAGAGAATCGAATCGCCGGCGGCCATAAGTTCAAGAGGTCCGAGACCGTCAAACTCAAGCTCGCACTGATGGCTCGATTCACTGAGGACACGATGCTGCGCCAGAACGCGAGTAGCGCGCGTTACCTGAACGGTGGCGTGAGCATAGTGGTCAGGGGGGCATTCGCCTCGATACGCCTACTCCGGCGAAATCGAGAAGATCATGTTTTCAACATCGGAAGATGGAAAGGGGGCGTCAAACTGAGAAAGTGTGAATAGATCACGAGAGGAAACACATCAACCACTAGGAGTTACCATGAAGAAGCACATCAAGGAAGTCAAGGTCGCGGGCGTCAAGTTTGCCGGCGAATTGCTCAACATCAAGTTCCGCCGCATCACGCAGGGCGATGCCACGAAGACCATCATCTCCTCGCGCGGCTATCCGCGTCTGGTCATTCGCAAGACGGAAACGGAGTTCGTCGGTCACGTTGCAGGTCATCGCGGAGAGCTCCTTGCTTCGGCGAAGAACGAACAGGCCGTGTACCTCAAGACCTTGAAGGCCGCGTGGACCGGCTGATACCGTGAAAGCGGGACTGCGCCTCGGCTGAGTGAAGCCGAGGCATAGTCGTTTATCGGGTCATAGTCTGTCCCTTACAGACTACTCTTCTAGGAGGTGTATCCACACTCAAATTCCCACGTCATTCCCAAGAATTTCCTCGCATCAACAATCGGAGCTAGAAAATGGAAGCAATCATCGAGAAGAAGCACACCTTTGCCGTGATGGACAAGACGGGTGATACCAAGACCATCTGGGATCCGCGGAATCCAGACGAAGTCGAAGCGGCTGAAGACCAATTCAAGAAGTTGAAGGGCAAGGGCTATCTCATCTACCGTGTAGAGGGCGATGGTAGCAAAGGCACGGCCATGACGAAGTTCGATCCGAAAGCCGAGAAGATGATCGCTGTGCCACCGGTAACTGGAGGCTAAAATGCCTTCGGCGACGGGACCAAATGATTCAACTTGGGGTATATGGGTCAGTTCCTTGCACACGACTGGAACAACCACAGCCTCGACTAACCCAATCTGGAGTTCGTGGGTAACAAACAACGCAGCAACTACCATCACTGTCAGCTCCTCCACTACGAGTGTCATTTGGAGTGTCTGGTGTGAGGGTGGGACGGTGTCCTCGTGGACAGAGTCAGGAAACGTGCGCTCCGCCAGAACGGTGCCTCCAGAGACTCAAGAGGAAAGAGCTCAACGAGAAGCCGCGGCAGCCGAAGCTCGTAGGAAGTGGGAGGCCGAAATAGCCGAAGCCAATCGGCTAAGAGAAGAGGCCGAGATTCGAGCCGAGAAGCTGCTGCTGGAGAACCTTACGTTGCGCCAAAAGGAGGACTACGTCAAGACAAAGAGCTTCGTGGTAGACGGCTCGCGATATCGCTATCGCATCCGTCATGGACGCAGCGGCAACGTGGATGTGATAGACCGAAAAGGCATGATCGTAAACCGTCTATGCGCGCATCCAGTCGACCTCGTGCCAAACCCGGATACGATGTTGGCCCAGAAGCTCATGCTGGAGACAGATGAAGCAGCGTTCGAGAGGATCGCTAACAGCCACGGCGTACCTCACAACAACCTGCATCCAGTTCTACCCGCCATGCACTAAATCAAGGGACCTCCGGGTCCCGGAAAGGGGGTGTTCAATGGGTGTATTCAAAAGGTCTGAGAGTGATTCTTATACAGTCTTGAACCAATGATGGAGTTTGAATGAGGATCATTTCCAAATGGCATGACTACTACGACAGCGTAATGAAAGAGGGCCAGGACCGCACGTTGAACTGGTTCGGCCAGCTCGGCATCGAGCACCGCCTCACCGAGCTGGTGGGAGACGCCGGCAAGCGCCTGCACACCGCCCGCTCGCGCAACGACCAGATCGCCACCGACATCCGCTTGTGGCTGCGTGCCGAGATCGACGACCTG
>ERZ650308.1707-NODE-1707-length-11191-cov-9.057112_pt1 | contig 11191 bp, 3 predicted proteins | sample MGYA00376244_ERZ650308 | MGnify/ENA primary metagenome ERZ650308 (study PRJEB26733, sample SAMN07839295) | wastewater metagenome | biome: small river; feature: stream; material: water | place: USA: North Carolina | collected 2016-04-26 ...
TCTCCGGGTCAGCGGCGTTCGCAAGGACGAGGTTGTCTCGCCAGATTGCGTACTGTGGGTCTTTTTTGGGGGCCAACGCGTACCCAAGGCATTGCTCGGGAACCATCGCTAGCAACTGTTTTGCCCGCTCTAAGTCCCCGACCGCAACCAACGCGATGGCCAAATCCGCCAACCCGTCGATCTGCTCGCTTGGCGTGCTCTCTTGAAGCTCTGCCACGAGGACGTTGAGCCGGTCGACGGCCGCCATCCTGTCGCCGTCAACCCGATACGCGTCGATGGCCAGTCTGCGTCGCAGGTACGCAGTACCCCCCAGCGTCGATGAGGCGATGGCGGCGTCAACTTCTCGAAGTACTGCGCGGTACTCTTCCTCGCCACACTTTGCGCCAAGCCTCAGCAGCGCTTGCGCGAGTACGGGGACCGCTTTGAAGGCTTGCTGAATGCGATATGACTCGCTGCCACCTTGTGATGTCAAACGTAGGACGTACCCAAGGGCAACGCGGGCTTCGTCCTGGATGCTGCCAGCCGGCACGGTTGCGTTGTCGACCGCGACGCGACCTAGTAGCACGCCAATCGTCGAGGCGTGCTGCTGGAACGGGTGAAGGAAGCTGTGCTTCGACGGTGTCGCGCTCGGAAGTGGCTTATTGAGTAGGGTGCAAAGCCTCGCGTGATGCATCACCGCGCCGACCAGATTACCCAGCCCACTCAGATCCGTCTCGTCGTCGCACATCGAGATTGCCGGTGCGACCAACTTGGCGAACAAGGCCTCAGCTAAGTCAAGACGACCAGCTTTAACTGCAATCAGTGCCATCCGGCGCCGGTAGCCGTTAGGCACCTCTCCGAAGCCAGGAAGGGCGGCAGCGGCATCAAACAGGGAAAGTGCTTGCACCGCCTCGCCGCGCCGACTTGCCGCAAGCCCTGCATGAACCATCACCGAAGGCTTGTCTTCGTCGGCTACCCCGATCTTGCTGCAGAGTTCTTGTGGATCAGCGCCAACCTTCTGAAGAAGCATTGCCTCGGCTGCTTCCCTCCTCAGATGCTGGCGTAGCGCGACGACAGTTTCTGGATCCACATTCTCGGGCTGGCGCAGCCCCTCTGCGGCTAGGTGGTCAATCGCTATCTGGATCTGCTCGGTGTCTCGGAAGTGGACGGCGCGCCTTGCCCACCTTTCGAATTCCTTGATGTTGTGGTCGTGCCCGTGATTCTGGAACTTGGACGTATGGAGCTGCGACAGTGGCTCGAGGCTTTCAAACATCTCTTTCGCGCGTTCGAAGTCGCCTCGCGCCACCAGGGCGTCGACGACCTCGTAGCCCTGACTGGGGAAGCACTGCACGAAGGAAAGGGCTGCATCAATGTCCCCGACCGCCAGCATCGCCAGCGGAAGCTGGTTGGCATACTCAAGGGCTGTTTCGCGTCGCCCAACTTCGTCACGACACAGCAACAGCCGTGCGAAGGCGGTCGCGTCGTGCGTTGCACGCACAGCCAGCAGAGCCAAGCGGATATCGGCGTGGATCTCGGCGATAGAACGCCCGTCGGCCAGTTGCTGCCTGAAGCGAGCTGGCATCGCCAGTGCAAGTACATCCGCACCGTCGCCGGCACGGGCACGGTAGCGCAGCTCAAGCCAGTGCTGCGCCGATTCGGGCGGCGCGTTTTTCGCCAACTGGGCGAGGTCGCGGTACACGCGCTGCGAGTATTCGGCGTCGACGGTTCCGAGGCGGGTTCGCGGTTGGGCGATCACGAACAACCTGAAGCTGTTGTGGAAGACGCTCCACCCCTGGGATGAACTGCGGAGCAGGTGCCGTGCAACGATCAGCGCGCGTTCAATCGCGGACTCCTTGACCATCGTTGCCAGTAGCCGCAGGTCCATGGGTGCCTCAGCCCGAGCGATGAAGCCCAGCACGTCCATGGCATCGACATCGCTTGCGATCTCGCGCCAAGCAGCGGTGTACACGGTCTCAATATCGTCGTCGAACGGCATCCCGCCGCTGAGAAGGTGCTTACGGCCGGCTTCGTCCGCGTGCAACAGCGCCTGAATTAGGTAACGCGTTGCCAGCGGGTGGCCATGCGTGAGATTGCTCAGATCCAATCTCGGAATCTCGACGGGCAGGCCAAGCGCATCCGCCATCCGGGCGACCTCCTCGCGTCCGAGAGGCTCCATGAGAACCTGTCGCTCGCTCCTCTCCGCTTGCTCTTTTACGGCGGGCTTCAGATTCGCGAGATCCAGCCGCTGCGTGCCGAGAACGAACACAACCCCGTTGGGGATGGCTGCGGGAAAAGGCAGCTCGCCCAGAAGCGAATTGGTCGGCCGCTCTTCGCGAGGCACATGGTCAAGCCCGTCGACAACGATGATTGTTCGGATCCCGTCGCGGTCGAAGCGTTCACCAGCCTGCCGCACTAGGACGCCGAACTGTTCGCGGCGCTCATGCAGCGAGTCATCGCGAAGACGAAGTCCAACCAAACCGCTGTTGCGCAGCTGCGTGCCGACGTCGGTTAGGAAGTTGTCGGCCTCTCCGCGACCCACGCCTTGAGCAGCGCCCGGGACGTACGCCAAGTAGCGAACGAGCCGGACATTTGTTTCAGTGGCCAGCGCAACCTGCAGGAGAGTGGACTTCCCGGAGCCAGGCGGTCCTATTAGTGAAACGTAGCCCTGGTCGGCGGTATGCAGCGCGGCTAGCAGCTTGACCTCAGTGTCGCGGTTGCGCTGGACATAGGCGCCGACCGGGAACCGATGGATGAGCAGCGTCTTGGCGGGATCGCGCCAGCCAAGCTCACGAAGCAGCTCGTCACGCGTCCACCTGTCTTTGTCGCGGGCATCGGCGACCAGCCTGGGCAGTACGCTTGCAATTTCGGATGCCTGCCGCGCCTGCTCGGCGTTTAATTTGTGCGACTGGATGAAGTCTGCCGCAGCTCCGAACACCACACGGAGGCTGTGCAAGAACTGTTGGAAGTCGTCATCGGCCAGGCCGGCTTCACGGCGCAGGTGGTCGATCAGTCGGCTCCATTCCGGCGTGTACCAATCTGCTAGCGGCCGATTTGGATGCTGCTGGAACTCTTCAAGAAATGCCGCGCTGTGGGGCGGCGTGCCGTCGCCTGGCTTGTCAGTAATCGACGGAAAGTCGTTGACAACCAGGCGAATCTCGAGCCGGCTTCCAGGGTTGTCCTTGCTCAGGCATCGCCAAGCATGAACCAGGGGCTTCAATAGGCCGTTGGCGCCAGTAAACAGCGTCTCAACAGTGAAGGTGCCAGGGAACTTGGACGTCTTGAACTGGTGGCCGACCACCAATCCATCGAAGCCAAGTACCAGGTCGTCGGCAATGCCCGCGTTGCGGTCGGCGACGCCGATCCAAAGCAGCTCGCCGCGCTCAAGCGCGGCGTAGATAGCGGCTCCCGCGCGCTCGTACTGGCCGACGTATCCACGAAGCGCTCGTCGTTCTCCTTCCGCGGGCACCGTTGCCGGTGCTGCAGTTGTGGAGGGCTTCGGTTTTTTGGACTTTTTCGGGGCCATGCAATTGGATTGGATAGTAGGTGCCAACCTAGACCAAGGGAATTGTTACAGCATAACCCGGTCAGTCCAGCGCCAGAGGGGCATGCTATTGACTCACACAGTGTCTTTTGTTTTGCAGGGCAGTGTGGCGAGCATCGTATGCAGGGGGGCGTTTGCGAGGTCGATTGAGAATGACTCTGTTCAGGCCGCAGTGAGATTGAGCGAATTGATCGAAAGGAGAGAATATGGGGCGGCGCACATAGTAGTTCTTTACCCAAGAGCAACATTTGCATGAAAATTAAGCATGCCTACAGAAATTCGACTCGAAAGGACCTCGCTAAAAGAACGAGATACTTTGCGTGACCTGATCATGGCTTGGGCGCGCGACCAAAAAACTGGTGAGCCGGTCTATATCATGGAGCTCGGGGCGGACCGTCGGGGCGCACATTCGCTTTGTATCTGCCCCAGTTGCCTCGCGCCTGTCACGGCCATCAATGCGGCTAAATCCGAATACGTCAGGCGGCCCCATTTTCGCCACCCACCAGGAACTGAAAAGCAGTCCTGCTCGGTTGTTGCCGCCCGGGCCGCGCTGCTGAAAGAAGTTCAAGCATATGGGTGGATACGGCTGCCCCAATTAATCCGGAAGGTAACCGCAAGCGGGCTGTCTGGCTGGACCTATGAGACATGGGTATCAGTACCTGCTGAAAAGGTACGCATCAGCAATGTCAACTTTCAGGACCATGCTCGTGCGTTACTGATTCTCGAAGACGGGCGCCGCCTGCAGGTCTTGCTAACCGGATCAGCCAGAGTATTGCCAACTGATGAAATAAGCGCTTCTTTGACGATCAATATCGAAGATCCTGAGGCGGCTTCTTTTTCACCCGAGGAGCTTCGAAAGCGCCTCACACTCTTGCCAGATATGTTGTGCTGGCAATCTCACTGGGAAGATGAAGCCTTGAATCTTCAGGCGCAAGACACGCTTGAGCGCCAGATGATGATGGCGCTTGACGCAGCACCGTCTGACTTGGATCTGAGCAACATTCCAACTGAGTTACGTCGTGAGACAGTGTTGCACCATTTGGCGAAGCAGATTCTGAAAACCAGCGGGAAAGTCCGTGTTCCAGCCATCCACCATGAAGTGACAAAAAATGCTTCGACCGGGGAAATTTGCAGGAGATCGTGGAGCAAGCCTGAAACCACGCTCACCCTCAGAAATATCGAGTTGGAATGTCGTCTTGATCGTGTTGTACCTGACATTGTTTGTGAAGCAGAGGATGAGTACGGCGCCATCTTGCCGAGGCTATGCATTGAAATCACTGTAACAAACCCCATTGGAGAGGAACGCAAAGCGAGGTTGCGGAAGGAGGGGGATGCCACGCTGGAAGTCGATCTTTCTATAACGGGTGGCAAGCTGACATTGACTCAGTTCCAAGAGCTATTGGTCGAAAAGGTCGAATTCAAACGATGGATTTTCAATTCAGAGGCATCGGCCGCACTTGATGAGTTAACGCGTCAGGTGGATGCCGAATTGCAGCAGAAGTTGATCCAGGCCGAGAGCAGGCGTAAATGGCGAAGCGAAGTTCTTGCAATGAATCCGAATGAGATTGGTTGCCAGTACCTCCAAGCCATGACTGCTTATCTTCAAGAAATGGATCAACGAGATGGCGCTACAACGAACGCATCAAATGAATCGATGGAGGCTGCACGACAAGCGGTGATGCGGCTGGCTGACATGCTTCACGTTCATGGATACTTTGGCGAAACAAGTGTCTCCAAGGGGGAGGCGACCAAGCTGTTGTCTAGATTGCTATCACTCAAACATGATCGTGGCATTGGATACCGAGTAAGCACGGGTTTCGAAGTGCTAAACGCTATCTGGCAATCTCGGGCAATCAACCGATCGGACATTCCAATGTTTCTCGCCGCGGCACGCCTTTGGAAAATTGGACTTTCAGAGAAGCAGGCGCAGACCCTGAAGTCTTGGGGTGATGAAGTAAGGCGAAGCATTGCTGAAAATGAAGTTACCTATTTGCGTCAACCAAGAAGCGATAGCTTTCTTAAACTGCTATTTCCCGATTTACGAGAGACGTTGCAAAAAACCACTGGAAAGGCCTTACAGGCCGTTTTGCGTCCGCAAAGAAACCAGCCAACGCGGCACGATGGGTTCTTAAGCGGGCCTGAGCTAGATCGCTGGCTTGAGGATCATCCGGAAAGTGCGCCGATGTGGCAGCACCTCAAGTGATGACTGATTTGGCAATCGAACGCAACAAGGGGTTGCTAGTGCCAGATACGCAGAAACTACTTCGCACCTTGATAGCAGACATTGAGGACGCTAATCGCGTCCGCAAGGGCGGAAAAAGGCTGGAGGCAGTCATTCGACTAGGTGGGCCTAAGCGGCAACTGTCGCCCCTGAAGCGACATCCAACTTCCAGCTCTCGCAGTCTCGAAGCGGACAGTCAGGCAGCTGCGCTTCGTGGCGGCTCCGGTTTAGTTGTCGCATCCTCAGCGCGTTCATCCGCTTCGTCGGCGAGGGGCAACATCACTGCCTTACTGCTGCCTAACGTGGTCGTACCACCTCCGGCTTGAAGGTCTTCTTCTCGCGCCGCTTCCACGTGCTGGATAGGTGGCTCTACCGGATCACTCGCCTCCCCATCGAACGTGAGATACGGAGGCTGCATGCACTTCAACGCACGCAGCTTGATCGCTCGTCGACGCGGCGGCGAACTGGCGAGCCGTACGGCGGCCTCAACTGCCTCCCCGAGGACCTTTGCGTAGGCACGCATGCGTGCCTGCCTGTAGCCCTCGATACGAGAGTACGGTATGAAGGAACCGTTGCTCTTGAGTGCCATGTCGCTAGCAAAATCACGCGCGACCTTCAAAAGTTCCTCCTGATTGCAGTGCGGGTGGCGAAGGCTCGCTTCGACGATGTGCCCCATGAGCTCTGCAAACGCCTTGAACTGAGTGGGGTGCCGCGCTTGCAGTTCGAGGAACTCGAACGCAACAGAAACCGCCGACACAAGCTCAGTGGAACTGGAGGCCAGGTAGTCCTTGAACCGCTGAAGGCCCTCGGTTAGCGCGTAGCCTCCTTGCAAGCACATGAACACCAAGTCGTACGAGCCTAGCGAGACGAAGCTGCGATTCCGCAAAAACATCCGAACGACAGCGTAGGTGTATTGCTGGTGCGTCAGCTTCCCTCGTTCTCCGGCGTACCGGAGAACCTCCTGCGGCCACACCGACTTGAGCTTCGCTGATGCAAGGCCGAACTGGGCGAGTCGCCCGTCAACGGAGAACAGGGTCGCGTTCTTCTCCGCAGTCAGTAGCAATGCAGCGAGTTCCTCGTCTTCGAGAACGTCCTGCGCTCGCTCCAGTTCTGCTGGAAGCTCTTCCGGGCCATAAGCAGGAGCCATCACACAGTGCTGCCGAACCGCGTCAACCATGCTTTGAATGAATGCGGTCTGCCGCTCCCTGTCCTGGTTCTTATACTCGACAAAGCGCATCGTGCCGTTGTCATCAAACATCTGCCCGCCGGAGCGCTCGAGCTTCGCCTCTTCGAGTCGAGCTTCGAGAGTCTCAACGGCCTTCGTAGAGATGTAGACGCGAGGTAGCGCCGCTAGGGCGGCAAGGCAGTCAAGTGAAGCCAGCTCGGCAACGGTCGCAGCGTCAACAACATACTCGGCGTCATGCCGTTGGAGCAGTTCGACAGCAGCCTCCCGTTGCTCCTTGGTGCCATCACACACGAACAAGGGAGGTGCGTCAGCCGGCCACCCAGAGACCATGTCGACCACGCTTCGCCCTAGCAGCTTGCCCAGAATTCCCAGCGTGATGGGGCTGTCCGCGTAGCCTTGAAGCGCTCGCCGTGAGTGCTCGGACTGCCGCTTCAGCATGGCGTGCACGTGGCTGAAGTCGGCGCCTTTGTCTGTCTTCGGGACAGGCACGGACATCACCGGCAGGTCCGAAGCAACCGGCGAGTTGACCCTTTCCTGCGCGATGCAAAGCAGCCGCCGGAAGGTACTTGTCACCGCTTCGACAACGAAACGCTGTTCGGTTCCGAAGGGACCGGGCAGAGAGACTTGCTGGCCCACGGCCACGCCCAGTAGGCTGCGAGCTACGTCACCAGACGGAGCGACCATGCCTTCGCGGACTGGGAGGTCCGGCAAACCCTCCGGGTCCAGCGAAAGTGTCACCGTATCGCCAAATTCGTTCTTGAGCGTCACGGCTGCCCCAGGCTGAACTTCCGTCAGTTTCTCTTCCATGAACGGAAGCTCTTGAGGTCCGGCAACGATGGCGATGAAGTAGGCTGAGGCTGCATCTACATCGTCGAGGTTGCGACGAAACATGCCATACAGCCGCAGCATGCCGGTCTCTTTGCGGCCGAAACGGAGTTCAAGAGACGCAACCTGAGCAAGAAGTCTTGGTGCCCCTGACAAGTCGGCCGGAACCGACTCAAGAGCATGGTGGAATCGGGCCATCATGCGCATCTTGAGGTCGAGCGCGAGACGCAGCAGCCAGCCGCCGGCCTCCTGCGGTCGCCGCTCACAATGCAGCTCAGCAAGGGGAACCAGAAACTCCCAGTCCGATGCCTGCTGTCCTAGGTCAATTGCGAGACTCAATGCTCGCTCGTCGCTTGTCCAGGTGTCTGGAAGCGACAAGACCAGTTCCTTCGCCTTGCGTAGTGCGCCCGTGCGCACATAGCAGCGAAGCAGCCGGTTGTGGAGCTCGGAGTGCTTGCCGCGTGGGGCGAGTAGCTCGTACTGACGGGCGGCAAACTCCAGCTTGTCCGTGGCGAAGAGCAGGTCCGCGAGCAACAGTCGCTCTGCCGGAGCAGTGTCCTTTGATACCAGGGTGCAGGCCTTCTCAATCGCTGCATCGGCTGCCACTTCGTCTTTACCCGCATGCAGTATCCGGGCTCCGCCACATATGACGGCGAGGCTGTCTGAGTTCGCTACATCCGCTGCCTTGACCTCCGTCAGCGCTTGCTGCTTGCCGGTGCCCGAGCGCCAAAGAGCGACCCACCGCATAGCGCGCAGCAGGTGCGGCACCTCTTCCTGCTGGTAGTCCTTTTGCCTCACCAACGCCTGCACGGCCTCGACCAGCTGAACGTCGCCCACATCAGAGGCATACTCCGCGACCAGAATCAACGCCTCTTCCTCGAGGTCGTCCAGCCACTCCCGACCAAGTTGAACCAACTCGTCTGAGCGGTCCAGTCGACGATAGGCTTCTAGTGCGACGCGTTTCAGCCGAGGGGTCAGCACGCAGGCGTGTCGGGCTTCTTCGACAAGGGCCAGAGTCTCATCAGGCGCACCCAGCACAAGGTAGCTGTAGCCAAGGTGCACCAGCGTGTCTTCGATTGAGCCCGGCGATTGCACCGTCCAAACGCGGTCTTTTCGCGGGGTGAGCGCCTCGACTGCCTGCCTGAGCGCGGCGATTGCTGCTTCGCCCACCAAACCATGTGCGACCTTTACAGGGTCGCAGGCAGCTGCCTCGAGTGCCAGCACCAGCGCCGTGTTCCGGACAAAGAACGCAGCGTTCGGCTTGGCCAATGCCTTGGCGCTCAGCTCGACGGCGCCAGCTAGGTCTCCTGCCTTCTTCCGTGCCCACGCAAGGAGCTGCAGCACATCGCAGTCGTCGCGCATCGAGGCCGGTGCATCAGCGAGCGCCAGGGTGTGTCCCTTGATCATCCTAGTATTGGCATGGGCAATCCAGACGTGAACTGATGCGGGATGCCTTGCGAGTGCCTCATCCCCGGCGGCCAGTGCCTCGTCGACCTTGTCAGTGAAGAGTAGGCCTCTGACCTTCGCCGCTGCGATTTTCTCGTCGTCGGGATACAGCTCGGAGGCGCGAAGGAAGTCAGGAGCGGCAGCAGCGCCGCTCTCTAGATGCCACGTGCAGAGGCCCCGCTGCACGTACCAGCGTGCCTGCTGGTGAGCATCGAAAAGCGACATGTCGGCACCGATACGCTGCAAGTCTTCAATGGCATCTTTGAACCTTGCGGCTCGAAGTACGTCGTTGACGGCGTCAAGTTGCGAAGTAAGGAACTTGTTGACCGAGTCGGCGCGGCCGCTGGGCAGCCCCGTCAGAACTTCCAACTTGAAGTTGATGCTGAGCAGGTTCGCCTCAATCGCTGCGTTCTGTTCATCCAAGCGGTGAAAGACGGCGCCAGGTGCGTTTGGAGCGTAGTCGTTCTGAAGCTTCGAGCTGCCGCGAATGTGCCGGCAGAGGTCCTGCCAGAACTCAATCTTGACCGGATACTGCCCGTTAGCCACCCTGGCATCGGACAGGTCCTGCACTTCCCGCAGGAGCACCGCATCACTCGTGGCAGTGGTAGCGACGATGAGGCGGACGATTGGGGTGTTCGCCTTGTCGGCTTCGGAGACCTCATGCTCTACGTGCTTGAGCTTCAGGGCACCGTTTACGTACCTCTTGCACTGAACTCCAAGCCGGCCTTCTGGCGCGTCGATGAACACATCGATGCCGCCTTGCTTCTGGCCCCGACGCCCGTTCGTCTGCGGCAATGGGTCATTGAAGACGGTTCCGTAGATTCGGGCGCACATGTCTTCGAAGGCCCCATCGTCGGTGGGTTTCGAAATCTCGGACTGCACGTTGTGCATACTCCTCCCAATGGGTGTAAAAACGGAACCATCCAGGTCCGGTCAGCCAACGGCTGGTGGTAATCATACGTACGCAAGTCGCCCAGACCCCTTGAGTTGTCCGAGGCTGCCACTGGGGACATTCCTCGAGTGTGTGACGGTTTGGCAGACTTGCTTGATGCGGTCTTTCGCCTGCGTCCGCTCTTGGTTTAGTCCTGTTTTTGGGGTGTATGAGGCGAACGGCAGCAATCGCTGCGGAGCAGACCTTAAAAGTTAGAGTGGACTTGGGTTCAAATCCAGAAATAGTAAATGCATCATATTGGTGCAATTAAGCTGTTAAGTTCTAACCGTGCATTCCCTCTCATTTACTTTTATTTACTAAGTAGTCGAAATAGCAAGTTCGCAAGTAGTCAACTATCCACCACCATATGCGGGGGGACAGATTTTCTCTGTCCCCCTTTTTCTTTCCCGGAAGGCCCTGTATCTGCGGGCTTCCGCGTTTTTCCTTGTGGACGCGGCAGGGCACATTTTTCCTATTTTTGCCCTCTGAGTCTGAATTTCTCTCTTATTTCTCTCCTGGCTTGTGGACGCGTCCATAAGCCGAGCCCAGTATTCATGCGGGTTTCAGGGATTGGGTTGGACCTTGTCGATGCATGAGCAAAGGGGAAAAGAACTTGCTTTTCTCAATTAGCTTATTGTAATTTTCCGTCTTGGTACTAATTTTTAAAAGTGACTTCCCAAGATTTTCCTGAGGCTGATGAAATCAGCTTAATCGGTTGCTGCCATGTTGTGGTGTGAGCACTACGTCGAGCGCCTATGTTGCGCCGCCGAAGCGCGGGCTTCGGAACGCATGCAGAAATAAGATACGGACATGGCGCACCCGCACTGAGGCCCATTTCCCAACGCCAACGGCCATCAAGGTTGCAGCACTTCAGTTGCCAAGTGCACTCAGTCGTTTGATGCAGATCAATGACCCACAGTACTTGTGCAGGGATGCTGTAGTTGTCACTCAAGGGGAATCCATCATGCGTACACGAATCCTGAATGCCACCATGTTGGCAACCGCTGTCTTCTCGGGAGATCGGAAGAGCGTCGTGTAGGGAAAGAGTGTCTTCGCCTGTGT
>ERZ650308.1708-NODE-1708-length-11180-cov-14.547685_pt1 | contig 11180 bp, 9 predicted proteins | sample MGYA00376244_ERZ650308 | MGnify/ENA primary metagenome ERZ650308 (study PRJEB26733, sample SAMN07839295) | wastewater metagenome | biome: small river; feature: stream; material: water | place: USA: North Carolina | collected 2016-04-26 ...
TCAATTTGAAACCGTATTTTTCGCCAATAATTTCCAATTGCTTGAAAATCCAAGACGATTTGTATTCGCCCAATGGCGCAAAACCACCATTTTTTATAGATAATTTAGGATTTGGAATGATCTTTTTCCGATTAATTTCATTTACCGTTCCTAATCCGTTACAATGTGCGCAAGCGCCTTTTGGCGAATTAAAAGAAAACAAATTGGGTTCTGGATTTTGATAGGAAATCCCAGTAGTTGGACACATTAAATTTCGACTAAAATAACGCACTTCATTCGAATCTTGGTCCAACACCATCAACACATTTTCACCATGATGCATAGCGGTATTGATGCTTTCGTATAAACGTTTCTGATTGTCATCGCTGTTATCGACAACTAAGCGGTCGACTACAATTTCAATATCATGGGTTTTGTAACGGTCTAATTTCATACCGCTAACCAAATCCTGAATTTCTCCATTTACGCGTACTTTCAAAAATCCTTGTTTGGTGATTTGCTGAAAAAGCTCGGCATAATGTCCTTTTCTAGCCCGGATAATGGGTGCTAAAATATTGATTCGTTTTCCGGAGAAATCTTGGGTAATCAATTCTTTGATTTGCTCATCGGAATAGGAAACCATTTTTTCGCCTGTATTGTAACTGTAGGCATCGGCGCCACGGGCATACAATAAACGCAAGAAGTCGTAAATTTCAGTGATTGTTCCAACTGTCGAGCGCGGACTTTTGCTGGTTGTTTTTTGCTCAATAGCAATTACAGGAGAAAGTCCGTCAATTTTATCGACATCGGGACGTTCCAATCCACCTAAAAATTGTCGTGCATAGGCTGAAAAAGTTTCAACATAACGACGTTGTCCTTCGGCATAAATCGTATCAAAAGCTAAGGATGATTTCCCTGAACCAGAAAGCCCTGTGATCACCACCAATTGCTCTCTTGGAATAGAAATATCGATATTTTTTAGGTTGTGAACGCGTGCACCCTGAACGTCAATAGTATTGTCTGTGTCTACCATAATTTTTGCAAAAAAGCAAAGTTACCATTTTGATTGAATCTTTTGGTACAACAGCAGCGAAGTTTATGTTAAAATAGCTTGTAAATTAGGAATTGACTTGTGTATCGATCTGATTACTCTATGGTCATGGATTTCAGTTTGGTACGATAGGCTTCTAAAGCCATAGATTTCGAAATAAATCCGTAGTACTTGTCGTTTTTGAGTACCGGTAAAAAGGCCATTTTAGTTTGTTCAAATTTATCCATTACCATTTCCATACTGTCCTCCGGTGTAATGATTTCTTTCGGAGCAGTCATGATCTCTTTAATTAAGGTAAATTTCACTCTGTAGGTATTGAAAATTATTTCCTTGATATCATTAAAATAGACTACGCCTACCAATTCGTTTTCCAAATTCACTACTGCAAAAACAACTTGAGTGGAATTGGATAGTAAGTCAACTAATTTGTCCAAATTTTCATTTGGAGATACGGTCAAATAATCGGTTTGAATAATAGAATTAGTATTTAACGTCGATAATACGTTGGCATCTTTGTTACTTGTAAACGCATGTCCTTTTTTGGCTAAATTCTTTACATCCATCGAATGTTTCTCAAAACGTTTCGAAATAGCAAAACTTATTGATGATACGATCATCAGTGGAATCATTAAATTGTAGCCTCCGGTGATTTCGGCAATCAAGAAAATCGCAGTTAAGGGTGCGTGAAATAACCCACTTAAAATGCCCGCCATTCCAACTAAAGTAAAGTTACTGATCGGTAATTTGGCTAATCCAATAAGGTTAATCAACTTGGAGAAGAAAAATCCAACATAGGATCCTAAAAATAGGGAAGGAGCAAAGTTACCACCATTACCACCACTACCAATTGTTAAACCGGAAGCAAAAGCTTTGAGTAACATCGTGCAACCCACAAAAAGCAATAGCGCCCAACTATTGTTTCTAAAACTGCTAAATAAGGTGTCTTCTAATAGTTGTCCAGGATCGCTCTCTGATAAAATTCGAATACTTTCGTAACCTTCTCCAAAAAGGGTTGGAAACACATATATTAGAATAGCTAATAGGGTAGAACCAAAAAGTGCTTTTTTATAGGGTCCTATTTTTAAACGACTGAAAAAATGTTCTACTCGTTGAAAATTTCGGGAATAATAAATGGAAATCAAACCGGTGAATATGCCTAAGAAGGCATAAAACGGAATGTTGTGATAATTAAAATCTTCCTGTTGTTTAAACGATAGTAAAATATTTTCATTCAATACAATCACAGATACCAAAGCGCCTGTTGCTGCAGCGATCATAATGGGGGTGAAAGCAGAGATACTTACATCTACTAAGAGTACTTCAATAGCAAATAAAACACCGGCAATAGGTGCGTTAAACGCGGCTGCAATTCCCGCTGCAACACCACAACCAATCAATAGCGTTCGGTCTCTATAACTTAATCTATATTTCTGTGCGAAATTCGAACCAAAAGCAGCTCCAGTTATTACAATGGGACTTTCTAAACCGGCAGAACCACCCATACCCACCGTTAAGGAACTGGTAATGATTTGCGCATACATTTGTTTGGCAGGGATAATACTGGCTTTCTTGGCTACAGCATATAAGATTTGAGAAGTTCCTTTTTGAATGGTACCACTTAAGAACTTTTTAATTACAAAAACAGTTAATAGAATCCCTATAATAGGTAAAATACTATTGAAGAAACCTAATTTCAGAATTCGACTTACATAGGTTGCAAAAGTAAACACCCAGTGAGCAAAAGTTTTTAAAACTATTACTGCAAATGCAGCTGAAATACCAACAAGTACAGCCGATAGAAAGATAAATTGTTTATCACCTAGTTTGGATCTAGACCAAGCGATCGTGCCTTCTATTTTAAGTATGATTTTCTTAAACATGGTATTTTTTTCAGCCCGCTAAATTACAATTAAATATTTTTTAAAGCTTCTTTTTTGCTTAAAGGCTTAAGATTTGTTTTAGTTACAAAATCGCGAACCGCATTGGAGTCAGTCTTTGCATATTCTCTCAATGCCCAACCAATTGCTTTGCGAATAAAAAATTCATTAGAATTACTATGTTTTGTGCACAATGATTGTAGTAGATTAAAATCAGTTTGTGATTTGTATCCCAATTGAAATAGGATTACGCTTCGGTTCAACCAAATGTTGTCAGCATTTGAAAATTGGGCAACAACAGTTGGTATTTCAGAAGGAAATTGCTGCAAATAATCGCCCAAGATAAATTTTGAAATGGTATCGACACTATCCCACCAAGAATTGGTAATCAGCAATTTTTCGATCCAAACAATGTCTTCAATGACATATTTTTTTTTCAAATTCTTGATTAGAATTTCTATTCCGCAGTACTGAAGTTCTCTTTCTTTTTTCTGGAATAACTCCCAACCAATTGTTCTGGTATTAGTGTCGATTTCGGTCTGGTATTTTTTACAAATGGATTTAAAAATAGCTCTTCTTTCATCGGTTTTAATTCCAAAAAACGGAAATAAATTCTTCATGTATTTGGCCATTGGCTCAGCATTTTCGCTATGTTGCTTGGCTTTGAATTCGGTTTCTAATTCGGTAATAAAGTTCATACTAGATAATTAAAATCCAACCGCTTTGTCATCTCCTCTGTAATCGGCACCGCCTTCTAATTTTCCGTTAGGTAGCACTAAAATGGCGTCTACTTTGCCAATTACGGGAGTAGTTTTTTCATTGATTAAATAGGATTTTGATTTTAAAGCTTTCAAAGTTTTGGCATCAAATGCTTTGGGTTCAAAAGTGATTACGTCTGGCAGCCATTGGTGGTGAAAGCGGGGAGCATTAACCGCCTCTTGCATGCTTAATTTGTATTCGTATACATTTAGAATGGTTTGTAATACCGAGGTAATGATCGTTGATCCTCCTGGCGAACCCACCACCATAAATAGTTTTCCGTTTTTTTCAACTATAGTGGGTGTCATCGAGCTCAACATTCGTTTTTGGGGAGCAATGCTATTGGCTTCATTTCCAATCAATCCAAACATATTAGGTTCTCCTGGTTTGGCACTAAAATCGTCCATTTCGTTATTCAAGAAAAAGCCTAATTCATCGCAATAATATTTGGATCCAAAACCATCATTAATAGTAGTTGTGGCTGCTACAGCATTTCCAAAAGAGTCCACAATAGAATAATGAGTTGTTTCTGTACTTTCATTGTAATTTACTTTACCTTCTTTTATGTAAGAGGATAAAGTGGCTTTATTAGAATTGAACGTTGACATTCTGTTTTTAAGATACTCAGAATCCATTAACTCTTTTAGTGGAATTTTTACAAAATCGGGGTCGCCTAAAAAGGCACTTCTATCGGCATAGGCTCTTCGTTCTGCTTCCACAATTAGTTGGATGGCCTCGGGCGAATTATGTCCTTTGCTAGCGATATCATATGGTGCAATCATTTTCATGATTTGAGCTAAGCAAATGCCTCCACTACTTGGTGGCGCCATCGAAATTATTTTTAAATCTTTGTAATTAAACTCTAGCGAATTTCTCCATTTAGCTTCATATTGTGCCAAATCTTCGGCGGTAATAATAGCTCCAATTTTATTAAAATAGCGAACCAACTTTCTTGCTGTTTCTCCTTTGTAAAATTCTGCTCTTCCATTTTTAGCGATTCGTTTTAATGTCTCCGCTAATGCAGGATATTTGATAGTATCGTTTTCTTTGAAAATAGCAGCAAATTTGGTTGAATTTCCATTTGCTTTGATAATGGATTCGCGGTAATTATTCAAACTTTTTTCTTGTTTTTTGGTAACAATAACTCCTTTTTCAGCCAATTCAATTACCGGTTTCATGATTTCTGATATGGGTAGAGAACCCAATTTCTCATGTACTGCAAAAACGCCCGCAATGGTTCCGGGAACTCCAATAGCAAGTGGAGAATCAGTGCTTTTATCGGGTATAATATTTCCTCCTTTGTCTAAGAACATATTTTTTGTAGCAGATAAAGGTGCTTTTTCTCGATAGTCGAGCGTTCCGGTTTCGCCATTGACTTTGCGATAGACCATAAATCCACCACCGCCGATATTACCTGCATAAGGATAAGCAACGGCCAAAGCCAATTCGGTAGCAACCATAGCATCAAAAGCATTGCCCCCCTTTTTCATAATTGCTACACCAATTTTAGAAGCTTCTTCTCGAGCGGAAACTACCATCGCTTTATCAGTGATTAAACCAGTTTGTGCAAAGGTAAAATTAGAAATGAATATCAGTATTGAGATACAGAAATTACGGTTAGTTACCATCATAATTCGTTAAGTTTGGTGTTTGAAAATTGTTGGACTTCATTGTAAAATAAAGAGAATTCGGCTTCAAATTCATCATAGTGAGCTACGAGTTCTTCGGTTGCAAAACGCATCAAAGATTGATTTTTGGTGCGGTGATCCATTTGACTTAAAATACGTTCTAATCCATTGATGGATTGATAGTTGACAAGCCAATTGTATTCCATCATATAAGGTAATAGATTTTGAGTTTTTGTTGTTAAAATCGTTGGATTGTTTAGTAAAGATTGGTAAAATTGAGCAGTATATTTTTCTAAAGTCTCAGTAGAATATGACTTCCAATTTTTTGCTAAAAAATGATCGTAATACATGTCCACGATCACGCCGGCATAATGATGGTAGCGGGAATGGAGCTTTTTAGTACTTTGACGAAAAATGGGATGTGCATCAGTAAAAGTATCAATCGCTCGATGTAACAAAATTCCTTTTTGGATATCAATAGGAAAATTTTCATATTGTTTTCCCCGAACTCCATCGGCCATGAAATTGCCAATTTTGATCAATTCGTTTTCTCCAGATAGATGAATATGGGCAAGGAAATTCATTTTGTTGTTCGAGTTGTTTCTTTTCAAATATACAAAGTTCAGTTCATTTTAGATTTTCATTTTGTAAAAAAAAGGTGATGATTTTGTCGTCTAGCTAAAAGCGAACTTTTATATTTGTATTTCAAAATACAAATTTAATTCAGATATAGATGACATTAATAAAATCAATCTCAGGAATTCGAGGTACAATAGGCGGAAAAGTTGGAGATAACTTGACTCCAGTGGATGCAGTAAAATTTGCTTCGGCTTATGGAACTTGGCTAAAAAACTATTCGGGTAAAGAAAAATTATCAGTAGTAATTGGACGTGATGCTCGAATTTCGGGACCTATGATTCATAATTTAGTTGTAAATACTTTGGTAGGACTTGGAATTGATGTGATTGATTTAGGGTTATCTACTACACCAACCGTTGAAGTTGCGGTACCTTTAGAAAAAGCTGATGGAGGTATTATTTTAACAGCTTCACATAATCCAAAGCAATGGAATGCCTTGAAGTTGTTAAATGAAAAAGGAGAGTTTTTAAATGGAGTAGAAGGAGAGAAAATTTTAGCCATTGCTGAAGCCGAAGCTTTTGATTTCTCTGATGTAGATACACTAGGAACAGTGACTGAAAATGATGCCTATATGGATATTCATATTGACGAGGTGTTGAATTTACCTTTGGTAGATGTTGCGGCTGTAAAAGCAGCCCAATTCAAAGTGGTTGTGGATGGTGTGAATTCTTCTGGAGGAATAATCATTCCAAAATTATTGGAATTGATGGGCGTTGAAGTAGTTAAATTGTATTGTGAGCCTAATGGGCATTTTCCACACAATCCGGAGCCTTTGAAAGAGCATTTGACCGATATTTCGGAATTAGTAGTTAAAGAAAAAGCTGACTTGGGTATTGTAGTTGATCCAGATGTAGATCGTTTGGCTTTCATTTCTGAAGACGGTGAAATGTTTGGTGAAGAATATACTTTGGTTGCTTGTGCTGATTATGTGTTAAGTAAGACTCCTGGAAACACTGTTTCCAACATGTCGTCTTCAAGAGCCTTGCGTGATGTAACCAATGCACACAAAGGAAGTTATGAAGCGAGTGCTGTAGGAGAAGTGAATGTAGTAGAGTTAATGAAAAAGAACAACGCTATTATTGGAGGAGAAGGAAACGGTGGAATCATTTATCCTGAATTGCATTATGGACGTGATAGCTTGGTTGGAGTTGCTTTATTCTTAACTCATTTGGCCAATAAAAACATGAAAGTTTCGGCTTTACGTGCTTCGTATCCAGAATACTATATGAGCAAGAATAAAATTGAATTAACGCCTCAAATTGATGTCGATGCTATTTTAGTAGCGATGACAGAAAAATACAAAAATGAGGATATTACTACTGTTGATGGTGTTAAGATTGATTTCGCTACCGAATGGGTGCATTTAAGAAAATCAAATACAGAACCAATTATTAGAATTTATACGGAAGCTCCATCACAAAAAGAGGCAGATGTTTTAGCAATGCGAATCATTGATGAAATTAAAGTGATTGCGGGAATCTAATCTGATTGCAATAAAATTAAAAATCCCCTTTCCAAAAGAAAGGGGATTTTTTTATCTGCGATGTTTCCATCTTTTGTGTGTCCAAAAATAATATTCAGGAGCTTCAAAAATTTGTTGTTCTACTTCTTTAAGATATGTATCGGTGATTTCATAATCAGGAATTGATTTTGGATTATTTGCTATTGGAACAAAAGTAGCCTCATAGAAACCTCTCTTTACTTTTTTAACTTTAGCAAAAACCACCTCTAAATCGTAGCGTTTAGCAAGCATTTCAGCCCCTGTATGAACGGGTACTTCAATTCCCATAAATTGCTGCCAATGAAAAGTTTTGTGGACTTGAGGTGATTGATCACTTGCTAATCCATAAAGACTCATGATACCATTTTTTTCATTGTCATTAATTAAAGCAATGGTATTATCAGTAGTAACTAACTCCGATTTAAACTTAGATCGAATGGCTCTCACTTTAGCATCAAAGTATTTGTTGTTTACTTTTTTGTATACACCATAACATTTAAATGTGGTACTTTCATTAATAGATAATAACCACTCCCAACTCGCATAATGAGCAGCTAATAAAATAATGCTTTTGTTCTTTTGTTCGTATTCTTTGAGCAATTCAATATTGGTGATTTTGAATCGTTCTTTCATTTCCTCAGATGAAATCGACATAGTTTTTATCATTTCTAAAAACATATCGCACATATGTTGATAGAATTTTTTTTCTATCGACAAACGTTTTTCTTCTGATACATTAGGTAACGCAATCAATATGTTGTTTCGAACTATTTTTTTACGGTAGCCAATAATGTAATATACCAGAATATAGATACAATCAGAAAACCAATAAAATAATCGAAAGGGTAACTTTGAGATAATCCAAAGGAAAGGAAAACTAATACTATAAATCAAAAATTGCATGCGGTAATTTTTTACAAATATAATTCAAAATAATGTTTGATTATATATTAAGAATAGTAACAACATCAAATTAGCCGATTTACTATCTTTACCATCCATTTAAATGAAGTTATATGAACATGATTTTAATAATTATAATAGCTGTTACTGTATTGATAAGTTATAAAGGCTTTAATGATATTTCCTTTTTTAGAAAATTTGAATTCCATGTTGGTAGCATCTTGAAAGGGGAACAAATCAGAATGATTTCTTCTGGCTTTTTACATGTGGATATGGGTCATTTATTTTTTAATATGATAACGCTTTGGTTTTTTGCTCCGTTGGTGCTGACTTATCTGGGAAATTGGACTTTTGTTCTTATATATATGGGAAGTTTGATTTTCGGAAATTTACTGACTTATGTTTTTAATAAGAATAATTATACCTACAGAGCAGTAGGAGCATCAGGAGCGGTTACAGGGGTTTTGTATTCGGCTATCTTATTACAACCCGATATGATGTTGGGGCTTTTCTTTGTGATTCCCATTCCAGCTTATCTTTTTGGGATATTGTATTTACTATATTCTATTTACGGAATGAAATCACAAAATGATAATATAGGACATTCAGCTCACTTTGGAGGAGCTGTTGGCGGGTACATAATTACATTAATTGAACAACCTCAATTACTAGTAGATCATACAATGATGGTTGTATTATTGACTATTCCAATTATTGTGCTTTTTATAATGCAACGATTGGGAAAGTTGTAAAATTAATTCAAATAAAAAAGTCCTGATTTGCATCAGGACTTTTTGTGGGGAGAGCAGGATTCGAACCTGCGAAGTTTTCACAGCAGATTTACAGTCTGCCCTCGTTGGCCGCTTGAGTATCTCCCCATTTCCTAGACTAGGCCGTTTTGTTTGTCTAAGCGGTTGCAAATATATAAACTGTTTTGATGTTTGCAAATTAAAATAGTACTTAATTTTGCTATTATTTTTAACCTATTGGTATTGAATAAAATAAAAAAAAATCTCCTATATGGGAGATCTTTTTTTATGCATTTAATATGAATTTTATTTAGCTAATAGCTCTGCAATTTTATTGCGTAATTCAGCACCTCTTAAATCTTTGGCAATTATTTTGCCATTGGCGTCTAATATAAATGTTGCTGGAATTGATTCAACATTGTATTGTCTTGCTATAGGTTCACTCCAATGTTTTAGATTAGAGACCTGAGTCCAGTCTAAATGGTCTTTTGCAATAGCTTCTTTCCAAGCTTTTGCTTCTTTGTCTAGAGATACCCCAATGATGTTTAAACCTTTTGGATGAAACTCTTTATAAAGAGAAACCATATTTGGATTTTCTTTCCTACACGGACCGCACCAAGATGCCCAAAAATCAACAATGGTTATTTTACCTAAACTTTCTTTTAATGAAACGACTTTTCCTGCAGGATTAGGTGCCGAAAAGTCAGCTCTTCATTTAGTTCCTCCAATTGCAGGTGGTGCAGCAGGACCCGATTTCAATTTAGCAAGCGCTTCTTTTATCGATTTTCCTGGTTTAGTGTTTTGAATTTTTTCGTCAAATTCTTTAAACATTGCTTCAGCTTTTTTGATGTCAGTGCTTGGATCATTTAACATTCCTTGTAATATAAGAACTGAGATAAATGATTTTGGATGTGATTCAGCATAAGATTGGTATTTTGCTTTTGAAGTTTCACCAACCTCTTGTTGAATTTTTCCAAACTCTTGCATTAATTTTGAAATTGTAGCACTGTCTTTAGCTTGTTGAGCAGCTTGCATTGCTGGAGTATTCTTAGTTTGAAAGTCAACTAATTTCTTTTGGATTTTAGTTAATTCTTCTGTGAATTTAACATACTCGTCATTATTGTATGTACCTGAAATTTTTGATTTTTGAATACTATCTTTATTAATTTCAATTGTAACTTCTTCTCCATCTTCTAAAATAAAAGGAATTGGAGCTTGTGCACCATCAAGTCTAATAGTATAAAAAGCAGGCTCGTCAATTTTTCCTGTCATTTCAAATTTACCATTTTCAACTTTCACAGTATCTTTAGCTACTATTCCTGTCTCATCTTGAGTTTCAAGAATAATTGTTTTTCCGTTTTCAACTCCTTTAGCGGTACCAGAAATGATATATTCCCCTTTCCCAGCTTTGCTACAAGCAACTAATACTACTGCAGCAGAAAGTAATAAAATTATTTTTTTCATTATAAGTTTGTTAAATGATTTAAGTCGCAAAAGTATTTAAAATTATAAAGTATCACCACTTTTTGGGCCTAAATTTTTGTTGTAATTACTAAAAAAAAGTGTTTGTTACGATTTCGCTTAATTTGAATAAGTCTGAAAATGAAAAAAGCACACCGTTGGGTGTGCTTAAATTATAAATTATTCCTGAATTAGTCTTGGTTTATTGTTTTTCTCCAAGTAAAGTTATTCAAGATATGTCTTTTTGCAAAACGCCCTGGAGAGTCAGCATTGACCATTTTTACATAGGTTGCTTTTGGAACACTGATGTATTCATAAACGCTTCCGTTAGAAAAATTAATGATCAAACGTCCATCTACAAATTTATAATCTGTAATTGTTGAAGTTGAAATAGTTTCGGTGTATTCAGGTAAGTTTTGTTTAATCGTTTCAGGATTAATACTTACTAAAAAGTGATACGCTTCAATAATTAATTTACTGTTTTCCTCTGCCGCTTTCAAACCAGCCTCGTCACCTTGAAATTTATCTGGATGCGCGTCTTTCATCGCATTACGATAAATGGTTTTTAAATCTTTTAAATCGACAGTTTTGTCTACATTTAATAACTTACGGTATTCAACTATTTTTTTCATA
>ERZ650308.1709-NODE-1709-length-11175-cov-4.060432_pt1 | contig 11175 bp, 11 predicted proteins | sample MGYA00376244_ERZ650308 | MGnify/ENA primary metagenome ERZ650308 (study PRJEB26733, sample SAMN07839295) | wastewater metagenome | biome: small river; feature: stream; material: water | place: USA: North Carolina | collected 2016-04-26 ...
GCACCAAGAGCAATTAAAGTTTCTATCAAAACCGCTGTCTGGATAGTCATGTGCAAACATCCTGCAATACGAGCACCAGCAAGTGGTTGTTCATCTTTGTATTCCGCACGAAGCGCCATTAATCCTGGCATTTCAGCTTCTGCTAATGTGATTTCTTTACGTCCCCACTCAGCAAGACTAATGTCTTTTACTTTGTAAGCTAATTTTTCTGATGTATTACTCATGTTTTGTTTTTATGTACTTATTTTATAATTGGGTCGATTTCAATTTTTTAAATCGACTGCAAATTTACGAAACTCCTTTGTTATAAAAAAACCAATTCTTATAAACGTTCTTTAATTAAATCAGTTATGCAATCAATGAATGAAACATGATCGTTTGAACTTGGTACTAATTGTACTTTTTCGCCTCCATGTTCTTCAAATATTTCTTGGTACTCTGATCCGATTTCAATGATTGTTTCTAAACAGTCTGCGACAAATGCTGGACTAAAAACCAATAATTTTTTAGCACCTTTTTTGCCCCATTCTTCTACCACTTTATCTGAAAATGGTGTCAACCATTTTTTGTCTAAGCGCGATTGAAAACAAACGGTATAATCTTCTTCTTTGATTCCTAGTTTAGCCGCAATTAAACGTGTTGTAGCGTAACTTGTCGCTTTGTAACAAAATTTATTTTCTTCATTAATTTCAGTCTCACAAGGTTGATCTGCACACAAATCCGTGTCTTCATATACTTTATCAACTTGACGTTCTGGCAAACCGTGGTATGAAAACAAAATATGATCGTAAGCTGATAAATCAAATTCCTTAGCACGTTCAACCACTGAATTGATGTAACCTTCATGGTTGTAAAATTGGCTAACAATTTTCACGGAAGGAATGACCCACCATTTACGAATGATATTCATTGCTTTTTCAATCGCAGAGCCACTTGAAGCACTCGCATATTGAGGAAAAAGAGGAATGATGATAATTTGGTCATAATGCGCTTTTTGCATACGCCCCAACACACTTTCCATAGATGGATTTTGGTAACGCATCGCCATTTCAATGGTTACATCATGGCCGCTAAAACGTTCCTGAACCAATTTTACTACATTTTCTGTGTGCGTTTTAAGCGGAGAAACACCATTTCCAAAAGCCCATAATTCTTTGTAAATTTTGGCAGATTTTGGAGCTCTAAATGGAACAATAATTCCATTCACTAAAATTTTTCTCGCCAACCAAGGAAGATCAATAACGCGCGGATCATTTAAAAATTCGGATAAATACGTTCTAACGTCGCTTGTTGATGGGCTATCGGGAGTTCCCAATTGGATTAATAATACGCCTGTTTTCATATAATGGTCAATTTCAAAATAATTTTTGTTGCCAATTTTCTTTCGAATTCGCTGGCAGTAAATTCAATTTTGTTAAATAATCTATTGTTTTTTCAAATGCTTCGGGAAATTCTTTCCCTTCATAATTCCAATCAGTTTCAATCAACCAATTTTGAACTTGAGATGGTTTTAAATTATACCTCCATGAAATCATTTCTACTGCATTTGCTGCTTGCTTAATAGTTTTAGCCTTTTCGTTGACTATTAAACACATTTCTTGTAATAATGTTGCGTGTTTTTCTAAAACTTCATTTCGAACAGCAATAACAAAGCATGGCCAAGGCGTTACAACCTCATCAATATACCTACATTTCGCTTGTTCTGTAAATGGAAAAGTAGTGTATTTTTCCCACAAGAAACCTTGCGCTTCATCTTTTCCTAATGCCCAAAGTGCTCCATAAACATCACCAACACTGTTGAATTTTAATTCTTCTGTATTCCAACCTTCTTGGTCTGCTTTTACATAAGCCATCAAATGAGAACCTGAACCAATTCTAGAAATCGCAAATACTTTTCCTTCTAATTCTTTGACGTTTTTAATGTCAGAATGATAGGGAACATGAATTCCCCAATGTAAGGGAGAAACGACAAAAACTTGAATGATTTTTGCTTGTAAACCTTCTAAAATTGCTTTTGTTATGCCTTCTGTTAATAATACAGCAATATCAATTGAGCCAGTTTCTAATCCACGAATCATTTGACCAGTTCCGCCATTCATATCACTCCAATGAAGATCGAGTCCGATTTTTTTAAAATCACCTTCTTCAATAGCCATTCTCCAAGGAAGGTTGAAATGTTCTGGCACACCGCCAATTTTCAAACCTATCATAATGAATCTTCGTTAAATTGCATGTCGTAAAGTTTTCTATAATATCCGTCTTTCTGCAACAATTCTGAGTGAGAACCCAATTCTTTGATTTCTCCTTTGTCCAAAACAATGATTTTATCAGCGTTTTGAATTGTTGACAATCGATGAGCAATGACAATAGATGTTCTCCCTTTCGTTAATTGCGCTGTCGCATTTTGAATCATTTCTTCCGATTCATTGTCAACACTTGACGTTGCTTCGTCCAAGATTAAAATGTGAGGATTGTATACACTTGCTCGAATAAAAGACAATAATTGTCGTTGACCAACCGATAAAACACCACCTCGTTCACCAACTTGATAATCGTAATCATTTGGTAATTTTGAGATAAAATCATGCGCCCCAACTGCTTTTGCAGCAGCAATTACTTGTTCACGAGAAATCGAAGTGTCCCCCAACGTAATGTTATTGTGAATGGTGTCAGAAAACAAGAAAACATCTTGCAAAACAATCGCAATGTTTTTACGCAAGTAACTTAATTCGATCGTCTGAAGATCTGTTTCTCCAATAAAAATAGCCCCTTTCTGGTATTCATAAAAACGGCCCAACAAATTAACGATGGTTGATTTTCCGGCTCCTGTTGCGCCTACAAATGCTACAGTTGTGCCTGGTTCTATTTTTAAATCAATATTTTTCAACACCCATTCTTCGTTTTTGTAGGCAAAAGAAACTTGATTAAAACTAATTGCTTGATTGAAATCACATGAATCTACAGTTCCATTATCTTGAATGTGTTCTTTCAAATCTAGTATTTCAAAAACACGTTCGGCTCTTACCGTTCCTCGTTGTAAAATATTGAATTTATCAGCTAATTGTCGGATAGGACGGTACAACATATTCACCCACAAGATAAATGAAATAATTTCGCCGTACATGTTGCTAATTTCTTTTTGCGACTTCCCTCCTACTTTTAATGCGCCATAAACCAACAATAAAGCTATGGACAAAGAACTTAATAATTCAACTACTGGAAAGAAAATCGAATTCGCCCAAACAGCATTGATATGTGCTTGACGATGACCCTTATTGATTTCTTCAAATCCAGCGTATTCTTGTTTCTCACGGTTAAACAATTGAACAATGTTCATACCTGTCAATCGTTCTTGCACAAAATTGTTCAACTTAGTAACTTGAGCGCGTTCCAATTGAAACGAATCACGCATCGCCCTTGCAAAAATTCGAGTAGCAATCAACAACAACGGAATTGGAATAATCACCATAATAGACAATTCCCAATTACTAGAAAACATCCAAATCAAAATAATGATCAATGACAATAAATCTCCTGCAATATCCATTAATCCTGCTGAAAAAACTTCAGTTATCGCTTCTAAATCAGAAACAACACGCGTCACTAATGCGCCAATTGGTGTGCTGTCAAAATAACGCATTCTAAAACTTAAAATATGCCCAAATATTTTCTGACGAATATCTTTAATGACCGACTGCGCTAATAAGTTGGATAAATAAGAACTTGTAAATTGTAATACGCCTTCTAATAGCAACATTCCAATGATAATCATCGACCAGAAAAATAGCATATTACCATCTTGGTGTTTGATGATGTATTTATTAACCATGTTCCCAATTAAAGCTGGTCGAGTTGGACCCAAAATCGACAATAATAACGTACTCAATACAGCCAACAACAAAATTGCCTTGTAAGGCTTTGCATACGCAATAAGGCGTTTAAAAACAGATAAGTTAATGGTTGCTTTTTCAGACATGATACAAAGTTACTTTTTTTCAATTGGACTGCATCCAAAAACAGCTTACTTTTTATGATAAATTACAATTCAAAAACCAAAATGTTTACATTTTTAACTTACTTTTATAAAAACAATCGAATATGCTGCATAATTTATCAACAACCAAATCTCTTATTGGAAATTTTTTAAGTGAAATTAGATCCGTTGAAATTCAAAAAGACCCATTAAGGTTTCGTAAAAACTTCGAACGTATTGCTGAAATAATGGCATATGAAGTTTCAAAAACTTTGACTTTCAAAACAATTTCTGTGACAACACCTCTAGCCATTGCTAATTTAGATGTTATTACCGAACAACCTGTTTTGGCAACAATATTAAGAGCTGGACTTTCCATGCATCAAGGTATGTTGAATTATTTTGACAAAGCAGATAGCGCATTTATTTCTGCCTACAGAAGGCATTCATCAGAGGAAGAATTTGATATTCATGTTGAATATTTAGCAGCACCAACAATTGATAATAAAGTTGTCATTATCAGCGATCCAATGTTAGCAACAGGAAGCTCAATGGTAACCGTATACAAAGCACTTTTAAAACAAGGGAATCCTTCTAAAATCATTGTTGTATCAGCTATTGCAACTCAAGAGGCCATTGAATTTGTTCAAAAACATTTACCATTGAACACGGATATTTGGGTAGCCGCAATTGACAGTGAATTAACTGCTCAATCATACATTGTTCCAGGATTAGGTGATGCCGGTGATTTAGCCTATGGAATTAAATGTTAATTTTGACAAATGAATTGGACCGCAATTAGTAGTGTTTTAGCGTTGGCAACTGTGAAATTTTTATTGGCGCCGTCATCAGGAAGAGCAATGGATTTACCTTTTTGGGAAACTTATTTTGCAGCACTTATAGGAGGTTCATTAAGCGCTACATTTTTTTATTTTTTCAGTGAATTGATGTTAAAGATCAGCGAAAAAAGAAAAGCAAAAAAACTTGCTAGTAATCAACCCATTAAACGCAAATCTTCCAAATCAAAACGCTTGATCTTAAAAATTAAAAACAAGTTTGGAATGTATGGAATTTGTATTCTAGGCCCATTTATTTTATCCATTCCAATTGGAACAATCATTGCTGCAAAAATGTATGGTAAATCTAAAATGACGTATCCAATTATCTTAATAGGATTAGCAATGAATGGAATGATTTTAACACTAATTTCCTACTTAGTTTAAATGACTGGTCAACACTTGTTTTTTGATTTAGATCGCACTTTATGGGATTTTGAAAAGAATTCTAAAATTGCTTTAACGCAGTTGTTTCATCACCACGGACTGCAGCACCACATTGCTAATTTTCATGCATTTTATGGACACTACAAATTAAAAAATGCCCAATTGTGGAAAGAATATGGAGCTGGTCGCTTAAAAAAAGAAGTGCTAAGAGATGAACGATTCCGTTTAACCTTAAACCATTTTTCTATCAACGATGAAGATTTGGTAAAAAAAATAAGTGACGGTTACGTTGAACTTTCTCCGCAACAAACGGCTTTATTTCCAAACGCTATCGAAACCTTAGAATACTTAAAAAAAGAAGGTTATACAATGCACATCATCACGAATGGATTCAAAGAAGTGCAATTTATCAAACTGAAAAATTCAGGATTAATTGATTTTTTTGATGTCATCGTATGTTCTGAAGATGTAGGACACAACAAACCGAATCCAGCTATTTTCAAACATTCGTTAAGTAAGGCTGCTGCAACTTCCGAAAAATCTGTGATGATTGGTGATGATTATGAAGTGGATGTATTAGGTGCTTTGAATTTTGGAATGAAAGGCATTCTTTTTGATCCATTCAATGATTTCAAGTCTCCTGTAGATGGCTTTAAAATTAAAAACTTAAACGAGTTGCCTGCTTTGTTACCGTGGGTTTTTAAAACCAATTTATAAGCTTAATTAGGGCAGTAAAATAATTGAATCGGAGAGCAATGAATAGTTTTATTATCTGGATTCCATGCATAAATTTTCAAGACATCTGTTGCTTCAAGCCCATCAGGTAATCGGAACGCATTGAACAATCTATTTTTTGAAAGTTCCCCTAAGTTTTTTTGATTGAACGCAGAATAAAAAACTGGTACGTCATTTTGCTTTAACATTTCACCATTTCGCTCAATCGTAGCAACTAAATAAAAAGAATTCAAAAGTGAGACATCTCCTTTCGATTGAATGCGGTAAAAATCAGCTCTTTTTGTTAATGGTGGTAATTGGGAGACTTTGATTGAAAATCCTCCAAAAAATTCTTCAGAAGTTGAACTTGATTTATCCTTCGGAGCAGTCTGTATTAACTTCCAATTACGCATTGTTACTTGTTTTTCAAAAAGAAATGCTGTTGAAAATGGTAATTCTAATTTAGCTACTATGTTTGGATATTTTTGTTGAATAATTGCACGAAACATTGGAGTCAATTCTACCGTTGTTTCAGAAAAACAAACATATTTTTTTGTCGATTTGATTATACGATCTTTTACCCCAATTATTGCCTGTTCAGCTGTCCAATCGCGAATTGGTTCTTTTAATGGATGCTTTAAATAGTAATTAACATAGGAAATATCATTGAAAGCCGAAACAAACTCAATATTGTCATAACCATATTTTTGTTGTGCACGATCTATAAACGCTGCTTGTTCACGAAAAACGCCGAAATGAATCGGTTCTTGAATGCGAAAGAGGATAACACTGTGTGAAATCGTTAGAACAACAATTAATTTCAAAATATTCCATTTCTGATTTTCATTCAGTTCAACATCAGTTGGAACAATTCCCAAGATAAATAAAGGCAAAATAAAAACTAAAGCAGACTCTCTTAATATTGGAGTTAGCGCATACGACAAAATAAATGCTACGATGAAAACTACACTGAATATGGTGATCCCGAAAGTTTTGTTCGAAAGAATGGAAATTGAGGATTCTTTTTTACGAAAGAAGAATAATCCACTAAAAATTAAAACAAACAAGAATGCTAAAATGAAAGACTCATTGAAAAACAAATAGATAAACTCAAAAATCCACGTCAAATTTGGAGCTGGCAACCAATTCAAACCTCCACGACTCAAATGAAACATGGTAACAGATAAATGTGGAATAAAAGCAACAACACTTATTATTCCAGCCAGTAAAAGCCATTTAATTTTATCTTTTCCGATAAAAAACAAGGAGCAAAAACCGAGTATTCCAACAGCCAAAAACGCGAAATAATGGGAAAACATAGCGCCAAGAAACCCAATAATCAAGTACAATAACCATTTCCAATGAAAACTTGAAGCGTATTTGATTTCGAGGACACTCAAATAACTTACTAAAACAAAAAACTCTCCTGAATTGTATGGTCGTGCAAAAACACTATTTGTTACCGCAAAGGATAAACCTGTCAACAAGGCCAGTGTTAACAATCCACTAAACCTTGAGAAATGTTTGTTTGCAATGTGATAAATTAAGCTTGAATTAAGCACAAAAAAGAGTAATCCAGTTGACCTTAAAGACCATTCACTTTCGCCGAATAAATGCACCCAAATCCACAAAAATACTTGGTAAAAACCAGGATGCATGTCTCCCAACTTTATTCCATAAAACCACAATTCATTCCAAGAAGTTGTTTGAGTTCTATTCCATGCGCTTAATTCATCATTCGATAAACCTTGTTCAACTATAAAGTAACAACGAAAAAGTAAGCCTATGCAAAGTAATATAAAAAAGTAACGATGATTTTTGAGCCACTTTAACATTCAAAAGGAATTAATCGCGTAATTCTTGACGTGTTTTTTCATACAAAATCATCCCAGCTGCAACACCCACGTTCATCGACGCAATTTCACCACGCATTGGAATCTTTGCTTTAATATCTGATAAATTCAGTAAATCAGAAGTAATTCCATCTTCTTCAGAACCAAGAATGATAGCGACTGAACCTCTTAAATTAACTTCATACAAAGGAATTTTAGATTTTTCTGTACATGCTACGATTCGCATTCCCAACTGTTGTAAATAAAACAATGAATCTTTTAAATTAGTTGTTTTACAAACTGGAATACGATTCAAAGCACCTGCAGAAGTTTTAATGGCATCAGCCGTAACCAAAGCAGATCCTTTAGATGGAATTAATATCGCGTCAACACCTTGACATTCAGCCGTTCTTGCGATTGCACCAAAGTTACGAACGTCTGTAATACGATCTAAAACTAAGATTAACGGCTTTTCTCCTTTTTCCATTCGTTCTTCTACAAATGGTTCTATTAATTGGTATTCAATTGGCGAAACATATGCGATAACACCTTGGTGATTGCCATCAATAACGCCATCTAATTTCTGAACAGGAACAAATTGCAATTGAAAATCACGACCTGCTAAAGCATCTTTCAATTCAGAAAAAAGATCCTTATTCATCCCTTTTTGAATCAAAATTTTATTGATTTCACGATCAGCTTTGATTGCTTCAATAACAGCACGTACTCCAAAAATCACATCTTCTGCAGATTTTTTTCGTTCAAACTTTTTGTATTCCATTCTTCTATTTTCCATTTCTTTTTATTTATAAACGATTGAAAATTCAACCGCTACATTATCGCCTAAAGTTTTAGCAACAGGACATGCTTTACCTGCTCTAATAACTTTTTCAGCTTCTAAATCTGTCCAATTATTGCCTTTAAAATCAATGTGAATTATAATTTTACCGATTCTTCTAGGGTTCGCCTCCATTATTTTTTCTACACTTGCTTTTGCATGTTCAAAAAAGACACCATGCTCTTTGCAATAAATCCCAATGATTGTCAACATACAAGAAGCATAAGCTGTTGCAACTAAATCTGTTGGTGAAAATGCTTGACCTAAACCATTGTTATCGATTGGTGCATCTGTAATAATTGAAGTATTCGAATTAACGTGTGTGCATTTTGTTCGCAAACCTCCTAAATATTCAACTTCTGCTGTAATCATAAAATTATCAAAAATTTGTTTTGTAACTTTGCTCTTTGAAATCAAAATCGATTTTAAGTTGGTAAAAATAAGCTTTTTATTTGAGCCTGTGAAATAACGAACATTTCTAAGGATTGAATTGTTATTAATTTCACATGTATTTTAATGAGCGATAAGTTATTGAAAGATGAGTGAAATTAGTCAAAAAGATAATTCAGAAATTCGTATCAAAAAACCGAAGTGGTTGCGTGTAAAATTGCCAATTGGTGAAAACTACCGCAAAGTTAGATCGTTGGTTGATGAGCATAAGTTACATACCATTTGTGAAAGTGGAAGCTGTCCAAACATGGGTGAATGTTGGGGCGAAGGAACTGCAACTTTTATGATTTTAGGAAATATTTGTACGCGTTCATGTGGTTTTTGCGCTGTAAAAACGGGTCGACCAGAAGAAGTAGATGAATTTGAACCTGGAAAAATAGCCCACAGTGTGAAAACGATGGGGATCAAACATGCCGTAATCACATCTGTTGACCGTGACGATTTGAAAGATGGTGGTTCAGGAATTTGGGTTCAAACGGTTAAAGCCATTCGCCACCAATCGCCAGGTACAACATTAGAAACATTGATTCCAGATTTTGCAGGAAATTGGGAGAATTTACAAAACATCATTGAAGTAGCACCTGAAATTGTTAGCCACAATCTAGAAACTGTCAGACGATTAACAAAACAAGTACGTATTCAAGCAAAATACGACCGAAGTTTAGAAGTGTTGTTTCGCCTTAAAAAAGGTGGTATGCGAACAAAATCTGGCATCATGTTGGGATTAGGAGAAACGGATGAAGAAATCATTGAAACAATGGAAGATTTACGCAGTGTAAATGTTGATATTCTTACTTTGGGCCAATACTTACAACCAACACCAAAACATTTACCTATAGTAGAGTTTGTAACACCCGAACGCTTTGATAAATATCAAAAAATTGGCATAGAAATGGGGTTTAAATATGTTGAAAGTGGCCCCTTGGTTCGCTCATCTTATCATGCTGAAAAACATTTGTTTTAAGCTTTAGACGTGTATAAATTAGTTTAAAATTTAATCATTTAGAATTAACTTAAAACGATTAATTAATAATTTTGAAAATTAGACTTAAAAAACTAATAATAAATTAACATATGTTTTGATTTTTTATTAATTTGGCGGTCGCATTACTATAATTTTGTAATAATTACATGATGAAAAAAACAAAAATAATCTTTGGAATAGTAGGAATTGTTGCAGCTGCAGCAATCGTTGTTGTTAGTCCTTGGGGAATTAAAAGCAATGGTCAATATGCTCAAAAAGACTTACCTTCAATGGAAAGTCAAAGTGCAAACGATGCTCAAAAATGGTTAGAAGCACGTTACATTGATGAAACTACAGGAGAACGCATTTCTTCTGAAAAGTTGGCATTGATTGAAAAACAATTATTAGCTCTTCCTAAAAATAAAAGTATCTCTTTCGTTGAAAGAGGTCCAGACAATATTGGTGGAAGAACGCGTGCAATTCAAGTTGATCGTTCAAACGTTAATCGTGTTTGGGCAGGAGGTGTTTCTGGAGGACTTTTTGTTACTGAAAACAGAGCAAATACATGGACAAGAGTTGACTCTTATATAGATGCAGGTGCATCTCCAAATATTTCAAGTATGACCCAAACACCTGATGGTACATTATATGTAGCGACGGGTTCAAACCAAGAAGGATGGGCGCAAGGAAATGGAGTTTGGTATTCAACAGATGCAGGTGCTACTTGGGCTAAAATTCCGGGTACAACTGCTAGTACAGAGGTTGAATCCAACGATGCTGATAATTTTGTTTGGATGGCTACTAGTTCTGGTTTGAAAAAATGGAAAGTTGGAGATGCTGCAATAACAAGTGTAACTGGTGTAACTGGATCTTGTTCTGCTTTCAAAGTATCTAAAGATGGACAAGTAATTGTTGGTGCATTTAGTTCAAATAAAACTTTTGTTTCAACAGATGGTGGATCAACTTGGACTGACAAATCTGGGTCAGGTGCAACTGTTGTTCCAGTTGGTTCGGCAAGAATTGAATATGCAATCTCTCCAAACAAAGTTGGTGGTAATTATTCTATTTATGCGGTAAGAACAAATTCAAATTTATCTGGTATGAATGTTTCTCACGACAATGGCCAAACTTGGTCTCAATTTGTTGGAGCATCAGGAACACCAAGTAACTTAGATATTTAG
>ERZ650308.1712-NODE-1712-length-11162-cov-51.133069_pt1 | contig 11162 bp, 13 predicted proteins | sample MGYA00376244_ERZ650308 | MGnify/ENA primary metagenome ERZ650308 (study PRJEB26733, sample SAMN07839295) | wastewater metagenome | biome: small river; feature: stream; material: water | place: USA: North Carolina | collected 2016-04-26 ...
CTTTCCCTACACGACGCTCTTCCGATCTCGTCGTGCGCTCTCCCAACGATCCCTAATGAAATCGGACCCTAGATAATTTCTGCTCCACACAGCACAGGAGCCAGCCAGTGAGACGAAAGACTGCAACGAATACCAGAGTGGCCCCAAGCATCATTGTTCAACCTAGCGCGATTGATGCGCTCGCTCCCCCTATGGTGCTGGATGCCCCTTGGGAGGCCAAGATTATACCACTGTCATATCCGCCGATCCGCGACCGAGCGTTTTTCAAGCCACCATCCGATGTCGCGCTTCCTCTGGCCTATGCGCAGACCACAGATGAGTGGTTGGCCTGGATCATGCCAAATGCCGAGTTGCAACCGAACGATCTTAGTGGAGCGTTTGTATATCATTGGGGGCTGCGGCGTAAATCCATCGGCTTGCGCCCAGCGTGTGAAACTCCTCCGCTCTCGTTAGTCGTCGGAAATCCGCCCCATGTGTTTGTCGAGTTTGCCGGTGCTCATCCCGAGCAATATTGCCAGCGATGCGCAGCGCTTGCCGAACAGATGCATTGGCAACAGGTTGACTCTGGCCTTCTTGCCGAGTAAGATGCATGCCAAAGCGCGGATGGCCTTCTGTGGCTGGCTGGCCTCGTTGGCGTCGATCCCGTCATGGTTGACATTGCCCGGTCGTCTGTCTATGCCGAGCACTGCCGCGAAAGATGCAAGGACCATCATGGCGATCGAGTGCGGCAGCTAATCCCCCGTGCTGCGATCGAAAATGCTCTAGCACGCCATCGCGCCCAGAAACCACAAAGCGCCCGAGGCGAAGCCGACGGGCAAGACCTAGCTACAGCAGAAGGCGAGCGAAGCTAGGCATTCTGCGGCCCTGGGTGGCGGACGTGCTGCCCCTTGGGCTATCGCAAACTGACAAAACAGTCAAGAGGTGAACTCGACATGTGCCGAAAAAGCGACCGACACACTGGGGCACGAGATAACATTGGTCGAGCCGCCCCGCTTCTGTTCGCGATGCTGTGCGTAGGCTGGGCGGTCACAATCTGCGTCGAGTGCTTCTATCCGCACCGCTGCTCTGGGCCAAAGACCACGACCGCCCCAGGACATTCCCGCCGCACGTCCTCAACCCATTGACGGGTCCGCTCGTCCAGTACATCACCAGTGACAAGCAATGCGCCGGGAGTGAGCCGCTTGGCGTCAATGCCCCACACCAACCACGCAGGCGACACATCAAGCGCCGCTGCAATGCGCTCGAGTACGCTGATTCTGATGTCGCGCCCGGCTGCAAAACGATAGAGGGCTGACTTAGAAACGCGACAACGCGACGACAGAGCGTTCATCGTCGTTCCTGCGCGCTCCATCGCATCATCGAGCCGCCACGCCCGGCTCATCGCTTCGACCCAAACGCCTTGCCGCCCGCTGGCCTGATTTGTCGCGCTGGTGCTGCACCTGGACGGGCCGATGGTCCCGCGCTGCCCCATCCGCTGCGGTCTTTGCGCTTGGGCTCAAGTGCTGCCTGGGCACGGTGGATCGGATACCGGAAGGCATCCAAGATATGCACAAGGTCGCGCAGTTCCTGCGGTGTGCCCGCGATGTACGGATCAAGCGGGGCTTTTTTGCACGCTGTGATCAGGTGTCGGCACGAATCCATCACAAATAGGCGCTGCTGCCTAAACAGCTCGTTGCACTCATCGATATTTTCCAACTTGCGAGGGTCGCGAAAGTGCTTGCTGTCCTTGAGCTTCCAAGTCGTCGGCGCGTGCATCTCCCAGGCTGGAATCACAATCTCCTGATCGCCGTCGTAAGCGTGCGTCGCCGAGCGGAACAGGTCATAAGACGAGTGACCCGCAGACACGCCTCCTCTTTGCCGCGATTCGCTGTTCTGCCACTGTCCAGAAGCGTCGGCAATCAGTACGATTTCTTCCGGCTGCCACCCGCTTTTGTACAACTCGACGATCACCTCGCGTTCCGTCATCGGGCGGTCGCGATCCTGTTCGTTGCGAAACTCGCGCTCTGCGACGTAAATCAGCGCGTTGTTGCGGGATGGGTCGCGGTATGCTTTGAACCCGACGAAGGCGAACCACGGCCACTTGTTAAAGTCTGTTCCGCCAAAGCTGGTGTAGGTCGACGAGTGACGGATCGTGTCACGCAGTCGCATTGCTGCAATGACTTCGCCAGACACAGGAATCCAAGCCGCCGGAACCACTGTGAGCACATTGCTTGGCTTGAACGCGAACATCGCAACATCTGTCGAGTCGTTCCACTCGCTTTCGGCGTCAGCGCGCATGAGCTTCGGATTGACCACACCCGCAAAGATTCGGAAGTTGTCTCGGCTGTCCTGATGGATGCGTGTGTTTTTGTCCGGGTTTACCCAAAACCACCTGACAACCTGCTGCCCGGTGTTTGGGTTGACCATGCGCCCGTCGTCGCATGCGTACTTGACTTCCTTTAGCCATTGACCACGAGCACGGCGTGGTGCGTTTGCCGCCATGATCAGCAGCCCGCCGCCGTCGATTGTGTTGCCCGCGCAGTGCACGGGCGCTTCGCTGTCTACCTTTTGCCCTTCGTTGAGTCCGACGACATCAACGCGACCTTGTTTTAGGCTGTCCGGTCGGTTGGCGCTTTTCAAAAACACCTGCGACCCGTGCGCGAACATGTACCCGTTTGTCGGGTGAGGTCGATAGTGCCACCACTTTTCAGGGATCGCCCGCAGCAAAGACACCATCTCGCGCGCTTCGACGTTCCGCTTGTTCTCGGCCCGGCGCGAGATCACTGCCAAAATGTCCTCGTGCAGCTCGCGTTGCTCGGGATAAGAGGGCACAACCAGCCACCCCACAAACGTCACCCGCTGCCCGTCCGTGTGCGTCCGGTATGGGATGGCCACCGCCGCCAGCAGAATCAGGGCCACCATTACCCAGGTTTTTCCACCTCGTCGTTTGCCAGCCAGCACGTCCACAAAGCTTGGACGTGGTTCGTTTCGCTTGTAAGACTTCAGCCACTGCCCAAACGCCTGGACGTATTCGACCTGCGATGCCTCGACCGTCAAAATGTGCGCTGGCCCAAGCGCTTCCTGTTCTGCGGCTGCAATTTCATCGCCGAGCAGCACGGTCAGATGTTCCGGCGTGCGCCACCGGTTGAGCCGCTTATCCCAGATACCGCCACCGCTCAGCAGCCGCGTACCGTCTGCCGTGCGCATTTCCAGTCGGATGGCTAGAAAGCGCTCCGTGGCGTCATACAGCGAGGCCACCTCTTGCAAAAGCCGCAATGTTTTGCGGCTCATGGCGTGGCCTCCTTGTCGGCCCCCAGCACAATCGCCCCACCTTCAGGGGTTGAAGTCAATTCAAGCGTCTTTTCGGCCCACTCTGCAAGCTCTGCGCTCGGGTAGTTGAGCCCGAGCACGCTGACTGCTTTGGTGACAGCTGCCGCACGTTCACCGGGGCTTGATCCTGGTGCCGTGGCCTGTTGCCGTAGCGCAACCGCCGCCATCTCCTGCGCATAGAGCGAGATGGCCGACATGCGCCCGATCTTGTCTGATGTCTTATCGCCCGGTCGAATGATCACGCCGAGAACTGGAGGGCCGATTTTCCGATACTCTGCCGCATCATCGGCAGCACGCAGAAGCAACCAGCGCAGCCGTAGCAGATCGGCGCGCCATTTGCGGCACGTCAGATCATCGGATGATGTTGCCGGAGTCCCCAACCGTGTCGGCCATGTCACATCGTGACAGCGTTCGATCAGCGCCCATACTTCATCGCGCAGTCGGCTGTGATCTGGCTTTTGTGTGCCGTCGATCCGAATCAGCAGCCGCAGTGCGGACATCTTCGCACGGTCATCTGCGCCCGTGGCAAATAGGTGCTCGGCCTGTGCGATTCGCCGTGCTCGCTGAACCTGTGGCGGGCCAAGCGTTTGCCCGTCCAGCGTGCCGGGGTCTGGCAACACTTCCGCCGCGTCATCCGGGTCGCCTAATGACCCATCAAAAAACGATAACAGCAAGCGCCCCGCTTCTGCGCGTTCGTCGTCCGCAAGGTTGCTAAGGCGCAGCGGCGTCAGCGCCCGCGATTCATTGTCGCGCTGGCTACGTGCAGCCGCTGCGTTTCGGTTCTGTGCTCCACTCGGCATGGGTTTGGCTCCCGATTCGTTGTTACCACTTGGGTTCGACTTTGCCTAGGCCAAACAAGGCGCTCTGTGGACTTGGAAATCTGGTGACATGTAACCTGTTTTGGTTTTAAATGACCCCATGTTGTCCGCACCTCTTTTGCCATCGTCTGCATCTAGCAGCGCTGCGATTCTTACTCGCGCGCTTCCGCAACTCCGTGCGTTTTCGCTCTTTGCGCAGGATGCCCACTGGCAAGTGACAGGACCTCTTTTCGGTATCCTGCATCCGCTATTCGGCGAGTTGTATGACATGGTCACCGCATACAGCGATGCCATTGCCGAGCGCATCCGGCAACTGAACGCGCGACCTCCGCTGGCAGCGGGCATTGAGCCGTTTGCCATTGGGGGCGAAGAGGGCTCGCTGTTGGCAGCGCAGTGCTTGCAACATGCTCAAAAGCTGGGGGCCATTTTGTACCGAGCGATGGACGAACTGAAAGCCTACGATGTGGTGTTTCTTGCGGTGTTTCAGGATTTGCAAGCGCGGCTCGAAAAACTACTGTGGCAGATTGGTTCACATGCTGGCTAATTCGCACAGCGGGAACTAATGATCATGCCTTGATTGCAAATCGAGGCAATGTCGCTTGATTGAAACGCGCGAAATTCACCATTGTTGACGGCAGTCATCAGCCCGGTTGCCGTGTGAATGCCTCCAAAGACATGCCCCAACTCATGCGGTTTCCGCTAGTTTCCTGGTGAGGTTGCTCACATCCAAGCGCAAGCACCAAACAGGCCACCGCCGCTCTCACAGCTCGTCCTCGTCGTCATCATTGCAATTGTTCAGTTTGCAGTCGAGCGGGTCCCAGTACGTCGGGACCATTAGGCGAGCGTCGTGCCGATGGGTCGGTGATCGCACAATGCGCGGTTCTTCAATCCGACTTGGTCTGACAGGTACCGACCCAATGGCCTGCGCCTCACACGAGCCTGTACGAGTGTTGCAGGTGGAGCCCGGCGGGCATCCACCGGGACACTTCTTTTTTTGCTCGGATGCGTATTGATCAGCGTACCTCTCGGCATTGATGCCGGATTGCACGGTTAGACCAACGCCGCAAAGAAGAAGTAGCACAGGCAATCTTGCTGTGCTTTTGTCGGCGTCTGGGGGGGTGCTTTTGGTAATGGAATCAAGCAGCGCCGGATGATCTTTTGCTGCCAGGCGGGCATCTAGCTCGTCTTTGCGGCGAAGTCTGGCAATCCAGGCAAGGACAACCGCGCCAATCGTTGTAAACACCGTCGCGGCGGCTGGGGCAATGGCGGCAAGCGCTGCAAAATCGATCACCTGGCAAAGCTAGGACCGGTGTTATTGCTTTGTCAAGCCATAAAACTGGTCAACATCCTAGATTGTCGGGAACGTACCATCTTGCCGACGGATGTAATCAATCCCAAAGACCGGAGACGGCCCACCGACAGCAATGCCAGCCACGCCGACACGATCGGGAGAAATTGCATTGACGGTGCTGTCAAGATCCTTGAATCCGCCCGCTTCGGATCCAACTGCAAAGCGATACGTCGTTCCGTCGCGATAGATCTGCATCCGATCAATAGGCTGCACAAAGCTATCGAGGGTGGCGCTGTATACGGTAGTTGAAATACCGCCTACTCGCTGCTCGGCGATTATCATCCATGTGTTGCTTCCACCCGTCCGCCCAAGCGTCAAACTGACCGCATTGTTGACATCGAGATTTCCAGCCGCCGACTGCCCGAGCAGCAGCGCAAAGCCATTTGTTCCCACGCCTGCATTTGAGTCCATCGAGAACTTGGCATAGATCAGGCCGGTCGTGAGAGCAGAAGCGAGCAACTTGCTGTAATAAGCGGATGCGTCCGGTTGGAAAAGCAGCCAACCTGTACGCGCCGTGACGCTCTGCCGGACCACGTTTGGGCCAACAATTGTCGCGCCCCGCTGCGGTTCTCCAGCTTGGGCAGTGGCCGCAAGCAGTTGCCATGCTGGCGATAGCGTCAAGCCATTGAACTCGTCGTCATCGGCATTCGCTGGAGTGGGCAGCAGATCTGGGCCAAAACCGCCACCCATGCCGCCAAGACCGACGACGCCCGACAAACTGACGTGCCAATAGGTGCCACGGCTTTCGATCTCCACGCCTCCCCAGGGCTGCGACAGGGTGATGGACGATTCACCGTCGATCTTGTCTGCCCCCGAAGCATTGAGCGTTACGGGGTAGGTGCCCCAACTTCCGTTCGCGTCGAGAATCCGCAGCTTGCGACCACCGACCACCGTGGCCAGCTGTGCCAGCGATGGCAGGGTAATGGCAAGCGCCTGCGGCACGGTCAGCTTGATATCGAGGCACGTATCGGTGCCCAGGATTGGCAGATCGGACGGCGAAGCGATGACCCGCGAGCCTGTTTCGATCGTGCTGGCGGATTCGAGGATCTGACCACGGAACTGTGCGTTCAAGTTTGCATTGTCGGACACTGGGAGGCTCCTTAGACGACGAGGTTAACATGGGCGCGAACGCCACCGGCAGCAGAAGCGCCCGACAGCGTTAACCCAGAAACGGTTTCAGTAGATACGCCGATCGCGACATTCGTATCGGTAACGATGCTCATGGAATCCTCTCAACAATGGCACAAGCGCCACCGACGCACTCAAGACCAAAACAACATGGGCGGTCAATACAACTCTGTCCGACCACCATCACACAAGAGCCCCCATCGGGATGAGGTGGTGCATTTTTTTTGTCACACCCACACCCGACAAGCAGCAGAGCCAGCGCTATCAAGAAATTTGAAGCTTCCATGTGATTGTCTTTCCTGCGAGTCCGGTGGCTAAAATCTGACAGTCTGACCCACTGACGGCAGCGGTCACAGTCGGTGCCACGCCATAGCCGTTGAAGGTGGTCGTGCCGCTGCTGGCTTTGAGGATAGGGGCCTCGCCGGGATTGTTCGCAAATAGGAAAGTGCCCTCTCCGCTGGCCACTTCGGTCTTGCTCGTGTACGCGGTCCAGTGGACATAGCGCTCAACCGCATCGCCATCGCCAAGCCCGAACACATGCAGGGGGGTTGGCGTGTTGTCTGTCGTCTGTCCGGTTTCAAACGTCGCCATGATGACTCCTGTTAGGTTGCGTCGCAGGCAATGCGCACTGTAGCGGTCGCTCCCGCCGGGGACCAGTTCGATGATGTGATCCGAATCACGAACACATCGCCCACCGTTGCCGTGTAACTATTCAACGTATCGGAGCAAAACTTGGCCCCGCTTCCGATAGTGCAAGTCAGCAAAGTCGCGGCATAAGTCAGCGTCGCTCCGCCTGCGCTGCGATGGAGCGTGACCACCGTGGTCCCCGTCGCGTTGGCGTTTGCCTGCACTCGCAGACCTGTCACGGAGCCCGAGCAGTGCGCGATCATCGGTGCGACGTTGGTTGCCGTGGACGATGCTTCCGATCCCGGTCCCCAGTAGGTATTAGTTGCGAATGTCAAGCCGTTGTTTGCTGCCCATCGCATAGCCGAGGCACGAACATTGGCAGCCAAAACGAGCGCACCGCCCGACGTGGTGAGATCTGCACCAGTGCTGAGAGACAACGTGCGGTCAGCCGTCAGATTTCCACCGCCACCGAGCGGCGCGCTTGTATTGATTGATCGAGAAGTGGGTACGTATGCAGCAGCAGCGATTGCCCCGTCTACATAGGTTTTGTTGGCAGCATCACCGCCAGATGTCGGAGATCCGAGCGACGTGATCTTGAATCCTGCCGCGTTTAGGTTTGCCGCAAGGCTTGGCGTCCCACCGAGCGCATAGACCCCGCTGATGGTGCCGTTGATTACCGGGGACGAGGTAACGCCGATGGGCAGATTGGAGCCGCCCTGTTTGATGTAGGCAATCCCGGTGCTGGTATCGTACCAGAGATCTCCGTTCATTGCCCCGACACACGCCCCCGAGCATTGTCGCAGCCTCCAGGCATCGCCCATAGTCACAAGGTTGCCGCTGGCATCTTGAAACCCGACCCGATATGGAGACGTTGTCGACGTGCCGATAACACACACGCGCCCAACTGGGCACGCGCTCGGCGCTGCGGGCAGTAGCTGCAAGCGGTTTGCTGTCAAATTCTGAGCTGATGCCACCGATGACACCAGCAAAAGCAGTGCTGCAAGAATGATGCGCATCACGCCACCGTCCCATATGCAAAGTAGGGCACATCCACTGAGGATGTCAGCCCGCCCGCGATCTGAATGGTTGCCGACGAGGTTGTCACCAGCGTTGTCCCCAAGGAATCCTGCGCGATTCCAGGTGCCGAGAAATTGCCATCTTTGTCGTATGACCCACCCACCATCACCTGGGGCGGCGCAAGGTACGATGGTGCAAAAGTGATGCTCTGCTGCGTCACGCCCACGCCGAACGTCAGCTTTCCAATTTGCACGCCTCCGCCAATCGGGTTGGCCATGTACGCCGAGTGAAGTACACGCCACGCATCGACCGAGAGCGACATCACATCGTCTGGAACATTGACCGGAGACGGCAGCACCATCGTAGACAGCAACTTGCCCGTATAGATCACCGTGCTCGCGCTACCGCTTGTGCTCGGCCCGTTCGGGTTGATCAGCTGCCACTCGATTTCCGGCCCAATGAAATCGCCCGTGGTTGGATGCTTCGGGCGGTGCATCTCTGTGTCGGTGTACGGCACGTTCTGGAACGTCGCAAACCCGGTGCCATTGGTCACGGCCACCCAGCAATCGCGATACCCTGGATCACTGGTTTGGTTGACCTCCCATGGCAGATAGGTTGTGCCATTCAAGTAGGTGATATCTGTCCGGTTTGGCCGCAGATAGACCTTGACATTGACCAGCGGCACGCGAACCCCGGTGCTGTTGATCGTTCCGACGTAGATCGTAAGATTGGCAGGCATGGCCTAGAGTCCATCCGTGGCGGCAATCACTTGCACTCCATCACCAGCAGCCGGAGCGCCCGCCGACTTGGCAAGCGCTCGAACGGCAATCAAGTTTTTGCATGCAGGCACAAGCACGCCATCCAGGAATGAGCCAGCGGTCGCCGAAAATGTGTGCTCAATCGCTACCGTCCCAGCCCGGTCGCTCTCGATATCGCCCCACTGCACGCGCCCAGCCATGCGACGATCAAGCGTCGCCCCCAGGGTGGCGTCAGTTGATCCGCTTGCCACCGCTGAAAAATGAACGTTGAGCGCCACCGTTGCCGCGATGTAGTCCGCCACCGCCTTGATCGTCCCGGCTGGCTGACCGTTTTCCTTTGTCGGCAGAAGGATTGTAAGCGCCAGATTCAGCCCGACGCTGCCAGTGAGCACATGGGAAATCGGCGTGTTGTTTCCGGTCTGCTGCTGCATCTGCACAGTGTAAAGCGGTCCCGTCAGCCCCCAAACTTGAAGCAGACCTTGCCCGCCGCCCGGCGTTCGACTGGCAAACGTCGCACCATCCACAGACAGCGCGGCACCCTGAAACTTGACCACCACATCTTGTCCGCCTGCGCCTTTGAAAGCACGCACGGCAAACGGGAAGCGCGTCGATGCGCTGGCATCATAAAACAGCGACTCGGTTGAGGCGATGTCGGCAGGATAGGTGCCCGTCAAAGTCGCAGCGCCCGTTGGCAGCGGTGCCGTTGCGGAGCGGTAGCAGAGGATCACGTTGTGCAGCATGGTCTACCTCATCACGGCCAGACGGATGTAGTCCGCCGCAAAACCTGTGTTAATTGGCATGTTGGGCGATGCGATTTCGAGGTATCGCCGCGCCGCTAGCAGGTTGTCAGGGTACGCCTGTGTGACGAGCAAGGCCCCGTCAATATATGCATATGCAGTCTGCGCGATCCGACTAATCTGCAAATCGTAGTACCGACCATCAACAATCGGCACACCGGTATCAGTCAAAACGCCACCAATGGACGTTTGCCAGTTGGCTTTGTCATTGCCAGCGATAAACACGGCGCCCTTGATTGGCCAGCCGGTGTCGTCATACAGACCCCCGCGCCAGCCAGGGGTCGCGACGACATCCAGACTTGCCCGATCGTCGATGCAGATACGCAGGCTCACGGTGAAATCAAACGTGCCGATGCCCCAGTTTGCTTCTTGCAAAATGCAGGACATCGGGCCAGCGGCAATCGCAGTCATGCCAAGCAGCCCATGTTGACCCTGAGCCGTCGGGACGCGCCAGCCGCTTTGAGCATTGACCGCCGCCCAAACAGAGAGTTTGCCACGAATGCCAGCCGGATACGTCAGTTCGGTGAACTCGTCGGCAACGCACGTTGCAGAGCGCCCAAACATCATCCCAATCAGGTCGGCCAGCCCTTCCTGGGTTGGATTCAGGAACTCTGCTTTGACGCTCGGCCCGACTGCATCGACGTAGTTGTTGACGGGCACATTCGGGTATTGGCTTGGCTGTTTCATAGGCAGCACCCTGTAGAGTCTGGCGTGTTGGCGACCTTGTAACAGCGCGCTGGATCTCCGCCGCAGTGGTCTGGGTTGCCGACTTCACAGGGGGCGCATTGTCCAAGCGTCGGCGCAGTGATCAGTGGAAAGGATGGTGTCACCGATTGCTCTGCCGCCGTCTCTGTCGCTGTGTACTCCACAAACCGGCTTGGGAGCCAGCGCTCGTAGAAACCCCATGCGCCGCGATTCTTCAGCCGCTCCGCCTTCTGTGCTTCGGATAACGGCACGCACTTGATTGGCCCTGGCCCTGTCCACATCGGCTCTTTGCTGACATCGGGCACGTATCGCCACGCCACCAGCTGCCACACCGCAAACCCTCCCGGTGTGCTTTGCCAAATGAATTTGGGCCGCGTCGTCTGCGGAGTCACCGCAAACCCAATCGAGCACCCTGGATCAAGCCAAAGACCCAAGTCGCTGCTATGCACAGAGCGCGGGACAGGCGTGGCGGATGGCGCCCACTGTTCGATCGGCAGCCATCGTTGCTTGCCGTCCTCGGCCTGTGCAGGAGCCACCGGCTCGCCGATTTCGTTGTCGCGAACGTAGGCGCCAATGATCGTGCCGAAATTTTGCTTGACGGTGCGCAACTCAATGCGAGGACGCGCAGCTAGGTCAGGGCTTGGATCCGCCT
>ERZ650308.1715-NODE-1715-length-11158-cov-4.585247_pt1 | contig 11158 bp, 6 predicted proteins | sample MGYA00376244_ERZ650308 | MGnify/ENA primary metagenome ERZ650308 (study PRJEB26733, sample SAMN07839295) | wastewater metagenome | biome: small river; feature: stream; material: water | place: USA: North Carolina | collected 2016-04-26 ...
CCTAATTGGGCAAAAAACGCTACAATTTATGAAGTAAATGTTCGCCAGTTTACTCCCGAAGGAACGTTTAGAGCCTTACAAGCTCATTTGCCTCGTTTAAAAGCAATGGGTGTTGATATTTTATGGTTAATGCCCATCAATCCAATTGGAAAATTAAACCGTAAAGGTTCTTTAGGAAGTTACTATGCTGTACAAGATTATACAGAAATCAATCCTGAATATGGTACCAAAGAAGATTTTAAGCGATTTGTTGATAACGCTCATAAAAATGGTTTAAAGGTAATTGTTGATTGGGTTGCTAATCATACTTCACCAGATAGTAAATGGATTAAAGAAGGTAAGAAGGAGTATTATACATTGGATTCATTGGGTAATGTTCAGCCTACTATTGGAACTGATTGGTGGGATGTTGCCGATTTAAATTATGATAATGAAGCAATGAAAACAGAAATGGTTGACGCCATGAAATACTGGGTTGAGTCATTTGATATTGATGGGTATCGTTGTGATGTAGCGGATTGGGTTCCACTAGATTTTTGGATTCGAGTAAGAAGAGTGCTAGATCCAATTAAACCAGTTTTTATGTTAGCCGAAGCAGAAAATCCAAAGCATCATTATGGAGCATTTGACATGTCTTATGGGTGGGAATTTCATCACATTTTAAATAAAATTGCGAAAGGAACAAATAATGTAGATTCGTTAAAAGCATATTTATCTAGAGAACGTACAAAATTTCCAAGTGCAGCATTTAGAATGAATTTCACTTCCAATCATGATGAAAATTCTTGGAATGGTTCTGAAAAAGAGCGCATGGGTGAAGCTCGTTTTGCAATGGCTGTTTTAGCCGCTACTTTTGAAGGTATGCCTTTAGTTTACAACGGACAAGAAGCAAGTTTAGAAAAAAGATTACGCTTTTTTGACAAAGATACGATTGATTGGTCTAACATGAATTTAGTTGATTTTTATGACAAATTGTTAAAGTTACACCAAACAAACAAAGCGCTTTGGGCTGGAGATTTTGGAGGTAAAATTGAAATTATATCACCTGAAACAGAAAAGAATGTACTTGTATTTACACGTGAAAAAGATGGAAACAAAGTATTGGTTGTCATTAACATGTCCAATAAACAACAAAAAAGTGTGCTTTCAAATAATTTAATTGCAGGAAAGTACAAAGATCTTTTTGCCGGAAAATCTGCAAAATTAAAAGCTAAATTAGCTTTAAACCTTGCTCCTTGGGAATACAAAGTTTACTATAAATAATCAACGCTACTACTATGGCTACTGAAACACTTAAAAGTTCTAAAAAGCAGCTTTCTTTTTGGCAAATTTGGAACATGAGTTTTGGATTCTTAGGAATTCAAATGGGCTTTGCTTTGCAGAATGGAAATGCAAGTAGAATATTAACCGATCTTGGCGCAAATGTTGAAAGTTTGTCTTGGTTTTGGTTAGTTGCTCCTCTTACAGGATTAATTGTACAACCTATTATTGGTTATTGGAGCGACAGAACTTGGTCGAAAAGATTTGGTCGTAGAAAACCTTTCTTTTTTGTAGGAGCATTATTTGCTTGCATCGCGTTGATTTTATTGCCAAATGCGGACAATTTCACAGCATATTTTCCAGCTTTATTAGTGGGTGCTGGATTCTTAATGTTGATGGATGCCTCTTTTAATATTTCAATGGAACCTTTTAGAGCATTGGTAGCGGACAATTTACCAGATAATCAAAACACTAAAGGGTTTTCAATTCAAACTGCTTTAATTGGAATTGGAGCAGTTGTTGGTTCGTTTATGCCTTGGATTTTAAACAATGTATTCAACGTTCCAAATAACTTATCAGGTGTAAAAGTGCAACCAAATGTGATTTATTCTTTTTATATCGGTGCTGCAATTTTTATGCTTGCGATTTTATGGACCATCTTCAAAACAAAAGAATATTCTCCTGAAGAAAGAATTGAAATGGGTATTGTAAGTGAAGAGCGCACGAAGGAAAAATTCAAAATTCCTGCAGCAATGTGGAAATTAGGCTTAGTTCAATTCTTCTCTTGGTTCGGCTTGTTTTGTATGTGGGTTTATACCACAACAGCTTTACGTGAACACACTTACAATCTTCCAACAATGGATGCTATTAAAGCTGGTTTAGCAATCAATCCGAATGATTTAACGCTAAAAAATCAATTGAAACTAAGTGAAGATTTGGGTGATTGGGTAGGTATTTTATTTGGAATTTACAATGGAATTTCAGCCATTTTTGCTTTTTTCATTCCATTGATTGCAAAGAAATTTGGTCGATCAAAAACACACGCTTTAGCATTGTTGATGGGCGGATTAGGATTGGTCTTAATGTTCTTTATGCCAAATAAAACAGCAATGATTTTACCAATGCTATTTATTGGAATTGCTTGGGCAAGCATTTTAGCAATGCCTTATGCCATGCTAGCAGGCGTTATTCCTTCAGAAAGAATGGGTGTCTTTATGGGGATTTTTAATTTCTTTATCACTTTACCACAAATTTTTAGCGCCTTATTTTCAGGCCCAATCGTGAAATACCTTTTTGGTGGAAACGCCGCTTACGCTCTCGTTTTAGGTGGTGTATTTATGCTTTTAGCGTGTATTTTTACTTTAAGAATTAAAATTAAATAATGACGGTCAAAGGATTAATTTTTGATTTAGATGGTGTTATTGTAAATACTGAACACAATCATTTTCTGTCGTGGAAAGCCATAGCAGATAAACTATCAATATCATTTACAGAAAGAGAAAATGAGCAGTTGAAGGGGATTTCACGAATCGATTCGTTGAAAGTTCTTTTAAGAATGGGAAATGTTGAAATTTCTACCAACGATTTTGACGCACTTATTCTTGAAAAAAATGATCATTACTTAGCTTCAATCGCTGATTTATCAGAAAAAGATATTTTACCTGGCGTGAAAGCGTTGTTAATTGATGCTAAAGCGAAAGGAATTAAAATGGCTATAGGATCATCTAGTAAAAACGCACGATTCATTTTAAATCAATTGGGGTTAACAAATTATTTTGAAGCTATAATTGATGGAAATGGTGTTGCACAACCAAAGCCACATCCCGAAGTATTTTTAAACGCTGCCCATGAATTAGGATTGGAAGTAGCTTCTTGTATTGTTTTTGAAGATGCGGAAAGTGGAATAGAAGCTGCTTTGAAAGGTGGTTTTTATGTTGTTGCAGTTGGGAACCCACATGTTGCTGACCAAGCATCAGAATTTATCCCATCAATGTTAGACTTTAATGTAGAAGATTATGCTTAATTTATTTGAAATAGACGAATGGAAATTGATCGAAAATAGCTTCGATCCTGCAAAACAAGAACAAGCAGAAAGTATTTTCTCAATTGGAAACGGATCGTTTGGTCAGCGTGCTAATTTTGAAGAGGCTTATTCTGGTAAAACATTACAAGGAAGTTATGTTGGTGGTGTTTATTATCCAGATAAAACACGTGTTGGATGGTGGAAGAATGGATACCCAGAATACTTTGCCAAAGTATTAAATGCTACGAATTGGATCGGAATATTCATTGAAATAGATGGGGTAAAATTGGATTTGGCTACGTGTCAAATTAAATCTTTTTACCGTGAATTGGATATGAAAACAAGTACGCTAACACGTAAATTCAGAGTTCAATTATCTAATAATAAAGAAATTGAAGTTGTTTCTGTTCGTTTCTGTTCAATGCACAACCAAGAAATTGCTGCGATTCGATATTCAATTACACCCTTAAATTTCTCTGGAAATGTATCCTTTACGCCTTACTTAGATGGTAATGTTACGAATGCTGATTCAAATTACGATGAATTCTTTTGGGAAGCAGATGCGCAAAGAGTTGGCGACCGCAAAGGTGTAGTTAGCGCGCGAACTAAAAAAACTAATTTTTTAACAGCAACTGCTATGCGTTTTTCTTTTTGGGAAAATGACCAGTTATTGGAAATTCACCCCAATACTAAAGCAGAAACGTTGTATGTAGACAATCATTTTGAACATTTTTTAAAACAAGGAACTACTTATACGTTAAAAAAATATGTAGCTGTTACTTCAACAATAAATCATTCTGAATTTAATACAGTTGCCGCAGCTATCAACGAAGTTACAGAAGCATACAGAGCTGGATTTGATGCGATTTATGCAGATCACGTGAAAGCGTGGGACGAAATTTGGAAAAATGCAGATGTCATTATTGAAGGAGATAAATCAGCACAACAAGCTATTCGTTTTAATATTTTTCATTTGTACCAAACGTATACTGGAAATAACGCTAAATTAAACATTGGACCAAAAGGGTTTACAGGTGAAAAATACGGTGGTGCAACTTATTGGGATACAGAAGCATATTGTATTCCGTTCTTCTTGAAAACTGCACCTCAAGCTGTTTCTCGTCAGTTGTTGAAATACCGTTACAATCAATTGGATAAAGCGATTGAAAATGCAGCAAAATTAGGATTTAAAGACGGTGCAGCCTTGTATCCAATGGTAACCATGAACGGTGAAGAATGTCACAACGAGTGGGAAATTACTTTTGAAGAAATTCATAGAAATGGAGCCATAGCCTTTGCTATTTACAATTATATACGTCATACGGACGATTGGGAATATGTGGCTGATTTTGGGCGTCATGTTTTAGTAGGAATTGCTCGTTTTTGGGCGCAACGATTCAACTGGTCGGAGGCCAAACAACAGTTTGTAATGTTGGGAGTTACAGGTCCAAATGAATATGAAAACAACGTAAACAATAACTGGTATACCAACTATTTAGCAAAATGGTGTTTAACGTACACGCTTGAAGTTGAAGAGAAATTGAATCACAAATCACCTTTATTGAGAAATGGAGAACGTGAAGAATGGTTAAACATCATTGATAAAGTCTATTTGCCTAAATTAGAAAACACGAATGTCTTCTTGCAACAAGATAATTTCATGGATAAAGTGTTGATGAATGCAGATGAGTTACCTGATAACGAACGTCCGATCAATCAACATTGGTCGTGGGATCGTATTTTGCGTTCTGTATTCATCAAACAAGCGGATGTATTACAAGGAGTTTATTTGTTTGAAGAACAATTTTCAATGGATGAAATTAAGGACAATTTTAATTTTTACGAACCGAAAACAGTTCATGAATCGTCACTTTCTCCTTGTATTCACTCGATTTTAGCAGCAAAAATAGGAGATAAAGAGCGTGCTTATAAATTGTATTTAAGAACTTCTCGATTAGATTTAGACGATTACAACCGTGAAGTTGCAGAAGGTTTACACATTACAAGTATGGCCGGAACCTGGATGAGTATAGTTGAAGGAATGGCTGGAATCCGAATCACTGAAAAAGGCTTGGAAATGAATCCAATTATTCCAACACAATGGAAATCGTATTCATTCAATATCTTTTATAAAAACCAACCAATTACGCTTTCAATAGGGAAAGAAATTTCGATTGAAAATAAAGGAGATAAAGAATTAGTATTTACAATTTACAACAAAGAAACTAGTTTAGCGATTGGTGAGAAAGCTATTGTTTCAATAGCTTAAGAGGATTAGATAATTTATATGAAAATGCCCCAAAAATAATGTTTTTTGGGGCATTTTTTCATTGTAACACAAAGCAATTATTCAATTATAATTTCTTTACTTGAATAGCCTCTTTCAGTTTCAATTAATACGATATACGTTCCTTTTTGGATACCAGAAACAGCAATTGTTTCGTTAAAATCACTAACATTTTTGTAGTTCATTTCGCGTACTATTTGCCCTGAAACAGCAATTATTTTAATGGATAATCGATCTAATTTTTCTGAAGGAATTGAAATGGTTAATTGATCTGATGTCGGTACAGGATAAACTCTGAAATCAACTGCATTTGCCGATAATTCTTCATAACCAACGGTATTAATAATTGTTGGTTTTTGTTGTTTAACAGAAGTGTAAATACGATATTCTGCAGGCTTAAACGTCAAGGTTGTAGAAGTCTGTGTTAACGTGATACTATCACCAGTGAAATATTCATACCATGTTCCAGTTGATGGAAAAGCGACTATTGAAGTTGTGTTTTGGACAGAGAAATTCCCTGCGATTACAACATTCATAGAGGAATGTAAATACGTCATTTTTTTCAAAGTTCCAGACAAAGAGTATTGAAAAGTTCCATTTTTAAATACTTCATTGGAAGTACGTAATTTCAAGGTCGCTTTGTACACATCATACAATTGTCTTCGATTGTTATCCAAATAGTAATTCCATAAAATTGGTTTATTACAAATGCGACAACCTAAATTAATACTTTTGTCATATCCTAATTCACCAAATTGCCAAATCATTTTTGGACCTGGTGTTGTTAGCATAATCACAGCTGCTGCTTGTGCTCTTAACAGTCCAACAGGTAAATAGCGAACATTATGATCAGGATTAGTTTGAACTCCATAGGTTAATGCTTCATACATCCCACGTTCTTCATCATGACTTTCTATATATGTAACTAAATGATTTTTTGTCCACGAACGAGAAACGGCAACACCATTCGAAAAATTACTGCTATTACCTTTCATTGCTCGTAGGTATTCATAATTTAAATTCCCCCAAAGCATCATGCCGTATTCAGCTAATATTTTTTCCTCCGCATTGTCTGCCCAATGTTCTAAAATAATATAAGTGCCAGGGTTTGTAGCCCATAAAGTATCTGCAATTCGTTTTAAAATATTGATTCGTGTTGTACTGTTGTTGGAAGCCGAATTGACAAAACCTTTTGTGTAATCTAGTCGATACCCATCAATATGAAATTCATCGATCCAATAATGCAAGACGCGATCAACGTAATCTTTTGTTGCTTGAGCTTGGTGATTTAAATCGTAACCCCAGCAATATGGTTCGTGCGGACAAATAGCGTTAAACCAAGGACTATTCGCCGCTGGCCGAATGTTTGTTGCGTCCCAATACATGTTTACCATAGGATTTTGACCAAATGCATGGTTCAACGCAATGTCATTTATAACTGCAATACCTCGTGCATGACAAGCATCAACAAACGCTTTAAAATGTTCGGGTGTTCCGTAATATTTATCTAAAGCCATGTGGAAACTTGGATTGTAACCCCAGCTTTCATTGTTCTCAAATTCATTAATTGGCATCAATTCAATCGCGTTGATACCCAAACTATCTAAATAATCTAAGGTATCAATTAAGGTTAAATAATTATGTTTGGCAACAAAATCACGTGTCAATAATTCATAGATCATTAATTCAGTTTTGTCAGGTTTCGAGTAGTTATCATTTTGCCAAGAAAAATTCGTAGGATTTGTTTCAAATAAACTGATAAATCCATTAGTTTTTCCAGATGGATAAGCATAAGGATTTGGATAGGTAATAGCGTTAATGTTATTATCGTTGTTTGGATCTGCAATTAAAAAACTCAAAGGATCTGCAACTTTTAAATTATTATCCAGTAAAAATTGGTATCCATAACGTGTGTTAGGACTCAGGTTTGAAACTTCTAACCACCAAGTAGTTGAATCTAACGAAAGATTCATGTGGTAATTAACTGAAGAAGTAAAATCATTGAAATCACCAATAACATATACGTGCTGTTTATGTGGTGCATACAAACGAATTAACACAGTCGAATCATTGATATAGTTTAATCCATTTTTAGTATTCGCTGGAGGATTTATAAAATTTACTGGAGGATTTACTGTGTAATTAATACTATCTATGATCGTTTGAGAACCATTATTAACAATAAATTCTAAGAGATGTTGACCAGGAGTATTAACTGTTAAATTGTGAGTTAATTGAGTATTGTTTGAGATAGAAGCGATTGTCGTTCCATTGTCTTTAATACTTAATTGTGCATTTTGGTTTGCTTTACCTAACAGTGAAAGTTGATCGCCAATATTTACTAATTGAGCGGATGTTGGAGAGAAAAATTTCCCAAGTAAACCAGCATTAGATGGATATACATCATAGTAAATGTCGCTGCCATCTGCACTTCGACCTACAATTGTACCGGCTGCATTTCTGAACACAAAAGCCAATTTTTGAACCACTGTACCAACAGGATAACCATAAAATGTTCCTAAATTAATGGTGATTTGGTGTAAATTGTTGCCCAAATTGGACATCAAAACTGTTGCATCAGCTGTTCCCCAAGCTCCTTTTACAAACTTCCAATCTGTAGCGGAAGTACTTGCAGAAGTAATTAATCCAGCATGCATGTAAACAGGCGAAACGCCAGTGAGTGCGCCATTTCCTTCTGTCGCTTTATAAGTTATGGTTACAATATCTGTACTGGTTGGAAATGCAGGTGAAACATTCAGAATTTGAGCGAATAATTGAGCTGAATTTGCAATTAAAAATAAAGTAAAAAGTAACTTTTTCATGCGAAAGATTAGTTTTAAAGTGAAAAAAAAGCCTAGACAAATGCCTAGGCTTTCCGTATTTTAAATGAAAAATTATTTTTTCATTAATTTTCCTGTAGCTACTTTGTCACCTGAAGCGATAGAGTAGATGTAAGAACCTGAGTTTAAGTTTTCAGTAGCAACTGTTACTTTTTCAACTCCTGTTGTAGTAGAAACTAATTTACCTGACAAGTCAAATAAAGATACTGTAGCTTCTGTTCCAGCAGCAAAAGTAAAGTTTGTAGAAGCTTCTGTTGGATTTGGAGCAACTGAATAGTTGATTGCAGTTTCTTCAACATTAGCAAAAGTGAAATCTGCGCAAGATTCCCAAACTTTAGCAACTGTAGTGTTTGTAGCTGGAATAACTAATTGTCTGTTGATGTTACCAGAACCATCATCTGAACCACATCCATCAGTAGCAATTAAAGAACCTGTAGCTCCTTCGTTTGTTCCCCAGTTACCGTTAACAAATTTGAAAGATAAAGTATCTCCAACGTTTGCAGCATCAAAAGTTACAGCGATAGCCCAAATGTTGTTTCCTTGATCTGTCATTGCACAACTAGCGTCAGAAGGAGACCAGTTTACAACTCCTACAGCACCATGATCAGCAAAGTTTCCTCCGATACGGATTCCATTTGAAGCAATTGGAGCAGCAGTGTAGTCAGTTACGTCAACAGCAAATACAACTGTAACTTGCGAAAACGCAGTAGCACCAAAAATTAATGCTGCACATAAAGTAAAGATTTTTTTCATAAAAATTTGTTTTAAAAAGTAAATAATTTAGTTTAACTTAGTGTCAATTTGACGCTTAAAAATAGTTTATTTTTTAATACCAACAAAAATTCACATCATTTTTTTCAACATTTTTTTACTAAAAACTTAAAAAACCCACTATTTTCAAGGAATTTCAATAAAAATAAAATTTGTTAATAAATTAACATTTACATCATTTTTAGAAATGTTCCCTCAAATCTTTGATGTTTAATTGAAGGGTAGATTTGTTTTTCCAAACATTTGTTTCTAATGTAAATGCAAGATCAAATGCCAATCCTTTTGAAACTAAAATTTCTTTGTCAGCACAATTAAATCCGATTGCAGGAATTTGTAGATCGCAATTTGGTTGAGTAACAATTAGCTTCAAATGCTTTTCTCCAAGAATTTTCACATCTGTTGCATAACAATTTGTTGCTAAAAATATGGGTTTCATATTGCCTGGGCCAAAAGGTTCAAATTGATCGAGTATACGTTTCAATCGTGGAATTTTCATTCTGTTTTCATGAGCAGCAAAAAGCTCATCTAATGAAATTTCAAGATCAATTGATTGCGTTGGTAAGCGGTCTTCAATTGTTAGGTTTTTTTGAACATATTCTTCAAATGCATCTTGAAATTCCGCCATATTTTCCAGCCTTAATGTTAATCCTGCAGCATGAGTATGTCCGCCAAATTGCTCCAATAAATGGCTACAAGATGCTATGGCAGCATGAATATCAAAATCATTCACTGTTCGTGCAGAACCTGTTGCCTTTCCATTGGATGAGGTCAATACAATCGTTGGGCGAAAATGGTGCTCAATCAAGCGTGATGCAACAATACCAACAACACCTTTGTGCCAATCTTCTTTGAAAACAACTGTCGATTTTTTTTGATGAAAATTTATGTCATTTGCAATGATTTCAAGTGCTTCAGTTGTCATTGATTGATCTACTTTTTTCCGTTCTGTATTGTCTAAATTAATTGCTTCTGCGATTGTTTCAATGTCATTTAAATCATCTTTTATCATTAATGCTACAGCATGTTTCCCTGATCGCAATCTTCCAGCTGCATTGATTCTCGGTGCAATGGTGAATACTACATCTGATAAACTTACAGGAAAATCGCGTTTTGCCAATTTCAATAATGCTTTGAAGGCTGATCGTGGCTGCTCATTTAACAAAGCCATTCCATGGTGACATAAAATTCGATTTTCTCCAGTTACTGCCACAATATCAGCGCCAATACTTACTGCTAATAAATCCAATAAATTCATTAGAGGTGCTTCGTCCCAATTATTTTTTGCCAATAAGCCTTGCATTAATTTAAAGCCAACTCCACATCCTGATAATTCTTTGAAAGGGTAATTACAATCAATTTGCTTTGGATCTAAAACAATACAATCGGGAAGGATTTCGCCAGGATTGTGGTGGTCGCAAACAATGAAATCAATCCCTTTTTCTTTTGCATAATTGACTTGGTCAACTGACCGAATACCACAATCTAAACTAATTATTAATCCAATGTTGTTTTCTGCTGCAACGTCTATTCCCTTGAAACTTACGCCATATCCTTCAGAATAACGATCCGGGATGTAATACTCAAGTTCTGAAGTGTGTTGACTCAAAAACGAATAGAGTAATGCTACAGCTGTTGTTCCATCAACATCGTAATCGCCAAATAGGAGAATTCTTTCGTTGTTTTGTAATGCTATTGACAATCGATCAACAGCAATTTCCATATTTTTCATTAAGAATGGATCGTGCAAATCACTGAGTTTTGGGCGAAAGAAATTTTCCGCTTCCTCAAATGAATTAATGCCTTGTTGGTGTAAGAGGGAAGCAATTATTCGATCGACTTTTAACGATGAACGAAGCGCTTCCAACTCACTTGAATTAATTGCTTGCTTTACGAACCATTTTTTTTCCATAGATGTGATTTTCTAAATTAAGATACAAAGAAAAATCATATCAAATGAATTATTTCGATATTAAATTT
>ERZ650308.1716-NODE-1716-length-11154-cov-18.320840_pt1 | contig 11154 bp, 14 predicted proteins | sample MGYA00376244_ERZ650308 | MGnify/ENA primary metagenome ERZ650308 (study PRJEB26733, sample SAMN07839295) | wastewater metagenome | biome: small river; feature: stream; material: water | place: USA: North Carolina | collected 2016-04-26 ...
AATACGACGATGTGTCCAACGACCAACGCCGTGTGATTTACCAACAGCGCAACGATATCTTGGATGCCACCGATTTGACCGCGCAAATCGCCAACTTGCGTGAAGGCAGCTTCACCGATCTGGTGCGCCAATACGTGCCCGAAGAATCGGTGGAAGAGCAGTGGGACATCGCTGGTTTGCAGCGTGCGTTGTTGCAAGAGTGGCTCATTGAGCTGCCATTGCAAGAAACTGTCCAACAGGCTTCGGCCATCACCGATGAAGAGATTCTTGAGCAAGTGATTGAAGCGGCGCATGCCGCTTTCCAGGCCAAGCTCGACCGCGTGGGCATTGAGCAATTTACACCCTTCATGCGCGTGGTCTTGCTGCAAAACATCGACAGCCATTGGCGTGAGCATTTGGCCGCTTTGGACTATTTGCGCCAAGGCATTCACTTGCGCGGCTATGCCCAAAAGCAACCCAAGCAAGAGTACAAGCGCGAAGCATTTGAGTTGTTTGGCCAGTTGCTCGATTTGGTGAAGAACGAAGTCACCCGCGTGCTGATGACGGTCAAAATTGAATCAACCGAACAAATCGAACAAGCCGCCACCGACTTGGAAGACCACGCCGAGAATTTGCACAACGTGACCTACACCGCACCTGATGAATCAGGGCAAGCGGTGACCACCGCAGATGACGCGACCTTTGCTGCGCAAATGCCCGCCGTGGGTCGCAACGAGCCATGCCCATGCGGCAGCGGTAAGAAATACAAACAATGCCACGGAAAGTTGGTCTAAGTTTTATGCCAGTTCATCTCACACCTCCCAACCCCGCAGATTTGCACGCCATTGCAGGCGTGCGCATTGGTGTCACACAAGCAGGAATCCGTAAAGCCAACCGCAAAGATTTGACGGTTGTCTTGATTGACGAAGGTGCCTCCGTGAGCGGTGTGTTCACGCAAAACCGTTTTTGTGCAGCACCCGTACAGGTGTGCCGCGAGCATTTGGATTCCAGCCAAGGCATTCGCGCCATGGTGGTCAACACCGGCAATGCCAATGCGGGCACGGGTGAAGAGGGCTTGAAGCGCGCACGCGAAACTTGCGTTGCGCTCGCACAAGCTTTGAATCTTTCTCCTAACCAGGTGTTGCCGTTTTCTACAGGCGTCATCATGGAGCCTCTGCCTCATGACCGCATCATCGCGGGCATGCCAGCGGCCATCGCTGCGGCAGGCAACGTGGGCAGTTCACAGCAATGGGCGGATGCAGCAGAGGGCATCATGACCACCGACACGGTGCCCAAGGCGGCGAGTACGCAAGTTCAACTGGGTGGCGCTACCGTCAGTGTGACTGGCATCAGCAAGGGCGCCGGCATGATTCGCCCCAACATGGCCACCATGTTGGGCTATGTGGCCACCGATGCCTGTGTGGCTCCCGTGTTGATGAAGGAGCTCTCTTTGGCTTTGGCCGAAGGCTCGTTCAACCGCATCACCGTGGATGGCGATACATCGACCAATGACTCGTTTGTGGTCATCGCCACCAACAAAGCGTCACACGCCCCCATCACCAGCTTGCAAAGCGCAGAGGGTCAAGCTTTGTTGCAAGGCATGCTGCAAGTGGCGCGTCAACTCGCACAAGCAATCGTGCGCGATGGCGAAGGCGCTACCAAGTTCATCACCATCCGCGTCGAAGGCGGAAAGACAATTGCAGAGTGCCGCCAAGTGGCGTACGCCATTGCACATTCACCTTTGGTGAAAACGGCCTTCTTTGCCAGTGACCCCAACTTGGGCCGCATCTTGGCGGCCGTGGGTTATGCCGGCATCACTGACCTCGACCAAACCGGAATTGATTTGTATTTAGATGACGTGCATGTCGCCATTCAAGGTGGCCGTCATCCGGACTACCGCGAAGAAGATGGTCAGCGCGTGATGAAGCAATCTGAAATCACGGTGCGCGTGGTCCTCGGTCGCGGCACAGCCAGCGACACGGTGTGGACTTGTGATTTGAGCCATGACTACGTCAGCATCAACGCTGACTACCGCAGCTGATGACAGACGTGCTTCACCCCCTCGAGCGCTTGGTGCAACGCGCCGAAGCATTGATGGCGCGCATCGAACAAGTGTTGCCGCAACCCATGGTGGAACCTGATTGGTCGGCCAGCGTGGCTTTTCGTTACCGCAAGCGCAACAACGGCCGCGGTGGGTTAGAGCCGGTGCGTCATGTGGCCAAACTCGGTTTGGCTGACTTGCAAGAAATTGATGGCCAAAAAGAAAAAATCCAACGCAACACCGAGCAATTTGTGAAGGGCTTACCCGCCAACAACGTGTTGCTTACGGGCGCGCGTGGCACGGGTAAATCGTCACTCATCAAGGCCTGCTTGAACGAATACGGCGCACAAGGTTTGCGTTTGATTGAGGTCGACAAAGACGACTTGACCGACTTGCCTGACATCATTGAGTTGGTGTCAGAGCGTCCCGAAAAGTTCATGATCTTTTGCGATGACTTGAGTTTTGAAGATGGCGAGCCAGGCTACAAAGCGCTCAAGTCCATCTTGGATGGTTCAATTGCAGCGGCCACGCCAAATGTGTTGATTTACGCCACCAGCAACCGCCGCCATTTACTGCCCGAGTACATGAAAGAAAACCTCACGTACACGCACACCGACGATGGCGAAGTTCATCCAGGTGAAGGTGTGGAAGAGAAGATTTCTTTGTCCGAGCGCTTTGGTTTGTGGGTCAGTTTTTACCCTTTCAGCCAAGACGAATACTTGACCATTGCCGCGCAATGGCTGGCCTCATTCGGTTTCAAACCTGCTGAGATTGAAGCTGCCAAGCCCGAAGCTTTGGTGTGGGCTTTAGAGCGTGCTTCGCGCAGCGGCCGTGTGGCCTATCAATTTGCGCGCGATTACGCGGGCAAACACGTTGCTTAACCCATGACCGAATCTCTCGTGCGCGTGGTCGATGCAGACCAACCGCGTTCAGCAGACCGCAGCTTGGTGCAAGTGGCGGTGGGGGTGTTGGTCCGTGCGGACCAGGCCTTCTTGCTCACCAGCCGTCCCGACGGCAAAGCGTATGCGGGCTATTGGGAGTTTCCAGGCGGCAAGCTCGAAGCAGGTGAAAGCGTCGAGCTTGCCCTGCGCCGCGAGTTGCAAGAAGAAATTGGCATCACCATCCAAGACTGCACGCTTTGGAAAACCGAGCGCATCGATTACCCACATGCCTTGGTGCAGTTGAACTTTTGCAAAGTCACGCAATGGACGGGCGAGTTGCAAATGTTGGAATCACAGTCATTCGCTTGGCAGCAGCTGCCCGTTGAGGTCAAGCCTGTGCTGCCAGGGACGCTGCCTGTGTTGCAGTGGTTTGCGCAAGAGCGCGAGTTCGTGGGCGAGACGCACAGCGTCTGACGTGTCGCGCTGTTTATTGCAGCGGTGTGTTTTCGAAGTCCGCGTCGTCTTGCGGGGTTTGGTCGGGCAGGCGGTGTTCTTCGTTAGCCCAGGCACCTAGGTCGATGTTGCGGCAACGTTCTCCGCAGAATGGACGGTATGTGTTGGCAGCCTCGTAACGGCTAGGGCCACCACACTGTGGGCACACAACGATCCGAACCTCAGCGTCGTTCATGGCTTAAACGCAGAGAGCCATTTCAAAGGGCACGTCGTCTGTGCTGTGCTGCAAACGACCGTCGCCGTCTTGACGCATCATGCGCACCCAAATCATCAAACGGTTGCCGCTGATTTCTGGCACAAAGCCCAGTGCTGGGTCAATCGCCACGCGCATGAGTTGAAACCTACCTTGCGCCAAGGATTGCTGGAATTGACCGCCCATCGCCATCATTTTTTGCGTGGTACCAGTGTCCCGCATGAGGGAGAGCAGGAGGTTCACGGATTCTTTCATGGGTAAGAACACCTCAAACCAGCGCAAGATATCTGCACGGCGCACATCGGGGCTTTGTTGTTGCCAAGCGTGATAAGCCGGCAAATCAAAACAGCAAGTACCACCTGGAATGGCGGCGCGGTTGCGTAACGCCGTGAGCCATTCGTTTTCAGTGATGTTTTGACCAATCTTGCCGACCGGTCCATTCAGGCCTGTAAAGCAATGGTCTATGTTGTCGAGCAGTTGTTGCAGTGCAGTTTCAGAAACTGAAGGGTTTCCACGCAAAGAATTAAATTGTTGCTTGTGACGCTCTAAGTCCTTCAGCACATCCGACTTGAGATCCGTGCGCCCACCGGCTTCAACTAACTCAAACAAGGTGGTGAGTGCAAAGTGGTTGTCCACGGGATGATCACGTGTGGTGAGTTCTTCGAAACGCTGAAACAGGTGTTCCAACCGCAGGTAAGTGCGTACACGTTCATTGAAAGGATGTTCGTACAGAATCACGCGAAAAACGTCTTAAATGTGGACTTTGCTAATTGTGCGAATCATACCTGTTCGCAGGGGTGTTTCCTTTTGAATTAAATCGTCTGAATAGGCAGACTTTGTACGCATGTGCGTAACGCTTCCATCGAAATGCCATCGTTCTCAATCACCCAGTCAGCGGCTGACAGTTTTTGGATGCGTGAGGTTTGCGCCGCGATGATGCTCTGCACGGCGTCACGGCTCAATCCATTACGTGCCATGACGCGTTGAATTTGTGTTTCCTCGAGGCAGTCCACGACCAACACTCGGTCGACTTGCATGCGCCAACGTGTCCCCGATTCCACCAGCAAAGGCACATCAAACACCAAGGTGCGATACCCCTTGGCGATGGCGTTTTGTGCTTGGTGTTGTGTTTCTTGCGTGACCAAGGGGTGGATGATGGCCTCGAGCGCTTGTTTGGCATCTGCGTGACTGAACACGTGGGCGCGCATGCGGTCACGGTTGAGCGCACCATCAGGTGTGATGAATTCAGGGCCAAAGGTTTGCGCGATGGCACGCATGGCCGCGCCATGTGCCGCAGTGACGCTGCGCGAGATGGCATCAGCATCAATGACGGCAGCGCCACGTTCTTGCAGCATGTGGCCCACGGTGCTTTTGCCGCTGCCGATGCCGCCTGTCAAACCAATGCGAAGAGGTGTGCGGCTTGATGTCATGGGGCTGAGTCTATGCAAAAAATCACCAGCCCATCCATCGCGTGATGTCATCCATGCCGATGGCAGCAACCAACATCCCAGCTGCCGCCAAGAAAGGACCAAACGGCACATAGCCGTCCTCGCGCAATCGGTTACTAAATTTCAAGACCAAGCCCACCACTGCACCGCTTAAGCTGGCGGTCATGACCACTGGCAGAAGCGCCATTGGCCCTAGCCAAGCGCCTAAACCCGCCAAAAGTTTGAAATCACCTGCGCCCATGCCTTGCTTGTGGGTGATGCGTTCAAACGCTTTGGCAACGCTCCACAGCGAGGCATAACCCAACACCGCCCCCCACACCGATTGCGTCAGTGGCAAAACAAGCCAACCCAAAGTACTGGCCACCAATCCACCCCAGACCAAAGCTTGGGTCAGGTCATCTGGCAATAACGTGGTCTGCCAATCGATCACCGATAACGTCAACAGCACCGTGGCAAAACTGGCCCAGCAATAACCAGTAACGTTCATGCCCCAATGCCAAGTGCAGAGCAACCAAAGTGTGGCTGTGGTGATTTCGATGAGGGGGTATTGCAGGCTGATGGTCTGATCGCAAAAACTGCAGTGGCCTTTGAGCCAAAGGTAGCTAAGCACAGGGATGTTGTGCCTTGCTTTGAGCGGCGTTTGGCAGTGTGGGCAATGTGATGCTGGCCAGCTTAAGTCGTAGCGTGGTGTCTGTGCTTCTTGCGTGAGATTGGCCATGACCATACGTGGCAAGCGATGAATCAACACATTCACAAAGCTACCCAGTAACAAACCTAATCCAAAGGCAACCGCCAAGTCCCATGTCATACCACTTGCCCCAGTTGAAAAATTGGAAGATACAAAGCCATGACTAAGCCACCAATCAGCACACCTAACACCACCATGATGAAAGGTTCTAACAGTGTAGACAGTCGCGCAACGGTACTTTCCACTTCGCGTTCATAGTGTTCAGCGGTCTTCACAAGCATATGGTCGAGCGCGCCTGATTCTTCGCCAATGTTGCACATTTGTACCAATATGTTGGGGAATAAGCCTTTTGTGCTCGCTAACGCTTGTGATAACGCCTGACCTTCAATGATCTGCCTGCGAATATTTTGTGTAGCTTCTTGAAACAGCACGTTGATTGTCACACCTTGTATCGCTTCTAAAGCTTCTGTCAGCGGTACACCTGCGCTAAACAAGGTGGCCAAGGTGCGCGCCCAGCGTGCCGTGCAGGCATCGCGTGACAATTTGCCAACGATGGGTAGGCGCAATAACAAGCTGTGCCAAAAGCGCCGCCAATGCATGCGTTTGTTCAGTTGCTGCTTCGTCCACCAAGCGATGGCCGTCAATGCCATCAGCAATATCAATCCGTATTCCTGAATGCCTTGACTCATGGCCATCACCCATCGGGTGAGCCAAGGTAATTCTGCACCGAACGAAGCAAAGATGTTTTGAAATGCGGGTACCACAAACAACAAAATTAAAACCAGAACCACAGCCGCGATGCTGATCACGGCGGCGGGATACACCAGCGCCGTGCGAAGGGTGATGCGCAAAGTTTCAGATTTTTCAAGATGGTGTGCCAATCGATCCAGCATGACATCAAGCATTCCTGTCAACTCACCTACTGCAATGAGGTTGCAATACAGGGCCTCAAAATTTGGATGCGCTTGCAAAGCTTGACTTAGAGCTGTTCCACCTTCTATGTCTGCGTGCAAGGCGAGCAGCATAGATTTGAGCACGGCGTTGTTTTCACCGTGTTTCAAAATATCCAGTGCTTGTAACAAGGGCACGCCAGCGTGCAAGAGAGTGGCAAGTTGTCGCGTGAATTGGGCAATGTCGCGTGCAGATAACCGTTGTTTGGCTTGAAACTTTAACCACACAGGGAGTTCGTATTGACGCTGAATGCGAGTGGCGCGAATGCGTTGCTCCTGTAGCTGCTGCCTCACGTCATGAACGGTATCGGCGGACATGTCGCCTGTGACGTTATTTCCTTGACGGTTAATGCCGCGCCAAATAAAGCGATGTTTAGTCATGGCGTGTGAATGCCATCACTTCTTCGATGGATGTAATACCCTGCAAAACCTTCAACCATCCTGCTTGTCGCAGTGTGCGCACGCCCTCAAGTCCAGCTTGTGTTGCCAGTGTTTGTGCATCACTGTCACGCATGATGAGGGTTTGCATGGCCTCACTGACAGGCATCACTTGATACAGCCCAATACGACCTTTGTAGCCGTTGTCGCAGGCGTTGCAGCCTACAGCTCGGTAAGGCGTGAGATGTGCATGCATATGGGGCCGTATAACCTTTTGATCGATTTCACTCAGGTTGCGAAAGAAAAAATCAATTTGCTCGGTATTCATGGCTTGCTTGCAGTGATCGCACAACCGTCGCACCAAACGCTGTGCGGTTATCAGGCTCACACTGGCGGCTACATTAAAGGCGGCGATGCCCATGTGCCGCAAGCGTGCCAATGTGCCAGGCGCATCATTGGTATGCAATGTAGATAACACCAAATGCCCGGTCTGCGCAGCCTGAATAGCTATTTCCGCTGTTTCTAAATCTCGAATTTCACCCACCATGATCACATCTGGGTCTTGCCGCAGCAGCGCACGCAATGTAGAGGCGAAGGTTAAGCCTGCACGTTCATTGATGTTGATTTGGTTGGCTCCGGGTAAATGAATTTCAGAAGGATCCTCTACCGTAGAGATATTCACTTCGATGCGGTTAAGAAGCTCAAGGCTGCTGTAAAGCGATAAGGTTTTTCCAGATCCGGTAGGCCCAGTCATCAGTATCAAACCATGTGGCTGGCCCAGTGCTTGAACCAGTTTTGCGCGGTCATCTGGCTCATAGCCCAATGCCGCTAAGCCGGGCCGTTCTCGGCTGAAATTCAAAATGCGCACCACAATTTTTTCACCATGTAGCGTTGGCAATGAACTGACACGTAAATCGATCAATTGATCAAGGCATGCATATTGAATTCGGCCGTCTTGAGGAAGACGTTTCTCGGCAATATCCATGCGCGCTAATACTTTGATGCGTGATATCAGTGCATCACGTATGGTGAGCGCAGGTGATGCCGCAATGCGCAGCAAACCATCAATGCGAAAACGCACGCGGAAAAGGTTTTCACCACTTTCAAAATGCACATCTGAAGCCCCAAGTGAAAATGCTTGGTGCAATAAGTCATCCAATGTTTTTGCTGCTGAATCTGGCGGTGTAGCCATGGAGCGCCTCGCTTGAGTAAATGTATATTTTTTGATGGCTTGGTCAGTGGGTGTTGGTGTGTGTGCTACAAAAAACATCGCGTCTTGCTCTATGTTTGTGTGCGCTTAAATACGCCAATTGGCGTATTTATTTTTTTGGATAAATTAAGTAAACTATCTAAATCAGCATTGCTGGTAATCAAATCAACAATAGGAATAACAACGTGAACAAGACCGAACTGATTGAACACATCGCAAGTAAATCTGACATTTCTAAAGCTGCCGCTACACGCGCACTCGCTTCCATCATTGAGGCGGTTAAAAAGACCCTCAAAAAAGGTGACACCGTGACGTTGGTTGGATTTGGTACTTTCAGCGTCAGCAAGCGTGCCGCGCGCACAGGTCGTAACCCACGTACTGGCGCTGCTCTGAAAATCAAAGCAGCTAAGGTGCCACGTTTCAAGCCAGGTAAAGGTTTGAAAGATGCTTTGAATTAATATTGAATTCAAATCAAATTAATAAAAGCCCGCATATGCGGGCTTTTAACTTTTTTGAAGTATGTTTAGAATAACAAGGTCTTTTAAACATATTGAATAGGAATATCTCATGGCACGTACTACCGTTGCAAACCAGCTCGCCGCTATTCGTAAACAGCGCGAACTTTTAGATAAAAAAGAACAAGCTTTGAAATCAAAGTCGCACGACAAAGTTTTGGCAAAAATTGTGATGATGGCCAAAGAAGCAGGGTTGACTGCGGCGGACATTGGTAAAGCCTTAAGCGCAGGAAAGCCAGCCAAGGCAGGCAAAGCGCCCAAAACCGCTAAAAAAGGCGCGTTGGCAGGTAAAAAGGTTGCGCCTAAATATCGCAATCCAGCGAATCCTGAGCAAACGTGGACTGGCCGTGGTGTATCGCCAACTTGGGTGCAGGCTTTGAAAGCAGCAGGCACGCTCGATGCTGCTTTGATTACACAAGCAACCGCTGTTTAACAGCGCGATCGCCGAAACAAACGCATGAATCGCATCAAATACTTAATTAGTGCCTTGGTGTTTATCGGTTTTGCCGCTTTGGCAAAGCCGATAGGTCCTTACCCGTCCATGCATGTCAGTGAATTGCCTGATTCATTGCGGTCTGTATGGAAAGAACTCAAGCCAGAGATGACGCCGATGAGTCACTGTGCGGCTGCTTTTGACAGTCATTCCGATGGTGAAAAAATGGCGTTTCGCTGTTCAATTCACATCAAAATGTCGGCCGAAGGCGAACGTCGTGCTATGCGTTATTGCGAAGAAAAACGCGTAGAAAAAGGCATCAAAATGCCTTGTAAGTTGGTTGAAGAGTAAATTTGTCTGGTGCGTATTTTTAGCGCACCAGATTTAATTTTTGCATGATTTGCTGCGTTGCCTGAATAATCGGTGTGGCTGCTTCGGTTAATTTTTCTGCATGCATGGATTGGTGGGCCCATTGGTCTGCACGGTCCAGTATCAAATAAAAGTCAGCCATCTCGCCAATTTCGAATGTTTCGTCTTTGGCCTTCATGATTTCTAGTAGCGTCACATAGCCTAAGAAGTACAAGGCGAACATCAAAGAAATAGAGGCATTTTGCGATAACTCGTAGTCGTCCACGAGTTCAGCAAACATTTCACGAATCGTATCGATTGTGATAATTTCATTGGGGTCGAATTTAAATTCGGCCTTAAAGCAATCGCAAGCAATATCCCATTGCTGAATGCTGTCGGTATAGGGTTTGTCTAAATCGTGCATTCTGTGGTTTTCAATGGTTAATTGCGACGGTCAAGCAGTTGCGCAGCCAAGGCATGCATCGCTTCGCGATAAGCACTGACAGGCAAGATATTCAAAGCGGCAATGGCACGTTCGGCTTCTGCGCTGGCTGCGGCGCGGGTGGCTTCCAGTGCGCCTGTGCTGCGAACAATCTCAACAATTTCCGCCAAGGCATCCATTTCGCCGTTTTCAATGGCGCTCTGAATGGTTTGGCGTTGTGCAGGCGTGCCACGCTGCATGGCGATGATGAGCGGCAAGGTGTTTTTACCTTCGCGCAAATCGTCGCCTAAGTTTTTACCCAGTTCTTTGGCGTCGCCGTCGTAATCGAGCACATCGTCAATCACTTGGAATGCGGTGCCCAAGGCTTGGCCGTAGTCGGCGCAAGCGGCTTCAACGTCGGGTGAGCTTTTGGCCAAGATGGCGGCCAAGCGTGTGCTGGCTTCAAAAAGTTTGGCCGTTTTAGAGCGAATCACGCGCAAATAACCTGCTTCGTCTAGCGAGGCGTCGTGCATGTTCATCAGTTGCAGCACTTCGCCTTCGGCAATCACGTTGGTAGCCTCGGCCAGCACTTCCATGACGCGCATTTCGCCAGAGTCCACCATCATTTGGAAGGCGCGGGAATACAAAAAGTCGCCCACCAAGACGCTGGCTGGGTTGCCAAACGATTCGTTGGCGGTGGGGCGGCCGCGGCGCAGGGTGGATTCGTCCACCACATCGTCGTGCAGCAAGGTGGCGGTGTGGATGAACTCCACCACAGCGGCCAAGTTGTGGCGCTGGGCATCGGTGTAGCCCAAGGCGCCTGCCATGAGCAAGAGCAGGGCGGGGCGAATGCGCTTGCCGCCTGCAGAGATGATGTACTGAGACACGGTGCCCACCAGCGGCACGCCCGAATCCAAGCGTTGCGCGATGACGCGGTCAACTTCTGCCATATCGGCAGCAATCAGGGCTAAGGGGTTGGCGGGTGTAGTGGACAAAGCGTGACTAGGAAAAATAAGACGAAACGCGCCGAAACGCTGCTGGATTATAGGGATTGGCGGAACTGGGCCTTTCGCTGCTATAATTTCGGGCTCTGCGGAAATCCGTCCGTAGATATCCACATAGATTCTTATCTAGAGGTCTCACATGTACGCGGTCA
>ERZ650308.1718-NODE-1718-length-11147-cov-5.140552_pt1 | contig 11147 bp, 8 predicted proteins | sample MGYA00376244_ERZ650308 | MGnify/ENA primary metagenome ERZ650308 (study PRJEB26733, sample SAMN07839295) | wastewater metagenome | biome: small river; feature: stream; material: water | place: USA: North Carolina | collected 2016-04-26 ...
GAGGTTGATCCGGATTATTTGGCCGCAGTAGTGCAATCGGCTCAGCCGATTGACAGTTTTGATTTTTTAGGGGACTAACCTCTAGAAATTATGTACTGTATTCCGTCGGGTACGCATTAAAATTGCAAAAACGGAAAATTTTGGTTGCAAAAAACTGTGCTGTTATCTAGAGAGTTTAAATCCTACATTTAAGGTTTGGAGGTGCGAATGTTGACGGTCGAGGACTATCGCCCTCTCGTTACTAGTTATGCTCGGTACATAAAAAGCGACCCGGAGACTGCAGAGGATATTGCGCAAGAGGCGCTAATTAAAATTCATCTGCATTTGGCGGAGCTGACGGATGAGCAAAAATCTAAGCGCGAGGACGTGGACAATTTTATCAGGCGCATGGTGAGAAATCTCATCGCGGACGAACTCAGGAAAAAACAGGCTCACGGCAAATATGTTACTCTGAGCGACGATATTAACTATCACGAGCGTTGGGCCTCGCCTTCGGATCAATTCAACGATCTGTCGCTAAAGTACTCAGCCGAAGAGCTGCTAAAAGTCCTGCCCCGCTTTGAAGCGCTCGTTTTTCGTTTATTGCTACAGCCGAGCGAGGAGTTCAAAGCATTTTGGTTTAAGCGCCACAAAATTCACGAATTTCTAATGCACCGCGGCGACCGGCGCTTTGTAGTCGTTGAGCCGATGGATCTGGACGAGGACATGGCGTTGGCTGAATTTTTGATGATCACGCCGGCGCGGTATCGAGAGTCAGTTGCTAGAATCCGTCGTGTCGCGGGTATTCTGCTGGCACGGCAGCAAGTTTTATTTGATAGTTTTAACCGGTCTCAAAAAAGGGAGCAGCGAAAAAATATGCAAAATACGAGCGTTGAGGCGAAACCGGCATATCAGGATAGTGATTTATATTGTTTTGGTGTTTACTATGAGCCACTTGTTCAAGCGTGCCGCGGCTGTCAGTCGAGATTTCTCTGCAAAGCTAAAGTCGCGGAAAATATGCATAGCAAAGGCCCGGACGAATTTCAGAGGGAGTTCGTCCGCATCTCGGGGATTAATGCGATGGATACCTCGGCCACTGTGCTGCAGCTCCAGGAGATTTTTATGGCCAATGGTCTCGAGGTCGTGAACAATACTCAAACGGTCACTGCCAAGGTGAAGGGCAAAAACGTTTTTCTCATTTCGAGAAAAAAGTCGAGGGAGCTCCGAAATCTGGTCAAATTTATTCAGGTAAAAAATCCTGTCTCGTTGCCCAGCGACATTCAGCCATTTTTAGAGCTCACATCAGATAAAAAAACGTGGACCTGCAACGCTCAAACCATGGACAAATTTAAAGAGGTTTTGGCTACGTATCTAAAATTCTATAGGGACACGATTTAATTTACCCCTTGACCCCGCTTCCCCAGTCCTCTGAAACGTTTATAGGGTATGGACTCATGTACCCTATGTGATTTACATAAAAACTGCAAAACGGTCAATATAGCTCCCGACGGTACGGGGCCCGTCGTATTTTTAGGCGAAGCCCCTGGCTCAGAGGAGGACTATCGCGGAAAGCCGTTTATTGGTAAATCCGGCGAGTTCCTGCGCAAGATGATCTCTCTACTCGGCCTCGAAGCGGCCGACATCCGTTTCACAAATGCGGTTCGGTGTCACCCACCCGGCAACAAAACCCCTTCAAAATCCCAAATAAAGGCCTGCCAGGTCCACCTCAAGGCCGAGTTCGAAGCCCATCCCCCAGCCATTATTGTCCCGCTAGGCAACAGCGCTCTGGAAGCGCTGCGCATGGCTGGACTCCTCGATGTTCCAGGCAAAATAACAGCTTTAAACTCCAAAGCGCTCGAGAATGGCGACGGCCCGATCGTTTACCCCATATTTCACCCTGCTTACATTTTGCGCAATATGGGTATGTTGCCGCTCTACGGCAAGAGTTTCGACGGCCTCCAAAAGCTCATTGTTGAGGGGATTCCTGAGGTTGCTCCTACGGAATATGCCATATCTGAGAGCCTACAGGACCTCCAGGAAGCGATTCGAGCGGCCAAGGCGGTAGGACTAGTGGCCTACGATATTGAGACTTCCAGGCTGCATCCTCGCATGCCAGGAGCCAAGTTTGTCTCCTTTGCTTTAAGCTGGGGGGAGCATCAAGCATTTGGGTTCTGGCTTACTCCGGAAAATTATGAGTCAGCTTTACAGATGCTTCACGACGAATTGCTAGAAAATTTCGACGTGAAGAAAATTATGCACCACGCGAAATTCGAGCTCATGTGGTCGATGAGTCTTGGCCGGATGATTTTTAATTTCGATGATACGATGCTTTTTCACTGGCACACTGACGAGAGGAACAGGACCCATAGCCTAAAAGAGGTCGCTTTAAACCATACGGACATGGGATTCTACGATTCAGAGCTCGAGCGCTATAAAGCTGAGCATAAGGGGTGCAATCCCGACAAAGAGTATCTGAATGAAGCCGGCGAGAAAGAAGCTGGAAGCTATGCCAATATTCCGAAAGAAATTCTTCTTCCATACAACTGTAAAGACGTCGATGCTACGATCAGGATTCAAAAAAAATTAAAGCCTCAGCTCAATGAGGATCAAATTTGGATTTACGAGAACATCCAAGTTTTTGCATGCTACGCCCTCGCCGAAATGGAGCTTTTAGGATGCAATATTGATTGGAACCAGGCAGATTTCCTCGGCCGCGAGATGAAAGAGGAGATAAGCTCGCTGAAAAAAGGGCTGTTGGCGGTGCCGGATATTCGCGACTTGGATCGAGTGCTCCAGGACGCCCGCGCAGGCAAAGGATTTAACGTTGGCTCTTCAGACGATCTGAGACTGCTTTTATTTGATCTGCTCAGACTTCCGATTATCTATAAGACGGATGGCGGTAAGCCGTCGACGGATAAGCACGTCCTAGCCGAACTTGCCGATCAGCATCAAGTTCCAGCACTGATATTGAAGATTAGAGCTGTGACTACTCTTTATAATACATTCGTCGTGGGCGCCTTCAAGCGGCGCCGGGGGGATCAAATTCATACTTCTTATGGGATGGCTCACACTGAGACCGGACGCTATAACTCCTCAAATCTTAATCTACAAAATATTCCCCGAGCTCCCTTGGTCCTGACTAGGAACGACGAGAAGCTCGAGCTCTCGATTAAATCGATGTACGTGCCCGATGAGATCACCGATTGGCTCGTCCAGGTCGATTACTCTCAAGTTGAGCTGCGCATCGCCGCCATTGAGTCCGGTGACGCAACTCTTATCGAATATTTCCGTCAAGGATTCGATGTCCATCGCTACGTTGCTGCGCGCATCCATAAAGTGGAGCCTGAGGAGATTACCAAGGAGCAGCGAACTATGGCGAAGCGGACGGTTTTCGGTCTGATTTACGGCCAGTCGGCTGCTGGCTTAGCCGAGGAGCTGGGCATAAGAGTTCAAGAGGCCGACAGCTTTCTCTCTAAATTTTTTAGAGAGTTTCCATCCGTGAAAAAGTGGATGGACGCCACCGAGAGAAAGGTCCGCAAAACTGGCCAAGTGGAAACTCGATTTGGGAGGGTTCGCCGGTTGCCTGATGCAAAATCCTCTGATGAGCTGCTTAGGTCTCGAGCTCTACGCCAAGCAATCAATGCCCCTATTCAAGGCACTGCTGCGGACTTTTTGGCATACAAGAAGGGCCAAATTTGGGCGGATATGAAAGCAAAGGGTATGCTGGCTCGTCAGATTCTCACCGTTCACGATTCAATTCTTTTTAACGTCCCTCGCGAAGAGTTAAACCTCTTCATTCCCTACGCAAAAGATTTTATGGAGGATTTCTCCGCCTTGCCATGGGTGACGCTCCCTATCGTTGCGGATTTTGAGTTTGGAAAGCGTTGGAGCTCGATGGAGAAGCTAGAGGATGATGACATAAAAAAAATAAAAAATAATTCCTTCAAATGGCCCGTTTAGAATCATGAGAAACGTTTATATAGTAGGAGGCTCTACATGCAAAAGAAGCATTTCGCGATCGATATGGATTTTGAACTTTCAGTGGACGAAGCAAAGCCGACGCTTAAGCCGATGGAGGTTATTTTTAATGGGGATAAGTTCCGACTTGATTTAAATCGAGAGTTTAAAATTGACCCCTACAATCTCGTGGATTCGATGACCGAGCACGCCGCAAACTACGGATGGTGGGCAGCCCTACTTGCCATGAGCCGCACTAGGCTTCGCAAGGAGAAGGCATCCTACCACCAAACTATCTCGGGTCTCGATAAGAAGGTCCGGGACGAGTTAGTAAAATACGAAATAAAAATCACTGAGGCAGCTGTGAAAGCGGGGCTTGAGTCCCGGCCAGAGGTCCAGCGCGCTGCTCAGGATGTCGCACCTTTCGAGCAATTCGTAGAGGTGGCCGAGCTTATGCTCAAAGCTTTCGAACATAAGCGGGACATGCTCAAAGAGATTAACCGTGCTCAAACCAGCGATAGGCTGAATTCCTAAAGGAGAAAAATCATGACTATAGAAAATGATGAATTGGACGAGGTTCGCGCTTTTATCGAGCGGGACCGCGCTAACAACAATAAAGGGAAATCCGCTTGGTTCTCGATCCGAGAGGATGGGGAATACGAAGTAAGAGTTCTGAAGCTAGCCCCTTTCAGAAGCGGTGATCATTGGGACGTAATCAAAGGCGACGATGGAAAAAAACAAACGATTGCCTGCCCGCGAATTATTCTTGGCAAGCCTTGTCCCATCTGTGAGCTAGTCGATCAGCTGATGGAGTCGGAATCCGAAGAGGACCATGCCAAGGCTAAGGATCTAGCAGCTCAAGAGCGGTATCCGATGGTTGTTTTGGAAGTGGGTAATGGAGATGACCAGCCTAAAATATACCAGGCGCCCAAGTCGGTTTATTACGGAGTTTGGGAGCTGATCTCTCAGGCAAGTGGGGGCTACAAAGACCTGCTGAGCTTCCAGCGTGGACGGAATATTATCATCAAGCGGAGTAAAAAGCCAGGCAAGAGATGGACGGACTACACCGTTGTTCCAAGTCCGGATAGGACTGCCTTGGATTCAGAGTTGGTTAATCAGGAACTTATCGACTCTCTTCTGAATAATCTAACTCCGAGATCCTATGAGGATATTGAATACGCTATGGACCATGGAAAATTCCCTGATCTCCAAGAGGACAAGCCAAAGGCCCGGGTGGTAGCTAAATCGAAGCCGGTTCCTACTAGCTACTCCAAGGGACTGCCAGCCCCTAAAACTCGCCATGAGGAGCCAGAGGAGATTGAGGAAGAGGAAATGGAAGATATTCCCGAGCCCCAACCTAGACCGGTTGCCCCTTCAGTACCGAGAAGAATGGGTATTAATCAAGACCTGAAACAAAAAGTCGCAATGATGCAGAAGCGGAGCTAAAAAAATGAAGTCGGAAAAGATAAAAGCTATTACTCAACGTCTCCATAAAAAGGCTATCGAACTGCAGGTTTTGTCCGATCCTGATGTGGACTCGATTGTGAAAAATTGGATTCCGACTTCATCTATCGCTCTAAACCATATTCTCGGTGGTGGCCTCCCTTGCGGGAGGCTCACCGAGATTTATGGCGAAGAATCAGGAGGGAAAAGTAGTTTAGCCGCAGATATTATAGCCAATACCCAAAAAATAGGTGGCATTGCTGTGATTATCGATAGCGAGCAAGTTTTTACTCCGGCCCGAGCGACCGCTATGGGCGTAGATGTTGAGAATGTCTTTAGGTCCAGTGAGCCGACTGTGGAAGGGGCATTCGATATCATGCACGCCTTTTTAGACGACTACGCGACGGACTCTACTCCTCTTTGCATTGTGTGGGATTCCATCGCGGCCTCGCCTACTAGGGCCGAGCTGGAAGGAGAGATCGACGCAACTCAGGCTCTTGGAGAGAAGGCTAGACTTCTAAGCAAGGGATTTAGACAGATCCAAAGTAAGGTAAATACCAACACAGCTATAATTTTTATCAATCAGGTTCGAGAGGATTTTAGCATTCGCTTTGGCAAGAAGACTAGAGCGACTGGTGGGCGTGCTATGCGCTTCGCGGCTTCGATACGGCTAGAGATTACGCGAATAGCGAACGTGAAGGAATCCGAGAAAATAATTGGGATCACCTGCAAAGTTGAGACTAAAAAAAGTAAGATTACGGCTCCGAATAGGGCCGCGGTTTTCGATATGTTCTATGCTGGTGGAATCGATGATTCGAATTTTATGCTCGATAAAATGGTTGAGGCTCAGATTCTAGTAAAGAGAGTGCCGTGGTATATATTCGGAGAAGGGAAAAAAGAGATAAAGTTTCGAGCTAAAGACTTTAAAAAATTTCTTTTTGAGCTTGGGGATGCTGCAAATCCCCTACTTATCCAGGCTTTGGAGTTAATCTAATGCGCCTGCTATTTATCGATGGCAACAATTTGATGATGCGCTCTTTCTACGCCAACGAGCGGTTTGTGGATAGTATAAGCCGACCGATTGGGGCTATTTTTGGCGGATTTAGGAGCTTATTTAAGATCGCGCGTGAAATAAGACCAGATAGAGTTTTTTGGTTTTGGGATGGAGGACACTCTAAGTACCGTAAAGAGATTTATCCACAATACAAGCAGCGCGTAAAGCCGGATCCAAATGACGGTTGGGATCTGGAAGATTTTTTAGAGCAGGTCGCACTGATGCGGGAATATCTGAAGACGCTCGGTGTCATACAATTTAAGCTCCCCGATCAAGAGGCCGACGATTTGATTTATTCTATGGCTAAAATCATGCGCGGGGAAGAGATCGTGATCGCCAGCGCTGACCGGGATTTCTACCAGCTTTTGAGCGATGAGCATAAGGTAAAGATTTACAGCTTGAAAGATAACACTGTTATTGATGCCAATAAATTTATTCAAAAATATCGTCTAATGCCAAGTCAGTGGCAGCTGGTGCGGGCGATAGAGGGTGATGCAAGTGATAATATTAAGGGTGTGCCCGGCTACGGACCAGTCCGAGCTCTAGAGATCGTTCAAGGAGCGGGGAATTTTAGTCGCTTGGCCGAAACTGTAGAGAAGCGCACGCCAAAATTGGCCGCAGCAATGCTGGAAAATTTGGCGGTCGTCGAGCGAAATATCAAGCTTATTGATTTATCGAAATTTCCGCAAGGGCTTATTGATTACGATAAGTTGGCGATTCAGCTGGAAGACGGATTGAGACTAAAATTTAATAAAGAAGCATTTTGGAAGATTTGCGAGGAACACCACTTTAATTCGCTTTTAGCGGAAAACTTCGACTGGGAGCACGTTTATGCGAGCTGAGTTTTTAATAGTAAGCGATCTGCACGTTGATGAGTATGATCGATTTTCGAAAATTATTTCATCGGATGAATACGGACCAATCAACTCTCGTCTATTTTGGTGCTTGGATATTTTCGACCAAATCCGGGAGTATGGCGAGAAGGTTGGATGCAAGACCCTCCTTCTAGGAGGGGATATTTTCGATAAACGCGGCAGTATTTCCGTGCGCTCTTATAACGAAGTTTTTTACAAAATTAGTAGGCTGGTCAACGAAGGATGGGAGATTTTTTCCATCGTCGGCAACCATGACCAAGCTCTAAAGAGCACCGAGATTCACGCTCTGGAGTGCTTCCCTATCCAGTTCGCCCAGACTCGAGCGATTTGGGAGAGCCGAGAAGGATTTAAGGTTGGTGGGATCGCGTATCATGAGCAGTCCGGAGATTTCTACCGCGAGCTTGTGGAGTTGGCCAAAGAAGAGCCGGATCTGTATTTGATTCACCAAGGCATTCATGGCGCGCTGATAGCTGGCGACGAGATCCTCTCTCGCGAAGATGTTCGCTTGGAGGACGTGCGCCGTTTTGTCGGCTCGGATGCTTGGGTTTTAAGTGGCCATTATCACATTCATCAGCAGGTGGATCCCAAGTTTTATTTTGTGGGTTCGGCAACTCCTAAAGACTTCGGGGACAAGACCGATAAAGGTTTTCTGCACTTCAAGAATGGGCATATTCAGCAAGTTGTTTCCCGCGCCCCTAAATTTTTAACAATTGATGCGGAGCAGCTTGAAGCCGCAGGCGATGAATTGGACGGTCATTATGTTCAGATTCGCTACGAGGGCAACGCTCCGCAGATTATGCTACCCAAATCGGAGTCACTTCTCCTTATCCCGAGGAAAGTGGAGAGAGAATACCAAAGCCGCGTCGATATTTCCGCGGATAATTCTCCGAGGAAGGTATTTGCCAGCTACCTAAATAGCTTTAATTTCGAAGAGGCGAAGCTAGGGAAGTTGGAGATGGCCTTGGGTGATGTAGTCGGCAACTATCGATTTTCAGAAAAAATGGGTTCTGCCCGCGTTAATTTTACTAGGATCGAGTACCAAAATTTTCTTCGCTTTGGTACCCTCACCTCTGTCGACTTCGAAAAGCATAGTGGCTTGACGCTTATTGAGGGAGAGAACCAGGATGATCCATCATCAATAAGCAATGGGGCTGGAAAATCCTCCATATTTGAAGGCCTTCGTTGGGTCCTATTTGGTTCGACGCTCCGCGGATTGGCGAGCGATGAAGTTGTAAATTCCCAAGTTGGAAAAGATTGCATGGTAGGAGTTTGGTTCGAAGTTGACGGTAAGTCCTACCTACTCCAGCGCTATCGAAAACATCGAACTTTAAAAAATTCGGTTCACCTCCTTACCTACAATGATAAAGGCCAGTGGGAAGCTATAAACACTAAATCGGATAAAGACACAACCGAGCTGGTTTCTCGGCTCATCGGTGCTGATGAGCGCGTTTTTGATAGTATCGTTTTTCTGGGCTATGGGTTCGGAAACTCCTTTGCCGGTCTCACGGACAAAGAGCAAAAGCAGATCTTGGAGAATATTTTAGGGATATCTTATCTCTCTGAATTGCTTGAACGAGCAAGGGATAGAGCGGGAGCGGCAAAGGGGGCGTGTACCGAGCATAATATAAAAATATCCTACGTCGAACGCCAGCTGGAGGAAAAAAAGGTCTACCTGAAGGGACTACTCCAGCGGCGGGAGACATCACTTCGTGAGGATAGGCAGAAGCTGGAGCGGGAGATCGCGGAGAAAAGTGATCTAATTGGGATTGCCGATTCGATCCAAGAAGATACGAGCATTCGGCAAGTTAAAGAGGAGTTAAAAGCCCTCGCTATCCAGAAATCTGAGCTGGCGGAGTCGCTAAAAGGTCATGCGGAAGTAAAGGCGGAGCTAGATGATCTATCACGCGACTTAAAGCATCAGTTAAACTCTACTGCTCGGGATATTTCGAATGAGTACGCCTCTATCCAAAGTTACTCTCGAAGCATCGAAAAGGCTATGCGTGAGATTAAGTCCTTCGAAGCTTCGAAGGAGGCAGGAATATGCCCAACCTGCGAGCAGCCTCTTGGATCTCATGAGGCCGTCGCTAAAAAATTGGAAGAGCTGCATTCCGGTCTTCTGAGCTTTCAGCGTGAAACCAAAAAAAGTAGTAAGGCAATCGAGAAATTCAAGGCGGAACAGGAAACACAAATGGAGGCGATCAAGGAGGTTGAAAATGCTTTGGAGACCACGCGAGAAGTTTTCCAGGAGATGAAGAATCTGGAGCTCCAGGAGGCCAGGAAAAAGCTATTCCTTAGTGAGGAAGAGGCGAATTTTGGTCGCATAATTGCCACTGCAAAAGCGGCTAGAGCCTCGGTCGAGAAAGCCAGTGAAGCGCTTAAAAATATCGAAAGAAATAATCCTTATGCGGAGCTGACCGCTGAGACCGAGGAAAGTGTAAAAAAACTAGAAGCTGAGCTAACCGCTCGAACCGCAGAGCGTGAAGCCGATCTTGAGAATCTAGAGCTCTTCAAGTTCTGGGAGACTGCTTTTAGCGATAAGGGCTCTCCGACCCAGCCGCCCATTAAAAGTTTCATTTTGGAGAGTGTGGTGCCGGTGCTTGACGAATTTGCTCGCCGCTACTCGGAGACGCTAAGCTCGGGCGCCATTGAAGTTCGATTCAATACCGTCTCGAGGCTTAAGTCGGGAGAAATGCGCGAGCAGTTTGGCGTTGAGGTCGCGAATCGCTATGGATCGGCCGACTACCGAGGAGATTCAGGCGGCGAGCGCCGCAAAGTGGATATAGCCATCATGTTCGCCCTTCACGCACTCTCTCGCCTTCAGACCGGAACTTTTTTCAACGTTGTATGTCTGGATGAGGTGCTCGATTCCCTCGATAAAGAAGGCTGTGACCGGGTAGCTGAACTGCTTCGCGAGCTGACCAAAGAGATAGAGAAGATTTTCGTTATTACTCACAATGAGAATCTAGTTTCGAAGTTTGGGTCAAAGCTAAAAGTTATAAAAAAAGATGGCTATTCGGAGATTTTAGACTATACGCCCATGCATTATTAGTGTAGAAGCTTTGATACTTTTGGAGATTTAGATGATAGTTATTGGAGTAGATCCGGGAAAAAAAGGTGGCCTGTGTTTCATGCGCCGCGGCGAGGGAATTTTGGATGCTCTGCGTATGCAAATGCATGGGCGTGACATATCTTACGACGCTCTAATCGGCTTCATCCGAAAGGTCCAATGCGAGCTTCAAAAGCCCCGATGCGAGGATATGCTGGTAGTGATCGAAAAGGTCCACAGCATGCCGGCTCAGGGTTCTAAGAGCACATTCACATTCGGTGAAGGATACGGAAGACTCAAAGGGGTCTGCGAGGCGCTAAGAGTGCCTTTTCAACTTGTCACCCCCCAGGCGTGGAAGAAGGAAGTTCTCCAAGGCACAGATAAAAGCAAGGAGGCGGCTATAGAGTGGGTGAAAATGCGTTATCCGGCTGTTGACCTGGCTCGGGGAGGTAGAGTCGATTCTGACGGCATTGCGGACGCCGTGTGCATTGCCGAGTACGGAATAAGGAAACTAGTGTAAGGAAATTTATGAGAAAAAAGTACTCCTACAATCTTTTTAAGCGCGTGGCCCGGCAGACGGGCTTTCCCATGGTCCAAGTAAAGACCGTAATCGTGGAATTTATCCGAGTCATCATCACCGAGCTGGCCAACGGGCGAACGGTCTACATGATGTCGCTCGGCAAGTTCTGGCTAAAGCCCGTGGAGGCGAAAAAGGCCTGGAACTGGCGGAAAAAGCTCTATATGAGCCTCCCACACCGCATGATTCCTAAGTTTAAATTTTCAAACAATGTCT
>ERZ650308.1721-NODE-1721-length-11143-cov-3.970599_pt1 | contig 11143 bp, 17 predicted proteins | sample MGYA00376244_ERZ650308 | MGnify/ENA primary metagenome ERZ650308 (study PRJEB26733, sample SAMN07839295) | wastewater metagenome | biome: small river; feature: stream; material: water | place: USA: North Carolina | collected 2016-04-26 ...
TTTTTTCAGTACAACGATGACTGGCTGAGGGCTGAATATAACTCCGCAATCGGACAGGCACGAACAGCAGCAAGGTGGCAGGAATACGTTAAGGAGGCCAATGTTTTACCAATGCTCACCTACCAAACCGCAGGTGATATGAATGTAAGGCCAACACATCAAATCCTGGACAAAATATCCCGCCCGGTAAACGACAAGTTTTGGGACAAATTTATGCCTCCAAACGGATGGAATTGCCGTTGTATTGTTGTTCAGGGAGGCCCCGAAGTTCAGAAAACCAGCTTAAAAGGATTCGTTCCACCGGATGACGTACCGGAAATATTCCAATTCAATGCCGGTAAAGAAAAGATAATTTTCAGCCCAAAGCATCCATATTACGATGTGGCAAAGCGCGACAAAGAATGGGCAAAACAAAACTTTGGCATGCCACTTCCATGAGCCAGTTTGCTGAACATAGAAAGGTGCTTCAGGCCCTGAAAGAGTTTGAATCCAGCATTCAGGATATGGTTACAGATATGGGAAACACAGCCCTAAACCATACGCTCGAATCATTCAGGAACCAGGGCTTTACAGATGAAGGTTTAGTAAAATGGAAGCCCAGGAAAAGAAACAGGGACGGCAGAGATGAAGGCAGGGGCATACTGATAGGCAGGGGAAGCGGAACAACTGGTTTGCGCGGTTCATACCGTAAAATTCAGAGGGGCCGATGGGCAGTATCGATTGTGAACAGCAAAAAATATGCTGCAGTACACAACGAAGGTCTGAGAGCAGGACGCGGTACCGGGTTTAAAATGCCGGAACGCCGAATGATCGGAAACTCTGCCACAATGAACAGAAAAATAATTCAGAAAATTAACCAACGCATAAAAAGAATATACAATGGCTAAAACAGCAGAAAAAAAGGACGAAACGCCTGAGCAAAACACCGATGCGCTCAGTTCAACTATTGACTTAGGTCATGTGAAAATGAACTACGTGTTCAGGGCTGAAATGACCCAAAAGCAAAAGGAGGTGTTCGTTACCAAAGCAACCATGTACCTGAAGGAAATCATTAACAACCTTTGAGTAAACTGTTAATATACGAAGGCATTAAGCCGGTATTAGAGGCCGTAACCGCTGTAAAGGGTGACGGCTCAATCCTGCGCGTTAAAAAGGTGGCGATATGGCGAAATAACCTGGAAAGGGAAAGCACCGAAAATCCTCACCGTTACCCGGCTATTTATGTCGAGTTTTTGCCTTCAAATTACATGGAATTGAGTAAGGGAATGCAGTCCTACGACCTCACCATGCGTTTACATCTTTGCTTTGAAAGTTACAAGGATGAGGACGTGGATGTATTGCGTTTTGCACAGGCCGTTTACGATGCCGTCCAGTTTAAACAATACGGTTACTCAGGGAAACTGAAACGCCGGAATGAGGAGCAAAACTTCGACCATCCAAACGTACAGGATTACATTCAGGATTACGACTGCGGCAAAATAATGGAATACGGAGCAGACAAACGCCCAACAATTGAAACAACGCTTGAGGATATTATCGTAAACGGAGAATCAATTTTAGGTGTAGGCTCAGGAATTGGAACCGATGCCATTGATGACACGTTTATACGCACAACACCATGGTTAAATAACATACTTTAATAAAGAAAATGGCAAGGACAGTACAACAGATAATTGACCAAATGGACGCAGAACAAGCGGCCCAAACATCACTTGCTCAATTAAACAGCCCATCACAAACGGCAATTTATACCCTTTGGAAATACATCACCGCGCTATGTATTTATTACATGGAGGTGTTGGTTGATACCAAAAAAGCAGAGATTGAGGAAATTGTTGCTACATCGATTGTCCCATCCGAGGCATGGTTAAAATCAAAGGTTTTGGAGTTTCAATATGATTCAGTTACCCCTCAGGTGGTGGTAATGGTTGACTATGCCCCGACTTATGACCCGATTGATACCTCAAAAAGAATCATTACCAGGTGTTCAGTTAAAACGCAAGGTAATCGGGTTGTTACCGTAAAGGTGGCAAAATCTGAACCACCGGTGGCATTAGCGGCTGGAGAATTGACCGCTTTACAGGGGTATCTTACACAGGGAGGCACAAACGCAAATGAAGGCACCGGAATAGGGTATGCAGGTGTGCAAATTGTGGCATCCAGCACCGCAGCCGACAAACTTTACCTGAAAGCTACCATTTACTACGATGGCCAGTACTCAGCCGTTATATCAGACAATACAATCGCGGCCATTGAGGAATTTATGGCTGACCTCCCGTTTGATGGCGTTGTTCGCGTTGTTGATTTGGTTGACAGAATACAGGGCGTTGTTGGATTTAAAGATATTTTGATTGAAGAAATGGCAATCAGGGCCGATGCAACTGCCTTCGCCTCACGTACCAGTTTAATCACCGGAAGCGCGCAAATTTTAACCAGGTCAGCAACTTATGCCGGTTACATTATTGAGGAAACAACATCCGGTGAAACATTCACAGACCGGCTTACATTCCAGGCAATATGAGTTTTTACGACTTTGATAGCGTTGATGTACTGACCAAGCTGCTGCCTCCAAAACTAAGGCAGACGCGCATGATTGCATGGCTTACGGTATTGCTTAAACCATGGCAATGGCTCCACGACCTGTTCTTTGGTGATTACATGTACTACGATCCGCTGTCTGTTCCATTTGGGCCGTTTACGAGCGGAGGAACTTATGCCATTGGTGACAGGGTAATATGGACCGACAAGCGGGGATACGAATCATTGACCGCAGGGGTAATTACCGTTGATCCAACTGGCGATACTGACAGCGCGGATTATTGGCTTTTGGTCATGGATGACTTCAGGAGCATGGATGAAAGGAGAAAAACAAACGCTCAGATAATTGTACTTGAAACGGCTCTCAATAAATGGTTTGATACCGCTGCTCCGGATAGGTTTTACATTGAGAATAACGATGTTATAGGGAACCAGGTCATAATGAATGACACGGAGGCCGAATCCAGCCCGATCACAAACCCGCTGGAGTTTCAGTTGTATTTCATGTATGACAATTACAGCCCGGTTCAATACGAATATACCATTTACGTGGAGGCCGGGGTTCATACAGCTTTGGGCGCGGATGCTGACACTATTATCAGGAGTTTTGTCGATCAATATAACATGGCAGGAATAAGCTACGACATACAAACATACTAACCTATAAAAACAAAAAAATGAACAAGTTAGATTTATCAGGAGTTACAGGCGTAAAGGGATTCCCATTGCGGTCCACCTCTTTTAGTTTTGCAATCAATGACGTTTTGCTCGCACTGAGTAAGGCAATAGGAAACGGAATGATTGGAGAATCAGCCGTTACCGATGGAATACCGGTTGCTCTTACCGGATTAAGACAAACCGGAAATATTATAGAGGACGGTTATGTTTACAATCCAAATGCCTTTGAATTTTTCTTTGTTGAGGGGGATGACATTACAGGGTATGCAAACATCCCGGTATTGATTGAGAATTTTATCAATGATCCAACGCTGGATCCAACAACAATGAGCGATTCTACCACAGCGAACATTCATAAGGTGAGGTATTACAAAATAGCCGACCAGTTAACCGGAACAGGCGTTGTTGATTATGCTGACTTGGTGTTTTTGAATGACCAAACCGTCCGGACAAAGGTGTTAGACATTGGAGATTGGAACATGGATTCAACCGCGACATTAAACGTACCTCATGGGCTTACTTCAACAGATATTGTTTCCGTTGATGTTTGGATTCGTGAGGATTCTCCTGGATTATCAGTATTGCCATTGAATTACGCTCAACCCGGTTTAATGGGATTCTTTTCTTACGATGGCACCAATATAATCATGGAAAGAAACGGAGGCGGGGTATTTGATTCAACGTCTTACAACGCGACCAGCTACAACAGAGGGTACATTACTATTCACTACAGATCTTAATCCTGTAGTTTCCTACTTTTTTTATCAAAACTTGACCGGGTTTAAACTCGGTTTTGTTTCCTTGCAGGTCGAAATACTCAGGATCAATGCCTTGGTTTTCGTATTCATTTACACCGGTGCAATACGTGTATTTTACCTGTATTGTTTTTGTGTATGTATGGTTTCCACACATGGCAGTAATATAAACGGTACCGGACCATGTGTATGGGTATTTGAAGTAACTGAAGGCTGAATCCTGATGTTTATTTGCTCCGTTTGTGTTCCAATGATAACAAACGCCTCCTGAAGCCCACAGGGTGACGTTTGACGTATTGCACATTATTGTGTCATTGCTTGCGTTAAATCCAGGGCATTGCGAGTACATTGAGCCGCAAAGCAGGAGTAGTAAGATTGTTTTCATGCCGTTGTGTTGATTGGGCGATTAATATTCCACACCGGATAAATTTTAAAATCTATGCCGTTTATTTCATAGATAGTGTGTAAATCCTGATCTTTTCGAGTTGATGCAAAGGTTTCAATTATTAATTTTTGCTCAGGAGATATTTCGATTATTAACTTTGGCTTATATAAGTTAGTATCAAAATCAAGCACTTTTCCTATGTGTATTTCGTATTTTTCCATTATTGGGTTATTTGGTTTATTTCAAGTTCTTTTCCTGTCAGGGCAAAATATAGGTTTTGGAGTTGGTGGACGTATTTGATTGGTTTGGGCCAATTAGTCCTTTCCTCTGACAAAAGCCAATACCCCTCAGAATCTCCAAACAAATCAACACTATAATTTTGCCACCTTGTATCGTATAAGTTTTCAAACCCAAACTTTACCAGCCAGTCTTCTGTTAATGGGATGGGTTCAACAACATTTCTTTTTTTAAATGGCAATTCTTGAACGGATATTATCTCAAAACCGGAACCTTTAAATGGCTCAAATAACACCAAATTCCCGATTCTCAATTCTCGTGCTTCCATGTTTGGTTATTTAAAGATACACAAATAAACCTGAAATACCAAAGCGAGCAGGAAAGCAAGGGCCAGTATTAGTGTAGCAGCGCCTCCTTTGGCTGTTTTAGGGTATTTCATGTGTGCAAAAAAAGCCATTGCGGTATTGATGGCCAAAACAAATAGAATGTAGATTTTCATGGGTTAGGTATTTTATAATGGTTAATTTGAGGAGGAAAGCCCCGAAGGTTCCAATAAAAAACATAGTTGAATTGCCACCTTCGGTAATCCTCTTTAGAGTTTAGGGTTAGAGTGTATCTCATTGGTTATTGGGTTAAATGTTCAATCAAAAAAGCGGTGTATTCTGAGCCTTTTGGCACAATCTCTTTACTGATAACGGCCTGATGAATGTCTTTATCATTGAATCCGTATTTCTTTTGCAGCACGTCAACAAACGGCTTTACCGGGTTATCAAAGTCAGAGGCATTACTGCTAAACCCAAACTCCAAAGTAAGTTTAAAAGGAGGCTCAGGCAGTTTCAGTTTAGGCAAATAGGCAAGCAAAGCACCCTGATAGTTTTTGTAGGCTTCAGTTTTAAACCTTCTGCCCTGCCAGGCTTCGTTTACGCTAAGAGGCTTTATGCCGATTTTATTCATTCCAAAAGTAAATTGATTCGTAGGAGTCTTGCATCAGATAGGCTTTAAAATTTTAACAACACAGGCCCGGAGCGTTTCAATGTCCATTTTCTTTACCTCCGTGTAATCCATCCCGGCCAATGACGGAAACTCGCTTTTTATGGCATAATGAACCTTTAAAATACAGGCCGCCAAATCCCCCTCTCCAATCTCATGGTCCAGGGCATCGGTGTAAAACCTCTTTTTCAGCGTTCCACGTATTCGGGTCGTTACGATTACCCTCTCATTTGAGGCTTTTTCTAACTTCTTAATGCAGACTGATCGCTTGTCTTTTGCCATAAATAAGAGGGTTTATCAAAGCTAAGGAAATCAAACCACAACCACAGCACAAAGTTGTAACAACTTTTTAACCGTAAGTTGTTACAAACTCATGAAACGGCTTTTTTCCGGCGGTAAATTTACAACATCGAAAAGTTCCGTTATATCAGGAATATCACAGATGACGAAGGCTTAATACTTTTGTATGGGCAAATCGGCGATTCTATTGATGAAAACGGCAATTTGGTTTATGGCATATCCGGTTCCGGCTTTGCTTACGAGTTAAGATACCTTCAGGACGCATGTAAGAAAGTTTCAGTTCGCATTAACTCCGTAGGGGGTAGCGTTTACGAGGCTTACAGCATTATTTCAGCCATACTTACAAGCAAAGTCCCGGTTAATACATTCATTGACGGCTTGGCCGCTTCTTCAGCCGGACTTATTGCCGTTGCTGGTAAACATTGCTCAATCATGCCATTCGGAAGCCTTATGCTTCACAATCCGTTTGATGCTTCAGGCGGAGGCGATACCAAAGTACTCGGTATTGTAAAAGATGCCCTGGTGACTATTGTTTCAGAAAGAACCAAAAAAACACCGGAGGAAGTGTCAAAAATGATGGACAAGGAAACCTGGTTTTCGAACTCCAAAAAGAACGCTGATTATTCACTTGAGGACGGCATCACAGCCGGATTCTTTGATGAAATACTATCAATCAAAAAACCTTTCAATAAGCTGGATGCAATAAACAGCGCAAAAAGCCTACTTGAAATTCAAAACGTATACCAAACATTAAACAAAGAAAACATGACCAAAATCACCAATAAGCTGGGGTTAAATGAATCTGCCAGCGAGGAAGCAATTGTTTCCGAGATTGAAAAAAAGGATCAGGAAATCGCTGCTCAAAAAGAGCGCATTACTGCCCTTGAAAAACAAATCAGCGACAAAGCAGAGGCAGAAAAAGCAGAGTTGAAAAACGCAGCAACTGAACTGGCAAAAAATGCTGAGAAGTTAGGCAAAATCAAACCCGAGGAAGTTGAGAATACAATCGCAAACGCCTCCCGCGACAAAGCCAGCTTTGAGTTTGTTTCAAACATGCTTTCAAAAATGACCAATAGCAAAGAGGCCGTTAAGGTTTTCAATTCTGCAAACGCAAAAGCACCTGAAAACAAAGAAGGCTGGAGCCTGAAAGACTGGGAAGAAAAAGACCTTGCCGGACTTAAACAAATGTTTGTTGAGAACCGCGCAAAGTTTGACGAACTCGCAAAAGATTACGCAACCAAAAAATAAACCACACAAAAACCATGAAAAAGTTAAATTCAATCCTATTTTTAATCGCAGCTTTTGTCTGCTTTTCAGTTACCACTACTCAGGCTCAGTCAGTAAAATGGCCAGCCGGAGCAGCTACGGATATGACCTCAATAACCGCAGCAGGTGGAACAGTTGCCGTAACCATTACCAATCAAATGACCTATATGGGTACGATTCCAACGCTAACAGCAAACGCAACGTTAAGCGTAACGGCTCCATCCTATCTTAAACCGGGCGCGATTCTATTAGTTGCTGTAAAAACCAACGGCTCAGAAACTTTCACCTTTGCCGGAGCATTAGCAGCACCAACAGTAACCGGTTCAGCCGGTAAGACATGGACCCAGGGGTACATATACAACGGGACTAAGTTTTACCCAATGGGCGCAAAAATCCAGGTTGATTAAAAGAAAAAACACACAAACAAACATCCAAAAAACAGAATAAAATGGCATTACCTAAAGAATTTTGGCTCGGTACGATTCAGGAGCAACTTTTCAAAAACGATGAGTTCCTAAACACCGTAGGACAGGACCACTCGGCATACGTGACAAACACAACTGTTCACGTTCCACAGGCCGGAGCAAATCCAACAATCAGTAAAAACCTCATTTCGTTTCCGGCTTCAATCGGTTCACGTACTGACGTTGATTTGACCTACAACATGAATCTTTACTACTCGGAGCCTATCCGTGTTGGCATTGATGAAACTCAGTATTTGTCTTATGACAAGCGCGCGAGTGTGCTTAATGCACATTTGAAAAAGTTGCGCAACGTTATCGGCAACAACACCCTGTATTCATGGGCTGCTGCCGGTGCTGCAAACATTGTTGAAACATCAGGTTCAGCAGTTGGAACCGCTTTGGCCCCTTCAGCTACAGGCAACCGTAACGCCATCACTTTGGCTGACTTCAGATCAGCCTCTGCAATTTTGGATGCTCAGAACTTAAATCCTGCCGATGACCGTTACGCAATCATTCCTGCCGCTCTTTACTGGCAGTTGATGGGTGACACCAACATCAGCAATCACCTTGAGTGGGGTGGTTCTCCAACATCTCCAACCGGCAAACTGCCAATGGTTGCTGGAATAAAATTAATCATGCGCTCCAGCGTTGTTGTGTATGACAATACCGCAACTCCGGTAATCAAAACCGTAAATGACGAAGGCACACCAAGTTCACCCGCAACTACTGACAACTTAGGCTGTTTGGTAATTTCAAGTTCTTATGTGTCAAAAGCATTAGGGGACATCAAAGTATTCGCAAACGACAACGTTGCTGAGTACTACGGTGACATCCTGAGTGCAGTTGTTTGCCACGGAGCAGCAAAACTTCGCACAAACGCTGAAGGTATTGTGAGCATTGTTCAACAATAATCACTAAAACCTTAACCCATGACAAAAAATGAAGCAATCCAATTATGTGAGAAGTACAAGGTAGACCATACCAAGTACCCTCACATAGTGGTGACAGCAACCGGAAACATTTACACAACAGGCAATGTTGATCCGGCTGATAAATCGGAGCAAATCCATTTGAACGGTAAAAGTTCAGAAGGTGAAGCACCGGAAACCACAGAAGAAAAACCAAAAAAACAGGGTAAGAAATAATGGCATTTAACAATGTTACCATAAATAAAGGCCAGGGAGGACTTGGCCGGGCGTTACCGGGAACGGATTACATTTCAGGAATCCTGTTTTACTCTGACCAAACTGCGCCGACTGGCTTTACAACAGCAAACAGCCGTATTGTTACCGTTTACAGCGTTGAGGATGCTGAGGATTACGGAATCACAAACGCGCATTTGAATGCAACGGCTGCCACAGGGAGTTATGAGGTAACAACCAAATTTGCAGCAAACGACACATTTAAAATCACATGCGCGACCATTGACAGCACAAACCCGATTGAGGACATTGCGACTGCCGGTACCGTAACTTTATGTGATTTCACGGCCGTAACCGCAGACGCTGTAAGTATTACAACCTCAGGTGATCGTATCGCTTTGGAAATCAATAACGGAACACCAACACATGGCTTTTCTGCCGTTAACACTACAGGAACTGTTGTAATTACCGCACCAAAAAACCAAGGTATTTTCCTGAACTCAGGAACCCCGTATGTGGTTACAAAAACAGGTTCAGTTGCCGGTACTTTGACACAGAGTGTTACTCCAGGCGTTGCCTCGCATGTGGACATTTTGCACTACCACATCAGCGAGTTTTTCAGACTTCAGCCTAAAGGTAAACTGTATGTTTCATTTCAGGCAACCGCAGACGTTGGTACCTTTTCAAAGGCCACCACTTTGCAGGATGTTGCCGGAGGAGAAATCAAACAACTGGCTGTTTATTACATCAGTACAGCGTTTACTTCAGCACATTGCACGACTTTACAGTCAATCAATACCGCTTTGGAGGCTTTACATAAGCCATACTGGTCAATTCTTTTGGCCGGTGAAATCTCAGGAACAGCAAACGTTACCAGCTTAACCACCAATTTGCGCCTTTTGACCGCTCCGACAGTTTCTGTTGTTATCGGTCAGGACGGAGCCAATGACGGGTTTACGCTGTTTAAAGCCACAGGAAAATCAATTACCAACGTAGGTGAAACACTTGGTGCCGTTGCATTGGCAAATGTAAACGAATCAATTGCATGGCTGGCAAAATACCAGGTTTCAGCAACTGAACTCGACTGGGCTGCTTATGCAAACGGTCAGTTATTCAAAGACGTGAGCAATGGAGCCAGCGTAAACCTGGATTCTTACGGATACATGTTCCTTCGCAAAGTGATCGGGTTGGGTGGCACTTACCACAACAGACCATACACGTGCGTTTCATCAACAAGCGACTATTCGTTCATCCAAAACAACCGGACCATTTACAAGGCCATTCAGAATACAAGGGCTATCCTTTTACCTGAAACCGGCAGACCTATCCTTGTAAATTCGGACGGTACATTGACTGAGGACGTTATCGGGTACTTTCAGGGCCTTTGTAAACAGGCTTTGGATGTTATGGTACGGGATTCTGAAATCAGCAATTACGCTGCGATCATTGACCCGGCTCAAAACGTACTTTCGACAAACGAACTGGTTATTACAATTCAAATTCAACCCGTAGGTGTTGCCGACTTCATAACCGTGAACATCGGATTCACAGACGTAATCACCACAACAGTATAAGAACATGGCATACGGATTAATTCCATTAGTAAACGGAAAGCAGCACGAATGGGCTGACATTACAATCAACATACTCGGAGTTCCTTTTGGTGGTGCAACTGCTATTGAATACAGCACGACCCAAGACATGAAAAACGTGTATGCCGCAGGGACAAAACCATACGGACGTATTTACGGGCAATTCAATCCAACAGCAAAAATCAATCTTTTGGCAAAAGAGGTTGAGAATATTCAATCAGTTGCCGTTGGTGGAGTTATTCAGAGCATTCCTGAGTTTAACATTATTGTGACTTACATTGATGCTGCCATGATTCCGGTAAAACACACATTGAGAAATTGCCGTTTTATGAGCAACGGACGCAAATCAGCCAGGGGGGACGGAGAAATTGAAGTTGAACTTGAACTGGTAATTGCTGACATCGAGTTCCAATAAGCAGAAAAATTTAACCCAAATACCATAATAACCCAATGGAAAAAGCAGAAAAACTGGCCGCTGAATTGGCCGAATTGAGAAGTAAACACGGAAAAGTAAGGGAGTTCATAGTTCAGACAGATGAGGACGATGAAACCCAAACATTAACGTTCTTTTTAAAACCACTTGATAAGCCGATCAGGGGAATGATTGAGAAGCTGAGCAAGACGAAAGTTGAGCGCGCTGTTGTTGAAGGATTGAAGGCTTTAAGGCTTGGGGGGGATGACCCTGAAGAACTTTATAAAACGGATTACGGAATGCTGGTTGCCGAACAGGGGCTTGTTGAGTACATGGCGGAAAACCAAACCATCCTAAACCAACCAGAATACGCTGAAAAGTTCC
>ERZ650308.1725-NODE-1725-length-11117-cov-7.818026_pt1 | contig 11117 bp, 7 predicted proteins | sample MGYA00376244_ERZ650308 | MGnify/ENA primary metagenome ERZ650308 (study PRJEB26733, sample SAMN07839295) | wastewater metagenome | biome: small river; feature: stream; material: water | place: USA: North Carolina | collected 2016-04-26 ...
CGGCAGGGCCGGCGGGGCCGGTTTCGCCGGTCGCACCATCGGCGCCGTCAGCACCTGCCGGACCAGTTGCCCCGGTCGCGCCCGTGGCACCAGTAGGCCCCGTGGCGCCCGTAGCGCCAACTGCACCAGTTGCTCCCGTTGCTCCGGCTGGCCCTGTGGCTCCAGTCGCTCCCGTCGCTCCAGCGGCGCCCGTGGCGCCAGTTGGGCCGGCTGGGCCTGTTGCGCCCGTGGCTCCGGTTGCTCCGGTTGCGCCACCACCGCCGCCGGACACGCCGATATTGTCGCGCGCCTGCTGTTGCTGCTCGGTCGTCAGAGATTGCGGCGAGTCGTAGCGCACCAGGCCGGCCAGGCGATCTTCCTCGTCTGCCTCAGTGTCGCGGGTCACGTCCCGCGTAATCTCGAAAATCCCCTTCCACTCGCGCCGCACATCCTCGGAGTCGGTCCAACTCTCGACATCGTAGACCCATTGCTCGCGCGCATCAGTGACGCTGACGGCCGCCATCACATCGGACGGAATAAGCAACGTTGCCGAGGTTTCGGACGCGACAGTGAGCCGCCCATCCGTCGTGCTGGCGACGAGCTTGGTCGTGATCTCGCCGACCAGTGAGCGAACGTGCATGCGCAAGTTCCGCCCGGTCAAATCGCCATCCGAGCGAGTCAGCGTGACGGATAGCGCGGCGCCCTGTTCGGCGACGATCCCCTGAATTTTCGCGGTCATCGGCTACCCTTGATTGTGTTTCGTACTGCCAGTGCCGCAGCAGCGACCGCGGCGCGAATGCGCGCGCAGGTCAAGCACGGCTTGGGCTCCGCGGTCGGTTTCGAGCGCGCCGCGTTTGGACTGATTACACGTTGCATGCCACCCTCACAGGACCATGCTCGATGCCGTCAACGATGGCGGTCACGTCGATCCATTCGAGCGAGCCCGATGAACTGTTTAGGATTTGCGCGACCATCGGCTGCGATGCGTCCACGTCTGGCACGCCGAATGAGACGGACCCAGCGAAATCACCGTCCATTCCGAACCATTCGGCTATCCATTCAACGGTGGAGCCAGCCGATACGCCGCGCATGAAAACGAGCCACGAACATGGGAACCCGCCGCCAGCAGCGCCGCCGACAACGATGGGGCCAGATACCTCGCCGGCACCGTTCCCGGTGTTGCGATTTGAGCCAACCGGCGTCAACTGGATTCCGATGTTCAGCGATGTAGCTTGCGCCGATGTGAGCGCCGCCCTAGCCCGCCTCATATCGTCACCGTCAATCTGAACGGAGAGAACCCGCTAGCCACAACGTCGATCGTGTGCGCGCCAGTCGGCATCGCAGACGCCGGGAACGAAACGCGCCCGGCACCATCGGTTGTCCGAGTCATCGATCCGTCCAGAGTGCACGCGGCGCCAGCGATCGGCCGGCCAACGTCATCGGTGATCGTGATCACCCGCTGATTGCCCTGCGTCGCCACCGTAGCGCCCGCGTAGGGCTCCGGCGTGTATGCCTGGGCAAGCGTAATCAGCGACACGTCTGGCGCGTCTCCAGCGTGCAGCAGCAGGACTGGCGTGGACTTGCCCGCGCCGATCTGAGCCGATCGCACCATCGCGGTGCCAGTGATTCCGAGTTGCTGCACCGTGACCGTGGCAGACTGCCCTGGCAGCCACTCGCGCAACTGCTCGCGGCAGCGTACCTCATAGGCCGGCAGCGCCAGCATGCCGAGCATTCGTGATGCCACGTCCGCGGCGCTGCGATCATCGCGGATCAGTGGCAGCGTGACCTCTGCCAGGACCGACCGATGGGTCAGTTCGATTGATGGAACCGTCACCAGAAGCGACCGCCGCGGCCCCGATTCTTCGACGCCGTAGCGCACCCGTAGGCGCGTGGCAATGTCGCCCGAGTCCTGCGAGGCGCCTGTAACGGCGTCTGCGGCGATTGTGGCGACGGGTGCGGTAGTCAGTGGCAGCAGGCGCAGATAGCCCGGCAGCAGGCGCGCGAACGCGCTATGCGTCGAGTCGGCAATCGTCTGCATGGCCGCTTGAAGACTGCCGCCGTCGATGGTGCCGGACAGTTCAAGATTGCGGTCGAGGCATTCGGAACGGTACGCGGCGAAGTCGGACCGATTGACCGTGATCCCGGCCAGCGCGCATAGGTCGCGCGCAACGTCGGCAGGGTTGGCGAGCAATGCGCCAGACTCAGCATCGAGCGCACCATCGCCGACAGCGACCAGTTGCGCGCCATCGTCCACCGGATCAACCGTCTGCACGACCGTAATCGGCAGTCCGTTCGCGTCGGCTTGGTTGCGCCACGTCCACCCGTCCATTGGTTGCCCGTCGATAGTGACCGAGCGAATCAGCGCGGAGGCGTGGTCAGCCCATAGCCACAGGGTCCGCGCCTGATTGATGCCGATCAGCTTGCCGGGAACGTTGCGCCCGTACCTGCGCGGCAATGTCTCCACATCGCGAAACGTGCCGAGATCGGCAGATGTTCGGAGCGGAATGTCGCGCGTCCAGATGTCGGATTGCACGTCTATCGAGACGGACCGCGACTCCCAACCGACGCCCGTGGTGATGCCTGACCGAATCAGCGCGCCGCCGTCGTAGAGATCGACGCGGACGCCGTAGGGTGCTTGCAGCGCCAGGCGATTACGGAGCGTCGCGCCAGCGCCTACAAGCGTCGCTGACCACGAATCATTGATGCGCCCGACTTCTGAGCGCATGTCCGATGCTGACCACTCGACGCGGTGGGACGGCAGGTACGGATTCAGACTGCCGCGGATCGCGTCGATCGAGTAGACCTGTGCCGGCGGCGTTGTGTGCAGGTATAGCCAGCGGCCTGCGGCTGCTGTGCCGACGTAGCCAGTAACGCTGCCGCCCATTGATGGCAGCGCGCCGGAGATAGTCGCGACAGGCCCGTCAGTGAGTCGCCCCGTGATTGCGGGCAATGCGCCAGCGAGCGCGCCAGCAACAACCGGGCCGCCGACGAGATGCCCACGAATCGCCGGCATGGCGCCAGCAGCAGCGCCGGACACTAGCGTCACGCCGGCCATGTTGCCGCCGAGGATCGGCATGCGGCCAGACAGCAGACCGGCCGGGTGCGACGTGCCAGTCAGCGCGCCGGCCATCGATGGCAGACCGCCAGCGATGACGCCGGCAGGGTCGGCGTAGGCTGTGATTGATCCGGCTACGCTTGGGAGCGCGCCGGCAATCGTGCCCGACATATCAGGAAGTCGGAGCCGTCAGCGTGCCGCCAGTGATCGACACCGAGCCACCGGAGACAATCGACGTGGTGTTGAGTTCGATCACGCCGCCGCCGCCCGTTGCCGTCACGGTGCAGTCAAATACCGTCGCGCCGCTGGAGTCAGCAACGCGCGCCCATGTCGCAGTGCCCGTTGCATCAGCGCTGGAATCCTGCGTGATCGCTGAGAATGTGAGCGTCGATGCGCTCGCGGCTCCGGCCGCTGGGTCCGTGAAAGTCAGCGTCGCGAGCAGCGTTTGCGAGCCGATGGCAGTATCGGCAGTCGCCGGAATCGTGCCGCTGTAAATCTTGCAAGTGCCAGCGCCGGAGCCGCCGTTGATAAGCGTATTTACAGCGTCCAACTGAGCGTTGCGCAGGGCAAGCGCCGGGCGAATGTTTGCCATTTGATGAACTCCAAATCAGACCGGCGAGACGGGAATCGTCACGCTCAAAAGACGCGAGGCCGCGGCAGGCTGGAACCCGTGCGCGTCCTCGACTTGCAGTGAGTCGCCATCGATGCGGACAAACGAGCCGTCGCCGGCCGCAGACACCAGCCCGATGCGGCCGTCATCGTCAGTCAGCGCGACTTCAAGACTCGTTAGCAGCGCATCGAATGACGCCTGCGTGACCGCGGTGTGCGAGATGTCGCCAGCTATCGACCGCGCCCGCGTTGCCGTTGCTGGCTGCACTCGTCGGCGCCAATCGCCGTTTTCCACGACGCTGCCGGGGATCTGCAACTGTGCGCCGGCGCCGAGATACAGCCACCCGATTGACCCGGCCGCGTTGACCGTGAGCCGCCAATCGTCATGCTCGTGCGACGCCGGCAGCAGATAGCCAATCGTGCCCGATGACCATGGCACCGTTGCACTGAATGCGGTGGTTGCGAACCCGTCATCGGATGCCGATAGGGTGATCGTCGCCGTGCTTGGAATCGTGTGCGCCGCGATCAGTAGGCACTCGACCGGATCGCTTGTTGCTGGCGTGACGCTGAGCGTCTGGCTTGTGGTCCAGGCCATCGCGCCGTCGTCTGGTGAGCGCAACTGGCCGACGCCGTTGATTGCGTAGGCGGCTAGTTGGTAGGTGTCGCCAAGCACGAAGCTCGGTGTCTCGCCCACCACGAACTGCGCGCTCACTCCATCGGACAGCGTGACCGTGCCGGCGATGTCGGTGGTCGTCCACGATCCGCCGTCCTTGCGCCAGCGGAATTCGCCACCCTCGGCAGAGAATGTCCAGCGGTCGCCGGGGACGAAGTCGATGCCGCCGGGAGTGATGGCAAGCGACAGCCCGCCGTTGCTGTAACTTGTCGGCGCGGTGGTCACAAGCGAGTAGTCAGCCAGCGAGCCAACGACAGTCCCGCGCACCGAGAATGTGAGCGTGTCATCGCCAGCCTGCCCGCCACCAAGCGCCACCGGATCGGCGCGGATAACGTAGACCTCGATGTAATCGCCCTGCTGATACGTCGCGCGGCCGTTGGCAAACGGCGACGTTTTGATGATGAGCCTATCGCCGACGCGGAGTAGTTCGGGGCAGCCGACCGCCGGCCCGATGCCGAACTCGCGCGTGCTGACCGGCTCATCCTCGCCCGTGTCGGGGTTCGCTTGCATGCGCGCACTGTGGTAGTAGTAACCAGGCTGAATCGGGAGCAATCCATCTTCCGAGACAAACCAGTGCGTGCCGCCATGATCAGACCAGACGTCATTCCCTTGACGCCCGCCACCATCAAAAGGGTGACGCAGGCCCGCCGCCGTGTAGATTTTGATGATGCTCGACTGACACCAGCGGCGAACCGGGGTCAGGTCGGTCGTCTTGTTGCCTACCTCGGCCAGCGCCCGAGCGACGTGCGCGCCGGCATCCACGGCAATCGCGTTACCTTGCGAGCCGCCGGGATCATTGGCGAGCAACTGAGTGAACGCCGCGCGGATCTGGTTGTTCCAGGCGACACTGCCAGTCGGCGAACTGGCGGACAGGTCGTAGAGGAACGCAACGAGCGTCGCCCATTCGTTGTCGAACGCAGTTCCGGCCGCGCTCGGCAGTCCGTTCGCCTGCGATTCGATGTCATAAAGCGCGGTTTCGTAGAGGCTTGCCGCGAGATCAATCGCGCGCATGTCCGAATCGTCGTAAACGAAGGTCGCCGAGGTTGCCTCGGTAAACCCTTGCACGAACCCGTAAAAATGGTTCGTATCGTCTACGCCCTGCACCAGATCGCCCGATTGCAGCAAGACTTGCGCGACGTCGAATGTGGCATTTGCCGCCATCCCCGCTTTGCGCCAATCGCTGATCGTCTCGATCCGGCTTTGTAGCGATGCCGGGATGGTTGCCACAGTTGTTCCGCCTCCAGTGGTGCCAAGTAGGGTGTCATTCGGGCCGCCAGACACGGACACGCGCGTGCAATCGCACGTCGCGCCTGGGCGCGGCCTCCATTCAAACGAATAGGTTCGGGTCTGCGCCTCGCTGCCAAGGCGGAAATTCTTGGCGCAGAAACTCGGGACGTTCTCCGCGGCGGCGCGGGTGATCAGCTCAAGAAATGCCGACTTCTCGCCTTCCGGTTCGCCCTCACCTTCCCCGTCCGCGTCACCCGCGAGCGGGAACGTGTCATCCTTCGGCGGTTCGGCATTGCCCGCGTCAGCCGGGCAGTTGCTTTCGAGGAACGCTTGGAAGTCGGTCGCGTCCGGGTTCAGGAAGATCAGCCGCAGAACCGTCGCCACATCGGAGTTCAGACGCGGGAGGTAGTTGGTAACCAACATGAGCTTGGTTTCCATTTGCCCCGCGAATTCGTCGGACGTGGTGAGGTCCGCCACTTCGCTGCCGAGAACCCGTTCGATCATCGCTTTGACAGCCCGCGACGAGAACGATTCCTTGATGCCTTCCAAATCCTTACGCTGCATCATCTTCGGTTGGGCCGGTGTCGTTACGACCGGCTTGCCGACGAAATCCTCAGCGTGGAACTTGTCAAGGCATTTCTTGAACTCGCTCCCTTCCATCGGAACCGTCCCGTTCCACTTCGCCCCGTCCAGCTCCTTAGCTTTCTTCAGGGCGGCGATACGCTTCTGCCCGTCCTTCGTGGTGTAGAAGTACGGCTTTTCAGCCGTATCAGGGAGCGAGCCGTCCAACTTCATTTCGCTCAGGAGGATGCACTTTCGCACATACTCCCCCAGGTCGTAGCCCCAGATGATGTAGTTGTCCAGCGTGCCCCGCAACCATGTCTTCACCTTCGCCGCTTTCGCGACCGGGTCTTGAATGTCCCGCACTTCGGCCAGCTTTTTGTGGTTGCCGGAGAACCGGCCCAACGTTTCCCACATCGCCATTGCGATGCGTTCGAACGTCCACTTGTTCTGGCGAAGCTTGAAGATGTGCTTGATGACTTCCGACCGCAAGAACGGCTTTTGCGTCTGATCCTGAATCAGCTCGGATTCCTGTTCGCGGGTCAGCCCGTACAGGAGAATCATCGGCGTGCGTTCGGTGAGAGCCTTACGCAACTCCGCCGAGATGGTTTGATCCGCGAGCAGTTCCTGACCCGCGAACGTCCGCCGGTTGCCACGGAGAGGAACCATTTCCTCCGCCTTGTCGTCCAGCTTTCGCACGCTGACCAGAATCGGCTCTTGGATACCGACCATTTCGACGATGCCGGCCTTCATGCCGGGCAGATCGTAGGTATCCTTCTCCACCTTGACGCCGTAGACTTCCGTACCGGCCCGGTGCCGGATGTTGAGTGACGCATCGGGTTTCAGAGCAGCGACGTTGCCGAAGATGATCTTGTTCCCGCGGCGTGCCCACGCGACCGGATCAGCCTTCACTTCGTTCAGGTTGACGTTGGCCGTGTTCGTGTTGGTGTTGTTGTTCGTGGTCATGTCAGTTCTCCGGTTGAAAGCCGAATCCAATTATTCGGCGTGGTGTTAAGTCTGAGAACCGCACGGCCACTTTTCAAACACTCCACTAGACTTTGCTAGGGTTTGCGGTGTCACTCCGCGAGCCGTTCGCCACAAACAGCGTTGTAGCGTTCTCTCGCGGTTAACCGCAGCGTTGTTAAGTTGTCAAAGACCGTCTCGACACTTTAACCTTACACTCCGTTGCGTCAGCCGTCAAACTTCTTTTCAGAAGTTTTTCGGTTTCGCGTCGGCTCGCGGTTTCCCGCTAGCGTTCGGTCGCGTGTCGAGTTGTCAAAGAACTGGCGTTCTTATCCTAACCTTGCACCGCAACCCGTCAGCCGTCAAAATCTTTTTCAAGTTTTCCGGTTTTGCGTGTTTTGCGGGAATTATAAGCTTTTTGCCTCAATTCCCGCCCGCCCTCACTTTCTGGCCCGCTCTCAATTCAGACCCGCCCTCAAATTCAGGCGGAATCTCAATTGAGGTTTGACCTCAAGTTTCAGGCGACACGCGAAACCGTTGTCGGCTCGCGTTCGGCGTGCAAGTTGTCAAAGATCGGCTGACGTTCTCGCGGTTTCAGCGGGAACACTTAACCTTGTCGGCTCGCAACCGTCAGCCGTCCAACAAAATTCCCGAATTGGTTTTAAGGCACCTAGCGTGTTCCAGGTTGCGAAAAGGCGTGTTATTCGGGTAATCAGCCGTTTGCGAGCCGTTCGGCGTTCCTGACGCACGCTAGGTGCCTTAGAACGAAAGCGGACGGACGCATCCGCTTAGTGTACAACCATACTTAATCAAGCCAGTAAGGTATACCATAATCTGACAGGTGATATATCATCCTCTCATAACTCAGTAGGCTAGTAAGGTATAGCGTTGTTATACTCTACTAACCTAGTGACTGATAACCATAATCTGACAAGTGATGTATCATCCTCTCATAACTTACTAGGCTAGTGAGGTATCCCCGCCACCTAGACCACTAGCAACTAGCGTGCCGAAAAACTGCAAAAATTATTTCTCTCATAAGTAGCTAATTTTTCGGATATGGCATGTTTAGTGCTAGCTAGCAACTCGCGTGCCAAATTGAAAGCGGTATCATCTGTACACTAAGCGGACCACTTTATCCCCTTTATTCTAAGGCACCTAGCACACTCCAGAATCAACGCGAATCGGAAACGTAGTTAGACACGTCGGAAAAATGGCGAGCGTGTAGAGCGTGCTAGGTGCCTTAGAATCGGTCGTATCTACGTCTCTTAGATACAGAGACGATGTTCCCAATATCGAATGGCACGTTGTTTGCCCTATCGCCAGACATGAAAGCTGAGGTGATACAGTAAGTGAGGTAGTACCTCAATATTCAGGTGATACAGTAAGTGAGGTGAGAGATGAATGTTCATGTGATACCTCAAACTAATGAGTTTCATGTGATACATGAATGTTCATGTGATACCTCAAACTAATGAGTTTCATGTGCTAGCTGAAAGTTCAGTTCCTACGTCAAAGGGGTGGGGTTCATGCCGGACCTCAAAATAACGGTCGTCCAAGTGTCAGACCCTCTAGGGCAAAGCCACAAATATCCAATTTTTGAAAACTGAAATTAAAAAGCGAATTTCGGCTGGCTCCAAGGAACCGGGGAGGGTAAAAATAGAATACACCTCGAACAAAAGTACGCTGCCGACCCCTTTTTGCCAAAATTATATTTTCCAATTTTTGAAAACTAGACGCTTTGGACAATTCTACGCCGATTTTCCACTCGTTTTCGGCCGGCTCCGAGTACCCATCAATTTCGGCTGGCTCCGAGACACGAAATCCGGCCGAATCCGAGGAAATGTGGATCAAAGCACGAATTTAGAAGCAATTTCGGCTGGCTCCGAGAACACGTCATTCAGAGAAGTCAGGAATAGCAAGAAACCCTGCTTTAGAAAAGCCTATCAAAGCTGCCTCATTCAGGTTGGGAGTTTGGGAACCGACCAAACTCGACTTTGGCCCACATTTTTGTGACAATATGTTGAGCAAATTGCGTATCACTGGTAGGAAGGCGGATGCCCACTTACACAAACCTTCGGCCAAAAGTGAGTTTGTTATGCGTAAATTACTGGCTTTTGCATTCGTCTGTATTTTTGCTTTCGATGCCAACGCTCAAATCAAGATTGAGGGGCCGAAAGAAGCAACGACCGGCTACCGAGTGAAAGCAAAGCTGACGCTCGACGTGACAGACCCGAAGATTGAGTGCTTCCCGTCAAACGATGACTGGTTTGCAGTCCAAGACTTCGCCGGAAACAAGTTCATCGACTTCGTTCCGGGGAAGAAGTCGGTGCCGGCCGGTCAGAAAAGCCAGTTGTTCACATTCGTGGTCGCCGGAAACAAGGCCAACAAGACTTACCTTGAGCTTTGGCAAGTCACTGTAGTACCCGATGGCGAAGTGGTACCACCGCCGAAGCCTGTGCCGCCGGAACCCGAAGTTCAAACGCAGCTCTACAAGGACATGTTGGCTGCATACAAAGTGTTCCCGTCTGCCACTGCACTCAAGTTTCACCGTGAAAAGTACGCTGAATTCTTGAAGGAAGTGAAGGAAGACAAGTACACGAGTGCTTCGGTCGCGGGCAATGCCCTCGCGGAGAAGTTCAAAGCTAGCACCGAGTTGAAGGGTGTCAGGGAAGTGGTCACCGACTACCTGCAAAAGAATGCGGGGAACACATGGAACAAGACCAAGGTCGTCGATGCGATGACCCAAATTGTGAAGGAAATCAACGCGATCCCCGAGTAGCCAAAGCTAAAGAGTTACTCAACGAGTGGATTAGCAAGCAAGGGCATGATGCCTGTTGGTACTACCCAGAAGTGTTCCGAAAGCTCTGCGAGTTATTCGAGGTTGACCCAAAGCTAACTCCAACAATCTCACACCTTGAATTTAAGTGCGGGTGTGAGCGTTTCCAAGCCGAAATCTTTAACTGTGACAGATGTTACCATCCTCTTGACTGCCACACTGTAAGTGGATGTGTCGTCGATGGTTGCAAATGTCGGAGGATCAAAGCGTGATCGAAGCAATGCAATTCGGTTGGACGCCCGCACCCGCCGAAGTTGAAAAGCTGCTGGCACAGGGTCTTTCGCGTCCGCTGATGGGCGAACTGACTCTTGACGACAAGAAGGACACCTTCTTGTACAACGTCTTCCGAGCCGCAACTGGCCGTGACGCTCCGAAGGGGCCGCAGGGCATCGGCGACTGTGTGAGTTGGGGTTGGTCGAACCTCATCAACTACATTCAGGCGTGTCAGATCGAGCAAGCGAAGAAAGCTGGCACGGTCGTTCCTGAGTACCAAGAGATCGCGACGGAAGCGACTTACGCTTTCAGCCGCGTCGAATTCGGGAACCTCGATGGTTCCTACAGCGATGGTTCGGTTGGCGCATGGGCCGCTGCCGCAGCAAAGAATGGCGGTTACCTCTCCCGTAAGTACCTGGCAAGCAAGGGACTCAGCCCGGATTACGACAAGAACCGAGCAAAGCAGTGGGGTGCGAAGGGTGTGCCCGACGAGTTCGAGCCGGAAGCTCGCCTCCACCTGTGTAAGTCGGTCGCTCTTGTCCAAAGCTTCGACGAAGCAGCGACGTTCATCCAGAACGGATACCCTGTCGCGGTTTGCTCCGACCAGGGTTTCAGTATGACACGCGACTCGCAAGGCTTCTGCCGAGCGCAAGGAACGTGGTATCACTGTATGTTGTTCATGGCGGTCCGTTTCGACCGCCCTGGCCTGTGCTGTTCGCAAAGCTGGGGTGCCAACACGCCGGATGGACCGCTCGTTCTGGGTCAACCCGACAACACGTTCTGGGTGGACGCGCCTGTCGTCACCAAGATGCTCCGTCAACGCGACTCGTTCGCTGGTTCTCCGTTCGACGGCTACATGCCGCAAGACTTCACCGATTGGAAGCACTAACGGTCCAAAAATCGCCCATCATTCGGAGGGATTCAGATGCTCCGTCTCGCTTATGGCCTTGGCAAAGCGGTCGCGCATCACCGCGATTGATTCGGGGTTTTGGTCTACC
>ERZ650308.1732-NODE-1732-length-11101-cov-13.173275_pt1 | contig 11101 bp, 11 predicted proteins | sample MGYA00376244_ERZ650308 | MGnify/ENA primary metagenome ERZ650308 (study PRJEB26733, sample SAMN07839295) | wastewater metagenome | biome: small river; feature: stream; material: water | place: USA: North Carolina | collected 2016-04-26 ...
AGATTACCTAATCATGCGTGAGTCTGACATTTTTGCAGTTTTATAATTTTAACAAATCATTAATTACAAAATCATATGGCAAAGGAATTATATTTCGACAGCGAAGCGCGCGAAAAGATGAAAAGAGGGGTTGATACCCTTGCAAATGCGGTTAAAGTAACATTAGGACCAAAAGGTCGTAACGTAATCATTGATAAAAAGTTCGGTTCACCTTCAATTACGAAAGATGGTGTATCTGTGGCGAAAGAAATTGAATTAGAGGACGCTGTGGAAAACATGGGTGCTCAATTGGTTAAAGAAGTTGCTTCTAAAACGGCTGATCAAGCTGGTGATGGTACAACAACTGCTACTGTATTAGCTCAATCAATTTATACGATTGGTTCTAAGAACGTAGCAGCCGGTGCTAATCCAATGGATTTGAAACGTGGTATCGAGAAAGCAGTAGATGCTATCGTTTCTGATTTGAAAAAACAATCACGTGCAATCACTACTTCTAAAGAAATCGCTCAGGTTGCTACTATTTCTGCAAACAACGATTCTGAAATCGGAACGATGATTTCTTCAGCAATGGAGAAAGTAGGTCGTGAAGGTGTTATCACGGTGGAAGAAGCTCGTGGAACAGAGACTGAAGTGAAGACGGTAGAAGGTATGCAGTTCGATCGCGGATATTTATCTGCTTATTTCGTAACAAATACAGATAAAATGGAGGTTGAATTAGAGAAACCTTTCATTTTAATTTCTGAGAAGAAAGTATCTTCTATGAAGGAATTACTTCCTGTATTAGAAGCAGTTGCTCAAACTGGTCGCCCCCTATTGATTATCTCTGAAGATGTAGATGGTGAAGCTTTAGCAACGTTAGTTGTTAACAAAATGCGTGGAGCATTGAAAGTGGCGGCTGTTAAAGCTCCAGGTTTCGGTGATCGTCGTAAAGCGATGTTAGAAGATATCGCCATCCTAACAGGTGGTACTGTTATCGCTGAAGAAAGAGGATTCAAATTAGAGAATGCAACGATCGAATACTTAGGTCAAGCGGAGAAAGTAATCATTGACAAAGACAATACAACGATTGTAAATGGTGCTGGCTCAAAAGATAATATCGAGAATCGTGTAAATCAGATTAAAGCTCAAATTGAGAATACAACTTCTGATTACGATCGCGAAAAATTACAAGAGCGTTTAGCTAAATTATCTGGTGGTGTGGCTATTCTTTACATCGGTGCTGCTACAGAAGTAGAGATGAAGGAGAAGAAAGATCGCGTAGATGATGCATTACACGCTACTCGTGCTGCAGTTGAAGAAGGTATCGTTGCTGGTGGTGGTGTAGCGCTAATTCGTGCTATTCAATCATTAGACAAATTGAAAGGTGATAATGAAGATCAGTTGACTGGTATCAATATCATCCGTCAAGCAGTGGAGTCTCCATTACGTACGATTGTATCAAACGCAGGTGGTGAAGGTTCTGTTGTCATCAATGCAGTGAAAGCTGGAAAAGATGATTTCGGATATAATGCACGTGAAGATAAATATGAAAATATGATCGCTGCGGGTATTATTGACCCTACTAAGGTTACACGTTTAGCATTGGAAAATGCAGCTTCTATCGCAGGCTTGTTGTTAACAACAGAATGTGTGATTGCTGACAAACCAGCAGCTGAACCAGCTCATGGACACGGCCCAGGTGGCGGTGGAATGGGTGGAATGATGTAATTTTAATTAGATTAATCCTTGAAAACTCCCCATATTTGGGGAGTTTTTTTTTGAAATAAAATATGAAGAGAATTGCTATTGACATGGATGACGTTTTAGCTAAAACAACCCATGTAATTATTGATAAGATCAATAAGATCACTTCTAGTTCCTATACATATGAGGAATTAATGAATGGAAGCGAAAGCTTGAAGTTGGAATTTTATGGTCATTATACGAAGCACAACTCATTTTTATGGGAGCCTGGCTTCTTTGAACATATCCCTGTCAATGAGGATGCGGTCGAAGTAGTTGAAAAATTGCATAAGCAGTATGAAATTTTCATTGTATCCGCAGCGACTGAATTTCCAAATTCATTAAAAGAGAAATTAACTTGGATGGAAAAACACTTCCCATTTATTACCTGGAGACATATCGTTTTCTGTGGGCATAAGCATATGATTCAAGCGGATTATTTGATTGATGACCACGAGAAAAACTTGCATTCGTTCACTGGGACTCCTCTCCTATTTACGGCCCCTCATAATTTACATATCAACGATTTTAAGCGGGTAAATAATTGGAAGGAAATTGAATCACTTTTGTTAGATTAATGAAGAAGGCGCGTTTTAGTATTGGTATTCTATTTTTTATTTGTGGTTTAAATTTTGCCACTTGGGCTACACGTATCCCGGATTTTAAGTCATTTCTACAGTTATCAGATGCAGAATTAGGAACCGTATTGATGGGACTACCCATTGGTTCTTTAGTCTCTCTACCCATTGCAGGATGGTTGTTAACCAAGTATGCGTCCAAATGGATATCATTAATGGCCATTGCGATGTACGTTATTGTGATACCAGCTTTAAGTCTGGCCGCATCAGCTTACACTTTATTCATAGGACTATTTTTCTTTGGGATGTCTGGTGATATTATGAACATCGCCATGAATACACAAGTAGTTAGTTTAGAGGCTAAGATGAATAAAATTATCATGTCCTCTTTTCATGCTGTTTTTTCCATTGGCTTGATGGCTGGCGCTTTCTTAGGAGGTTATTTAGAGAAGGAAAGTTATAGTCCCTTTGAACACTTTAGTATCATAGCTTTTCTAAACATAGCTTTGGTCCCTTTAATAATAGGGAATTTATTAAAGGATAAACCAGTCCAAGATGAAAGTAAACCTAATTCCTCTATTTTAAATTTAGGACCCTATTTAATCGTATTATCCTTAATTGCCTTTTGCGGTATGTTGTGTGAAGGAGCGATGGCTGATTGGATATCCTTGTATTTTAAAGAATATAGTCCAAATTCAACTTTCCCGATCACAATAGGATTTTCTTCTTTTGCAGCAGCTATGGTGATTGGCCGATTTATGGGGGATAAAATTTCTTTAAAATATGGAATTAGTTCGATTCTAGTTTTAAATGGCCTACTCTTGAGTGTCGGTATGCTACTTACTTTATTAGTTCCTTCTATTTATTTTAAGATAGGCGGATGTTTTATTATTGGTTTGGGAATTTCAACCATCGTACCATTAGTCTATTCTCAGGCCGGAAATCAAAAAGAAATCATGCCTTCTATCGCGATAGCAGGCGTATCTACGATTGCTTATATTGGTTTTCTATTAGGTCCAGTAATTATTGGGTATTTATCTGATTTTGTTGGTTTAGATAAAGCACTGTATCTTCTTGTGATTTTGGGTTTTGTTGCAGCATTTATTTCAAAAACTTTTGCCTCAGCTAAATGATCATCGAATACCGTAAACCATCTGAAGCATTAGCGCCATTTGTAGATCACTTGTGGGAAAAACAGGTGGACGAATCGGGTATTATTCCCTATGAAATTGAGACTATTTTTCCAGAAGATCAGGCGGTATTGACTTATTCTTTTGGAAAAGATTATTATCGCTCCCACGCAAATACATCTGATTTTAAATCGATAAATGGGATACAATTAGAGGGTTTGCATCAAGCGCCTAATTTTTACAAACATCAACCTGGTATTCATATTTTCGGGGTTAAATTTAGAGCTGGTGGATTATATCCCTTTTTAACTTCTCCAGTTGCAGCTACAAATAATCTGAGTACAGATGCGGACAGTATTTTCTTAAAGCTTCCAGCATTAAATTCAACTATGAACTTTAACGAGAGGTGTGAACAGATAGAAGTTTTTTTATTTGCTCACCTCATCGATAAACAAGCGAAGAAATACATCAAGCTATTAATGTGGCTTGATGAATTAGAATCAGAAACCACCGCTTCTTACAAAACCCTATCTCGTTTGTTTCAAGAAGTGATAGGTATAAGTCCAAAAGAATATGTTCAAATAAAACGAGTGAATCAATCACTGGCGTTATTTGCATCTTCCAAGGATATCAAAAGCCAAGATTTAGCGGATCAACTGGGTTATTATGACTCGGCGCATTTTATAAATGAATTCAAAAAATACACAGGTAAAACGCCCAAAAGCCTGAAGAATAGTCTATTTGAAATGAAGAATTCAGAGTTCATCAACGAATTCAAACAATACATTTCGCCAGAACATTTACTTCATTATACTTCCATATTTAGGAAGAATTCATAATTGTCCAAATTTTACAATTTATATCCCGTAAAATTTATAAATTTTGTAAGGAATATAAATCATATGAACAAACACGTAATTTTTTGGTCAATCACCGTTGGTTTAGGTGGCCTTTTATTTGGAATGGACGTAGCCGTTATCTCTGGCGCGGAATTAGCTATTCAAAAATTGTGGCATCTAGATTCATTTACACATGGATTAGCTATTGCTGCTGCCTTATATGGTACCGTGATAGGAGCTGCTTTAGGAGGTATTCCGGCTGATTTATTTGGTCGTAAGAAGACCCTCTTTTGGATTGGCTTAAGCTTTTTCATTTCCTCTATAGGGGCTGCAATTGCACCCGATGTGAATTTATTCATGCTATTTAGATTCTTAGGAGGTCTAGGTATTGGTGCTTCTTCCGTAGTAGCACCCATCTATATCTCAGAAATAGCCCCTGCAAAACATAGAGGTAAACTAGTTATCTCCTTTCAATTAAATATCGTTTTAGGTATTTTGATCGCATACGTTTCTAATTACTTTATTCAAGGAATGGAAAATGATTGGCGCATCATGTTAGGAGTGGTTTCCCTACCCTCTTTATTATTCTCCATTTTGATTCTATTGACTCCTGAAACACCTCAATTTTTACTTTTAAAGCGTAACGATTTAGCGGGAGCTCGTAAAGTATTAGAATTAGCAGATCCCAATCCAGAGGAAACTATTAATCGTATTCAAACGAATGCAAATAAGAATTTGACACAGGAGCGCTTGTTTTCAGGCAAATTTGTTTGGCCTTTAACCTTAGCCTTCTTATTCGCCTTCTTTAATCAAATGTCAGGGATTAATGCTATTATTTATTATGCACCTCGAATCTATGAATTAACAGGTTTAGGAAAAGAGTCTGCTTTATTATCAACTGCAGGAATTGGAATCGCTAATTTACTTTTCACGCTACTAGGTTGGTATTTAATTGATCGAGTGGGTCGACGTATTTTGATGTTTATTGGTTCGATTGGTTACATAGTAACATTGAGTTTAATAGCCTATGCTTTTTATACGGAGTCATATACTTATGTGCCTTTTTATATTTTTGCCTTTATTGCCTCGCATGCCATTGGTCAAGGATCCGTTATATGGGTGTTTATTTCTGAAATTTTTCCAAATTCTGTAAGAGCTTCCGGCATGGCTTGGGGTTCTTTAACTCACTGGGTATTTGCTGCATTAGTGGCAAACTTCTTCCCTCTTTTTACAGAATCGTATGGCGGGACACTTATTTTCGGTTTCTTCGCGGTAATGATGGTAGCCCAATTAGCTTATGTTGCCTTTATGATGCCTGAGACTAAAGGCGCGAATTTAGAAGATATCGAACAATCAATCATTATGCACTAAGGAAAATACCTATGTTATATTTCGATCCGAACAGCAGCAAACCTAAATACCAACAATTAATTGATGGTATCATTGATGGAATTAATTCCGGCTTATTGGAGCATGGGAAGCAATTGCCTTCCATTAATAAGGTAGCTAGTGAGTTCAATATGGCTCGAATGACTGTTACAAAGGCATACGATGACCTGAGAGAAAAGGGATTAATTAGCTCGCATCACGGAAAGGGTTTCTACGTTTCCAGTACAAATACGAAGAATGCACTACGTGTCTTTATCTTGATGGATGCTTTAACCCCCTATAAGGAGATTTTGTATGAGAGTATCATTCAAAATTTAGGTGATGACGTGAGTCATAATCTATTCTTTCATTACCATGATATCGAATTGTTTGAGGAATTAATCACGAATAACTTAGGCAAATACAATCACTACATCATATTGCCCCACTTTAATAAAAGCGTGGCTAAGATTGTATCTAAAATTCCGAAAGACAAACTTTTGGTATTAGATATAGACATTAAGGAGTTTAGCGATGATTATTCTATTTTGTACCAAAACTTTGAAACCAATATCTACCAAGGCTTAACACAGTCTCTAGATAAGGTTAAAAAATATGGACAAATCAACCTTGTCCTTAGTTCTAAAAGCTTTCAATATACACCAGACGGTATTATACAAGGGTTTACTAATTTCTGCACAAAGAATGGTTTAGAATTTGATATTATACCTGATTTAGATGACGATTACGAATTACAGGCAAATCAGGCTTATATCGTTTTTAGAGAGTATGATTTGATCAAAATGATCAACTGGACAACTAAAAACAAACTTAAACCAGGGAAAGATATTGGCATTATCTCTTACGATGACACTCCATTAAAAGAAATCATCGCTGAGGGTATCTCTGTCATTTCCAATGACTTCAGTAAAATGGGCGAAAGAGCTGCCCAAATGATCATTAACCGTGAAAAAGGACGCGAATCGAATGAATTTTATTTCATCGATCGAGGATCATTATAAATCCAAATGGACATTTAGCCAGCCGGCATCCATTTTCACGCCTAAGGTAGTATAAAAGTCAATAGCAGGCTGATTCCAATCCAATACTTGCCACATCATACCTGTGCATTTCATTCTTTTAGCTTCTTCAATGGCCTCATTGATAAGCTTTCTACCCAAACCTTTTCCTCTAAAAGCTTCTTTAATATACAAATCCTCTAAATAAAAACGTCTCCCCTTCCAGGTCGAGAATCGGTAATACCATAGGGAAAATCCAGCTAATTCATCATTCAAATAAATCAGATTAGCCGTGAATAAGGGATTATCTGAAAAACCTTCTTGAATATAATCAGCTAAACTAGAAGTTACTTCTTCAGGTGCCTTCTCAAAAATGGCTAATTCCATCACTAAATCTCGAACTAGGCCAATATCTTCTTTGGTGGCTCGGCGTATATTAATCTTATCCATTGATCGCTCTTAATTTAGTTAATAACGTTAAAAAGTCTTCTGGGAACTCTTGCTCGAATTGCATGAATTCATTGGTAACGGGGTGAATAAAGCCTAAAGAATAGGCGTGTAATGCCTGACGAGGACAAATTTTGAAGGCATTATCAATAAAGGATTTAAAACTTGCCATTGAAGACATATAGCGAATTTTATCTCCGCCATAGGTACTGTCAGAAAACAAAGGGTGTCCAATAGATTGGAAATGGGCCCTGATTTGATGGGTTCTACCGGTCTCTAATTTAAACTTGACAAAAGAAGCAAAACCAAAAGTTTCCATCACCTCATAATGTGTTATGGCAATTCTTCCATATTCTGAATCCTCAGGAAATATCGCTTGTATCTTTCGGTCCTTCGGACTTCTACCTATTTTACTTCGTATTGTCCCATTTGATTCCTTAGGAACACCCCAGCAAATGGCATAATAAGTTCTTTCAATACTATGTTCAAAGAATTGTTGACCTAGAAAATTCAAAGCAAATTCAGTTTTGCCAATCACTAAAATGCCTGAGGTATCTTTATCGATGCGATGTACAAGTCCTGGTCTGATATCTTTTTGTCCGGGCAGATTTTGGCAATGAAATAATAATCCATTCACTAAAGTGCCCGACCAATTACCCTGAGCGGGATGCACCACCATTCCTGGTGATTTATTCACAAGAATAAGTTGATCATCCTCATAGATAATATCAATCGGAATGTCTTCAGGATATACTTCTTTGTCTCTCGGAGGCGTTGCAAAAGAGACGGTAATATTGTCTAAAGGCTTAACCCGGTAATTAGACTTAATTAATCCACCATTCACCTTCACCGATCCCGCGTCAATTCCTACTTGAATCTTATTGCGGCTAGTGCCTGCAATTTTAATCATCAAATATTTGTCGATTCTCAGTAATTGCTGACCTTTGTCAACGGTGAAATTATAATGCTCAAACAAGTCATCTTCCTCTTCGGAATCTGGAGCATTCATTTCTGGATCGATGGACATAACAAACTTTGAATTTAACGCGTTAAACCTACCTTCACCGATGGAGGAGATATTTGATGAATGCTGGAATTCAAAAGGAATTCAAGTGTTTGTCAAACGTGATGACCTCATTCATCCCATCATTTCGGGAAATAAGTGGCGCAAATTAAAAAATTATATCCAAACCTTCTCATTAAAGAAACATTCTGGGATACTTAGTTTTGGAGGAGCCTATTCCAATCACTTATTTGCCCTGGCCTTCGTAGGACATTCACTAGGTATTCCTACGGTTGGAATCGTGCGAGGAGAGGAATTAAATGTCACAAGCAACCCCTATTTACAACAAATGAACAAATGGGGCATGACATTGCATTTCGTGGCCCGGTCACTATATCGTAATAAAGAAATTCCAAGTGAGTACGAAAACTATCAGTGTATACCAGAGGGAGGATATGGCTCACAAGCAATAGACGGAATGGATACTTTATTCAATGAATTACCAGCCTGCGATGCTATTTATTGCGCTATGGGAACTGGCGCCACAGCCATTGGTATTGCTCGTGCCACGACTGTGCCCGTTACAGGTATTCTAACTTTAAATAACCAGGCTGAAATAGAGGATCATTTGACGGATTTTCCAGCCGCCAATTTAAAGTTAGACGATAACTATATCTTTGGAAAATACGCTAAATCAAATGCTGATTTAGACTTATTCTGTAAAGATTTCGGTGAAAAACACAGAATACCCATTGAGCCAATTTATACTGGCAGGATGTTCTATGCTATGTGTGATCACATAAAAAATGGCCACATAGCTCCTGATTCGAAACTAGTGGCCATCCATACGGGAGGAATAAAATAGTTTATCCTACCGAACCTTCTAATGAAATCGCTAAAAGCTTTTGAGCTTCTACGGCGAATTCCATGGGTAATTGATTCAATACTTCTTTCGCATATCCATTTACAATTAAGGCAATGGCCGTTTCTGTACTCAAGCCACGTTGATTGCAATAGAAAATTTGATCTTCACCAATCTTTGACGTAGTCGCTTCGTGCTCTACGGAAGCAGTATTGTTTTTCACCTCTAAGTATGGGAAAGTATGTGCTCCACATTTATCTCCTAATAATAAGGAGTCGCATTGTGAGAAATTCTTAGATCCATCTGCCTTACGAGCTACTTGAACTAAACCACGGTAAGAATTCTGAGAGAAACCTGCTGAAATACCTTTAGAAACGATACGGGACTTAGAATGCTTTCCTAAGTGAATCATTTTTGTCCCTGTATCTGCTTGTTGGTAATTATTTGTTACGGCTACAGAATAGAATTCTCCGATAGAATAGTCTCCTTTTAGGATAACCGATGGGTATTTCCAAGTTACAGCTGAACCTGTTTCTACCTGTGTCCAAGATAATTTTGAATGAGCCCCATCGCAAATACCACGCTTCGTTACAAAGTTGTAAATACCGCCCTTCCCTTCTTTATCACCTGGATACCAGTTTTGAACGGTAGAATACTTCACCTCTGCACCTTTATGTACATAAATTTCTACTACCGCGGCGTGCAATTGATTTTCATCACGCATGGGTGCCGTACAACCTTCTAAATACGAAACATACGACTCATCTTCCGCAACAATAAGAGTACGCTCAAATTGACCGGTACCTGATGCATTAATACGGAAATAGGTAGATAATTCCATTGGGCAACGAACACCTTTTGGAATATAACAGAAGGATCCGTCTGAAAATACGGCACTATTAAGCGCTGCGAAGTAATTATCTTTTACTGGAACCACTGAACCCAAGTATTTCTTGATCAATTCAGGATGTTCTTTTATGGCCTCAGAGATAGAGCAAAAGATAACACCTTTCTCCATTAAAGTCTCCTTAAAAGTAGTTGCTACAGAAACCGAATCAATTACGGCATCGACAGCTACATTAGAAAGACGCTTTTGCTCGTCTAAAGAAATGCCTAATTTTTCGAACGTACGACGTAGTTCAGGGTCAATTTCATCCAATGAATTCAATTGCTTTTTTTGAACCGGAGCAGAATAATATTTCAACTCATCGTATTTAGCCGGAGTGTATAATAAATTCGCCCAATCAGGCTCCTGAAGTGTTCTCCAATAGCGATAAGCTGATAAACGCCATTCTCGCATCCAATCTGGTTCATTCTTTTTATCAGAGATAAAATGAATAATCGATTCACTAAGACCAATGGGAGCTTCATCTGTCTCGAAATGAGACTCAAATCCGTATTTATAATCGGACGTGGTTACTTCTTGTAAAATATCGTCTACCTTCTCTGCCATAATTTTGCATTTAGATGACAAAATTACAAAAGGAATTTGGAGAAAAATAGAGTTAGTTTAGAATTAATCTAAACAATTACAATAAAGGTGTATTTCTGATGAGACTTTCTTCTAAGGAGATGAATGTTTCTGTACGTTGTATACCGGTAACTCGTTGAATTTTATCGTGTAAGACTTCACGAAGGTGTTGTGTATCTCTACAAATAATTTTAGCAAATATGGAATAAATCCCCGTGGTATAATGAATATTAACCACCTCTGGAATTTGTTCTAATTGCTTAGCCACGTCTTCATAAAGACTACTTTTATCAAGATAAATACCTAGAAAGGCAGTGATATCCCAACCTATTTTAGAATAATCGATTAATAATTGAGCTCCTTTCACAATTCCTAACGATTCCATCTTCTTCATCCTTACATGAACGGTACCACCCGAAACATCCAATCTTGTACCTATTTCGGTATAGGGCAGATTCGCATCTTGGACTAATATTTCTAAAATTTTGTAATCTAGTGGATCTAGCTCAAACTTCTTTTCCATTTAATTTTCGTAATTAATTCAGGTTCAAATTAAAAATTATGCAAAAAAAGACATTTATTTTTGAAAAATTTTGAAAAATTAAATTTCTCCTTTTATATTTGTCCTACTAATTATTGCAAAGGTAATAATTTTCACTGTA